>FUIF01015340.1_pt1 | contig 37663 bp, 62 predicted proteins | sample 1003461 | NCBI WGS metagenome assembly FUIF01 (sample SAMEA80401918, study PRJEB19352) | marine metagenome
CTTCGTGCACACAGATCGCGGCGACCGGTTCTTCTACTGGAGCCACGAGCGGGAACGCTACGAGTGTGGCGAAGACCACATCATGCCTCGGGCGGACGGGAAGGTCGAGTACCGGTATCGCGGCCGACTGATTGTTGACGCCCGCCGATGAGGTGGGCCATCCTGGCAGCAGCGGTGCTGCTTGGCTGCGGTGAGGGTGACTCGCGGCCTGCGGCATCTTCCGGGAGACTGCCCGTCGACCAAGCGGGGTACATCACACTCAGAACGTTGATGACCTTCAACACTGACGAGACGGGCGACCACTTCTACGTACACATGCCTGACTACGGCATCGAGAAGTTCACGTACAACGGGAACGGGGTGTACGTCGGAGAACGAGGTCAGTTCGCGTTCACGATCAGCTTCGCTGGCGTGCTCGATGACTCGAACTACGAAGGAACGCTGGACTTTGGAGTGCAAGAAGGCGACTTCATTCGTCCATCAAAGGGAAGGTGAAGGCTAAGTGGTTAGCCGGCGGTCTTGAAAACCGTGGGGGTGTGAAAGCCCAGGGGTTCGACTCCTCCTCCTTCCGCCAGAAACGATATGGACACTAGAGACTGTAAAGAGTGTGGCAAGCCGTACGAGTTCGTTCCGGGAGACCCGGATGTCTGTCTGCCGTGTGTTGACAGACGTGACGAACTAGAGAGGGCAGCCGGAATGCCGCAGCTCGTGTTCGTGTGCAAAACGTGTAGAAATCCGGTCACTGGTTTTGGGCACCAGTGCCCAAAGGAAGATTGACCGAGTGGTAAGGTGCCGCCCTGCTAAGGCGAGGCCGGGGTAACACCCGCGAGAGTTCGAATCCCTCATCTTCCGCCAAGGAACAGATATGCAGACTATCCTGCCGCCGCTGGCGGCAATTCTTGAAGTGACCCGCCAAGTCAAAGCCGGTGAGATTTCTCGCGAGCGGATGGAACCGTACATGGCTATGATGCGGGACGACCAGTGGCTCAGCAAGTGTAACGACCTCGCACACGGCGGTGAGAAACCGCAGCGGGAATACTTTCGAGCCGTCCTAGATCTCTTCGAAGCAACGCAGGAGGCATACGATGCCGCTGAGTGAACTGGAACGCAGAGGAATCAAGGCGATCGCCGCAGAGATTCTCGGACGTTGCGAGCAAGACGAGGTTCACGCACGGGAACGCTACAGCGGCTGCGACGACAAGCGGTGCGACGTTGCTGTAGCTGCCAGCAGCGATTTGGCGTATGCCCGCGGCTTGAAGAACGGCGTACGGCAGATCATGCAGTACATCGAAAGAGCATAGCAGTGCCCCGTTGGTGAAACTGGATATCACGTAGGTCTACGAAACCTAAGTTCCGGGTTCGAATCCTGGATGGGGTACCAAGAAACATGTCGCACCACCCAATGGACGGAGACTGGCCGGACAAAGTGTCGTTCGCCATTCGATGTTCGAGACGTTCTGCCGCCACACTAATCGGTTTGTGGTGGCTGATGCTGCTCGGCACACTTGCAGCAGGTGCATACTGCGTCTACCTAGACAAGTCGGACGGTAGGTTCGACGGACGCATTAGCCGCGGAGTGGGGGAGTCTGGCCGTCCCCGCTAGGTTCATATCCTAGAGATCGGTGGTTCGAATCCACCCTCCGCTACCAGAAACTTGCAGTGGAGCCAGATGGGACGGCAGGGGTTTCATACGCCTCGATGAGCGAGTTCGATTCTCGCCACTGCGACCAGAAAGGACGGCATGCGTACAGCAAAGTGCAGGATCTGCAAGAAGTCGTATCCGATACACGAGTTGAAGTCAACAGTCGATATCGGTGGCCCCTGCAACTACCTGCGATGCAAGACGTGTCGTAAACGAGCGGTGAAGTAGCCCGACGGCGAGGGACCTCGGCTGTGAACCGAGGGATGGAGTTCGACTCTCCGCTTCACCCCAGAAAGAGTGAGACATGGCTGTCTACAGATGGTACTGTCGCTGGCACAACAACGCAGGCTCATGGAAGGATCATGATGAGTGCGGTGCTCAGTCTCGCGGCTACTATCGCGATCGAGCGAAAGCTGAACGCGGAGCCAGGGCTCACGAAAGCAGGACCGGCCACGAAACGCAAGTGCAAGCGGTGGATGGCCGAAAGGTGCGAGGAAGTATCAAGTAGCCACAGGTACTCAACTGGTGAAGAGGCCGATCTGATAAGTCGGTAGCCGGGAAGTTCGATTCTTCCCCTGTGGACCATGGCCCATTCGTCTAGTGGCTAGGATACCTGCCTTTCAAGCAGGAGAAGAGGGATCGAAACCCTCATGGGCTGCCATACACATCGGAGATAGGTGGAAATGAGGGCACTTGTAGCAGTACTCTTGCTGACGGCCTTGGTCGGCTGCGACAACGATGATGACGACGACTATCGGCATCGTGACGACGGCCGGGCGTACACTGGCGATCCCCGTGATGGTGGTCGCCATGGTGGTGGCAACGGCGGTTCAGGCGGCGACGACGAGGACGACGCTCCCGTACCTGAGCCCGCCACGATTGCCCTCCTGGGCGGCGGTGCCGCTGCCCTAGCCATCGCACGACGAAGGAAACGAGGTGCCTGAGATCATCACCGCGGGACTGCTGCTCGTACTCATCATCCTGCTTGCCTGCCCGCAGTGCGACAACTGTCGCGGGAAACGCTGGTACGGAAGCCGCAAGCGGTTTAGAAACCGCTACTGCGGCGACTGCTGGCAAAAGTACCAAGACGGATCGGGCCTCTAGTTCAACAGTAGAATAGTGGATTTTTAATCCATCAGATCGAGGTTCGAATCCTCGGGGGTTCACCAACATGCCTTACGCTGATCCAGACAAGCAACGTGAGTTCCAACGCAAACGACTCGCGGCAATCCGGGCGAAATGGCTTGCCGAGAACGGCCCATGCGTTAAGTGCGGAACTCGTGATGACTTGCAGGTAGACCATGTCGATCCATCTGACAAGGTCACTCACAGCGTTTGGAGCTGGTCAAAAGAACGCAGGGATGCTGAGCTGGCGAAATGCCAAGTTCTTTGCAGGCGGTGCCACAAAACGAAGTCGCTAGAGAATGGTGACCTGGGCAGCCCCGGGGAAAGCAATCCAAACTCTATCCTGACCGCTGAAGAAGTGTTGGAGATCCGACGGATCTACAAAAAGTACGATCCGGAGTTCGGTGGAGCGGCTCTAGGTCGTAGGTTCGGCGTCACCAAGTACGCCATCAGTGATATTGTGCTTCGGAAGAAGTGGAAGCACATCTAGGCACCCGAGGTGTTGTTGGCGGCATACCGGACTCTTAATCCGTGAGGCGTAGGATCGAAACCTACCGGGTGTACCAAAAACCATGATCACATACGACGACATTGTGACGACGCCAAGGCGTCGACAGGACAACGATCGGCTGTTCACCCGTCTCGCAAAGCGAGCCGGGATGTCGTTATCCGACCGCCCCATCTGTCGTCGGGGTGGAAGAGAGGAACTCGCTCCGGTTCAGTGGAACGGGAAAGAGTGCTCCTGGCGGGGTAACACCCTGTCGAACAATCTGCACGAGCTTGCCCACTGGTTGGTGGCCGCAGAGTACCGGCGGCGTTGGGTGAACTTCGGACTGGGTCACGGCCCTGAAGACAACGAATGGGCCTGGGACGCACAAGACCGGCGAGTCTCTGATCAGCTCGCAGATCGAGAAGAGTGTCGGGCTTCCGTCTTGGGCATTGTGATGGAATGGAACCTGGGACTGAATCCGAGTGATACTGCCCAGGATCACAACTGGGATATCCCCGACGGTCCAAGCTTCAACCACCAACTCAAGTGGCTGGTGAAGAAGGGGCTCATCGATGAGGACGGCAATCTAACATTCTAGGTCAGCCACCGGCGTGGCAGTGGGATTCCAACCCCCGCTTAGTGGGATCGACACCTACCTGACCTGCCAGGAGACAGCATGGAAGAGCTACGAAGCGTCTACGCAGTCTACGAGTGCAGCCGTCCAATGGATCGGCTCGTTAATCTCTACTTGCACGAAGACAAGGCCGAAGAGGTGGCACGCAAGATCTCTGAGCGTCGCCACTCGGACGGAGCATACGTCGAAGAGATGCATGTAGACAACCGACGCCCCGTTAGTTCAACTGGATAGAGCACAGGTCTTCTAAGCCTGGAATGAGGGTTCGAATCCTTCACGGGGTACCAGAACTGGACGGGTAGCATAACGGTAATGCACTCGCCTTACAAGCGAGCAGATGGGGGTTCAAATCCCTCCCTGTCTACCAGAATCGTTGGTGTAACCGCGTGAATGTAACCAAGATCATGGTGAAGTTGGGGACCGCCGCGGGCTGCGAAAGCAGTGTCCTGGGCCCCAGAAGGATCGTGGTTACACCAACACTATTGGGTCTGTAGCTCAGATGGTAAGAGCGTCCGGTTGAAGCCCGGAAGAGGGAGGCTCGAAATCTCCCAGGCCCACCAGAAATTCCGAACTGGTTCGGAGGGCAAGTCTTGGAAGTCGATTATGTTGCAGTCGCGTTCGCCGTCGCACCGCCAATCCTGGCGTTTGTGGCGGTCGCACTCCAGAGCATCTTTGACAGCGATCATCCCCGTTAGTTTACTCATCCCCTGTGGGGGATACGGTGTGATTATCCCCCGGAGGGGAGATCTATCATGCCGTTTAAGTCTAAGGCACATGTGGTGCCGTTTGTCGTCGAGAAGAAGTTCCTGTGGTGGACCCGCCGCGTCACGCGGTGGCGGCTGACGCAGGACTTAGTTTACGAGGGCAACAGCCAGACGTTCAGGATTCCGGCAGGATTCGAAACGGATTTTGCTAGCGTTCCGACCGCGTTCCAGGCTATCATTCCTAAGCGTGACCCGCGGTACTCGGAAGCCGCGGTGCTACACGATTGGCTCTACGCGAGCAAGGAAGTCTCCCGCAAGGACGCGGACGGAATCTTCCGGCGTGTCATGCGAGAGTATGGAGTGCCTCGCTGGAAGCGAAACTCCATGTACTACGCGGTACGGATCTTTGGCGGACTATAGCGAACACGGATTCAGGATCACCGGGAGCAAGAGGAACGTGACGACTGTGACCATCCCACCCATGCTGGCAAGCAAGAAGTTCATCGCAACCATCCTCGGCTTGGCGTTGACCATCTTCGCTCCGCAGCTTGAACTCACCGAGGAGCAGCAGCTCCAGATCGCCGGCGTTGTTGCCGCCTACGTGGTCGGGCAGGGACTGGCCGACCACGGCAAGGAAGCCGAGAAGGAACGCAAGAAGCAATGAGTAACAAAGAACTCAGCAAGGCACTCGCCAAGATCACACTGCCGCGTACTGCGGCACTTCAAGTGCAGAACTGACCTTGCCCCTGTCGTCTAGATAGGACCAGGATACCTGCCTCTCACGCAGGAGACCGGGGTTCGAATCCCCGTAGGGGTACCACTCACCACAGGAGAACATCATGTTGTAGAGGACACACTTCTTCATCCTGGTCCGTTCGGACCTTCCCTTGGATCAGCAGACGATCCAGGCCTGTCACGCCGCATTCGAGTCTGGCCGCTTCGGCGAAGAACAGTACGCACTCGTGCTCTGCCAGACCGACTCTGAAGAGTCGCTTCTCGCGGCAGCCCACCAACTAGAAGAGCTTGGCATCCGCCACCATCTCTACCGGGATGGCGACTTCGACAATGAAGCCACCGCTCTCGCCACGGAACCCTTGGGCGAAGCCCAAAGAAAAAGCCTGAACCAGTGGAAACTGTGGAGGGCAAACGCTATCATCTAACTGACCGTCGGTGGCTAGGCCGCTGGATCAGCTTAAGAGGACGACCCCCTGGCCACCGACGTTCACCACCAACGAAGAAGAGGAGACGGACATGTTTGATTGGCTCTTCGGCTGGCTCTGCGGTGACATCACTGACACCTCTGGAGTCGACATCAGCTAACGGGGGACAGACGTATTTAGCCCGTTGAGACCGACCCCCTAAACGGGATGAAAACGGGAAAGCTGGGGATGAGGCCCAGCGTGCGGGGATCACTCAACCACGAACACAACTACGGCTCCGTAGCTCAACTGGCAGAGCAGGGGACTCTAAATCCCCGAGTGCGGGTTCAAATCCCGTCGGAGCCTCCACCTCCGGGTGGCTGACAAAAGCGGTGGATTCTAAACCCACGTCATATGCGGGTGAAAGCCCCGTCCTGGAGACCAGAAAATGAGTGACTGCCAACCGCCCGAGGGGTGCTGCGGACCGAAGGATTGGGACGAACTCACTCACGATGAGACCTTCGATACGTTCGCACTGGCCGAACGCATGGGGGTCGAGGTGCCGAGCGACTACTACAGCCCCGAAAGCGAGTTTCAGTCGGACTTCGGCGTGACAGTCATCAAGTACATCATGGATCAAGAGCAGATCTGCGAGAACCTAAGGATCGGGTTCAGCAGCGACGGCAGCGAGGTGCGGCTCGGATCCGACAGCAGCCTGGCAGTGCTGAGGGATTAGTCATGGTACACGTCATCTGGTTCGCGAACGGCCAAGTCAAGCGACGCAGCTTTGACACATGGGAGCTTGCCCGAGTGTGGTCCGAACGCAACGCTCCGCGGCCCAACTTCCTCACCGAGGGTGAAGTAGAAGTGTGCGAGCCGAAATCAAAGCGTAGGCCGCTTACGTGATTGAGTACGTCGTCTACGGGCTGGCTCTCTGGAAAGCAATAGAGCTAAGCGTCCCAGTGTTCCGGCACTTCATCACCGGCAAATGGAAAGCGAGTTAGGGTGACTGCCGCGGGTCAGCTTGCTGGCACGAGGAAAGTCCGGGCTCCAAAGAGCAGGGTAGCGGGTAATGCCCGTCCACCGCGAGGTGAGGACCGACAGAGGATTTCTGCCTGTTTTGACGTACAAGTACCAACTGTGGGAGTTGGCTCCCGATGAGTTCGCGGCGATTGTTGGCGGGGCGTCGTCCTTTGCCGATGTCACCCGGGCTACGGGTGACAAGTATGGCGACGCAGCAATACGCTCTATCAAGAGTAGGTGTCGCAAGCTAGACATCAGTCTGGCACACATCCCACAAGGTTTAGACTCTAATCGTGGACGAAAGTTCAGTCATCCATTCAGAGTCGAGACCTCCAAGATGCTGTGCGAAAACTCCACGGCCCACAATAGGGACGTGAAGAATCGCATCTTGGTTTTGGGCTTGTTGAGGTACGAGTGTGCTAAGTGCGACAATGATGGAGAGTGGCAGGGCGAAAGATTGGCGTTGCATCTCGACCACATTAACGGCGTGAACAACGACAATCGCATCGAGAACCTCCGCTTCCTATGTCCTAACTGCCACAGTCAAACCGATACTTACGCAGGCAGAAATCGGAAGTCGACGAGCGAAAGCTCGTAGTGCTATAGTGACGAAGAATCGGCGTCTCCGGACGCTGAGGACGTGAGACGCCGTAAACTCTACCCGGAGCAACCCCGAATAGGCACCGAGACGTTGCTCGCGTCGATTGGAGGTGCGGGTTGGGGGCTTGAGCTGGTCGGCAACGACCAGCCTAGATGAATGGTGGTCTTCAGGAATTCCTGAAAACAGGACCCGGCTTACAACTGACTCGTTCTTTGACTCAAGATCGGTGGATGGTCCGCCGATAAGTAGTATGCAGGGCAACGAACCAAGATTAGCAGACACTGACCCGGCAGACCTCGGGCTGGTTACAGAGGGTGGGGCACGTCTCCGTAAGGCCTCTGGAGTGTTGCCCTGCACTTGAAACGCCGACAGGTGGAGGAGGAGCTTGCTCCGACTGTGAAGCCTGAAAAGGGAACGCTGGAAACGCGGGATCGCCTCCGCTATCCGGAGTAGTACCGGGGTGACTGGATGACAGAGCCCTAGGGAAATCCGGTGGATTTGGGATAAGATGGCTACTTAGTCAGCTAACCGTTTCGGCACCTTGAAATCGTAACCGGTAGGCCGATGCCGGTTCTTCTTCCAATCACTGCTCAATCGGCACCAGAGGACCGGTTACCCGCTGCGGGAGCCGGTCCTCTTTTATTTCCCCCAAGTCGGTTAGTTTACTACTCCTCTACGGGACAAAGTCGTCCCACACCCACGAATGGAGGAGTAACTCAGTGCTAACCATCAAGGAAACCGGCACCAAAATCGCGAAAGGTGTTCCAGTCACCGCGTCGCTGGTCTTCAAGAAGGGCGAGTATCGCTCTGTCGGGGCTGTGCTCGGAGATGAAGTTCTCCCCACACAGCTCAACGTACTCGCTCGGCATGATGACGGATCCATCCGCCACTGCCTTCTGACCTTCAAGATCGACACCGAAGGTCGTCCCGGCCAGCTCCACAAGGTGAAGATCGACCCCAAGCGTAGTGCCAAGGCTCAGACTTTCCCCGTCCCGGCAATGAAGGACTTCGGCAAGCTGGCGATGAAGGTCGAGGTGACCGACGAAGACGACAACGTCTGGATCCTCGACATTCCCAGGGCGTACGGCTGGCCGATCGTCAAGACCGCCGTCTTCGGCCACAAGTGGTCCACCGGACTACAGGGTGGGCTCGCCGAGGAGCTGGAGATGCGTGCTCCGCTCAAGAGCCTGACGGAGGAGCACCCTCAGCTCAGTGCGGTGTTTCGCTGGAAGCTCTTCAACGGCTGGGACGGTGCCCGACTGGAGGTCGTGCTGGAGAACGCCGCGTTCCCGGCGATGGCCGACGTTCAGACTCGCAGCATCAAGGTCCAGATGGGCGAGGAGACTGTCCTCAGTCTCGACAACGCGATGGTGTACGCGGGCCAGCGTTTCCGCCACGTTTCCTGGGTGGGCGAAGAGGCTCCGGAGCTTCTCGTTCAGCAGGACCCGGCCTACCTGCGTGAGCTGGGTGCCATCCCGCTGCTCGACACGGACAAGCCGATCGATGCGGGCGGCGTGCAGGCCATGGTCGGCAACTACATCGACAACTACGACGCCAACGAGTGGCCGGACGGCCCTCCTCTTCAGTCTGTCGTGATGATGAGCAGGATGGGGTCGACGGGCGACCGCCCCGACATCGGGGCACTGCCTCGGTGGGCCATCGCAACGGTCAATTCTCTTGAACAGGCTGCACGAGACGTTCAGCGTGCCGCGGACGGCAACTCTGCGGGTGCCTTCCCTGTCCACATGCGTGACGCAAATGGGCGGATGGGTATCACCCGCAACGCCAAGGTGGATCGTGCTCGCGGCAAGAACAAGTGCCCGTACACTCCCGACGTTGCACACCAGCCTTCGCTCGCCTACGTCTCGTATCTGCTGACTGGCGAGACCTACTACATGGAGGAGCTGGCGGCCTGGTCTTCGTACTGCACGCGTCGTTGGCCTTGGGGGCGTGAGCTTCCTGGCACCGGCGATCGCATGGAGGCGTGGTCGCTCCGCACTGTGACCCATGCGGCATGGATCCTTCCCGACAAGCACCACCTCAAGGAGTACTTGGTCTCCACGATCGAGTGGAACCTTGATGACTGGATGAGCTGGGTAATGGACGAAAAGGAGCGTCCGCTACACACCTGGGACCTGGGCACCAACCACAGCAGCGGTCGCAAGTCCTGGCCCGTCGGTCAGTGGGTGAGCCCCTGGCAGTACGCATGGCTCATCTGGGCTCTGTACAACTGCTGGCGTCTGTTCGACGACGAACGTGCACTCACACTGTTCCGTTGGTCGTGTCAGTACCTCCAGAAGGCCCACCAGCCTGCGACGTTCACCGCCAAGGACGGCACCGTCATCGAGTGGGATCCTGCGTACGCGGATCAGTACTCGCTGCCCGTCGCCAAGTTCACTCCGTACATCGACGATAAGGATCGCCTGAAGGTCTCTGATCTGAAGCCGATCGACAACTTCGCCGAAGCCCTGTGGTACCTGCACGTCAACACCAAGCACCAGTTCAGCAAGGAGCTGCCCGCCTTCCCGGAGGCTGGTCCCGAGCCTGAGAACTGGACTGCCGACGACTTCCGCAAGGATCCGTCCGGCTTCGAGGAGTACGCGTTCGCTGAACTCGTGCCCGCGATGGTGTGGGCGGGGATCGAGGGCTCGGAGGACATCTGGAAGTACGTCGAGCCTCACGTCAACAAGAAGCTGCGTGCCCCAGGCATGAAGCAGGTGCCGCGGCTGGCCTCGGAGGGTGTGGGGCGGTAGTTCGGAAACCGCACACTCCCTTCAAATTAACTCCCCCACTTTTTTCGAAAAATCCCTCAAGGCCGGTCCGGTTTCAACTGGACCGGCCGTTTCTTTGGGCTATGATGTCGTCATGTCTAAGTCTCCTGCCTGCGAGGGTCGTCCTGACCTGACGCAACAGCCCGCGAACCACGTGGGTGTCCTTCATCTGACTGGCCACGGAAATGAGCGTGGCATCTACTTGCGTGACTCTGACGGTCGGCTAGTAGACATCGATCTGCCCGCCGAGTGGCAGGGCAAGAAGGTCTGGGTGTCCGTCCACCCCGTTGAGGAGTAGTCGTGAAGCAAACCCCGTACTACCGTGTTGCTGGTCGAGAGCGGAAACTCGATTCAGTGCGGAACGTAACTGTGCTCTTTTGCGGCCGGTGCGAGCGTGAGTTCTTGGCCAAGTTGAAGACTGGCCAGGACAATCCGACGTATGAGTGCCCAAAATGCAAATGTGCAAACAAGTTTGCAATCACGTGGAGGTAGAGCAACGCTTCCTTGACAAGATTCGAAAAACAGCCTCTTGTTGGGTGTGGATCGGAGCTATCAAGGATAACGGCTACGGCAGTTATTACGATGACGGCAAAGTGGTGTCGGCTCACCGGTACTCCTACGAGGCATTCAATGGTCCAATTCCCGACGGCTTTGTGATTGACCACCTTTGTCGTACCAGACACTGCGTCAACCCAGATCATCTAGAAGCCGTCACTCAGCGAGAGAATCTACGCCGAGGAGCAGGCTTCATTGGACGACAAACCCGTCAAACAGCATGCGTCCGCGGTCACGAACTAGCTGGCGACAACCTGTACGTCACCCCCTCAGGGAAGCGACAGTGCAGGGCGTGCCGAAAAGCCGCACGCCGCAAACATTACGACGAAACAGGGAAATAATCAGGAACAAATGGAAACACAGAGGCATCATGGTGGCGTTATGACAAGACTACGAGCAGGACAGATCTGGCGAGACGTGCACTCCAAGCGGAAGGACCGCGTGGTGCAGATTCGCGTTGTCGCAAGCGACTTCGTGGTTGTCACGTCGAGCAACAACCGAACCACTCGCATCGCTCGCAAGAGCTTCAGTCCTCGCTCGCGTCTTCGATTCGAGTACCTCTGCCACCAGCCCGATCCCAAGGTCACATGGGACGATGGTTTGCAGGCAACCGCGGCTCAGTTGAGAGAGATCGGAAATGGCGAAGCTGAACACTGTGATTGATCTGACCGGCGTCGATGTAGACCGTCTGACTGTCGAGAACTTTCGGGAAATGACCAAGGCGGCCGGACTCAACCCCCACCCCAGCACGGGTGAGCCGCGTGGCTACCGCATCCGCATCTTGAAGGAGGATGCCGCTGGCATCGACGGCACGACCGTCCGACGCAAGCTTCAGGATCTAGTCGACGTTCAGACCTACCTCAACGGCGGTGCAACTTCGCCTGAAGACATCGCTCTTCGCAGCGGCATGGACAACGCCACCGTCCAGGACTACATGGCTATCCTCGCGAAGCGTAAGGAGCCGGTGGTTCTTCCGCCTCTCAGTGGCAAGACGCTGGAGCAGGCACGTCAGGAGCGACTCGACGCCATCGTTGCAGCCTTCAGAGAGAACGCTGCGGCAGTGTCCACGGAGTAAGCCATGATTCGCCTCAACAAGCTGCTCATCTCTGGTCGCCTCGCTACTGAACCGGAACAGCGAGAGACTGCGGGCGGCACCAACCAGGTGCTCTACAAGATCCGCGAGAACGGTACAGACAACCTCTGGCACTGCCGTTCCTTTGCCAAGATCGCCGACTTCGTTTGCGATCGGGTGGAGCAGGACGCCGACTGTGTCTTCGAGGGCCGTCTGGAACAGACGCCCTGGACCGACGATCAGGGCAACGACCGTCGCAGCATCTCGTTCAGGGTCACCCGCGTTCATGTTGAGTCGACCGTGCCCGCCTAATGAGACTAGTCATCGTTCGCGGCCCCGCTGGTAGCGGCAGAGCCGATGTTGTGCGGGAGCTAGGTGGTCGCCGAGGTAAGACCTGGTTCAGTATCGACCAGTTCTGGTACCACATTGGCAACGGGCACTATCAATTCGATCCCAAGCGTCTGGAGGAAGGGGCGGAGTGGACCCTTGAAAAGGTGCAGTCCGCCATGAGTCGGTCCGAGCCCGTCATCTTCCTCTCATCGTCAGTGCCGTCTACTGACGAGGTCAACACGTACGCTGCACTCGCGTCCAACCTGGGCTACGAGTTACAAGTGATTCGTACGACCAAACCCTGGAGGAATCTTACACCCGAGCATCACGTCCCGGGTCGCATCCTGCGTGCTCAGGTTGACGACTATCGCGAGTATCACGTAGAGACGGAATGGGGTAATGGATAGACCACCGTGCTGGAGCTGCAAGCATGGCCTATGTACACGACTGGGCAAGGGGAAGCTGCTGAAGGAGGTGCTCGTCGACAAGGAAAAGGAAGACTGGCAAGTCGACCCCGATGACGAGACCGAGCAGGAGATGGGGATCACCACTCACGAATACTACACGCTTTGTTATTGGACGCCCGAGCACATGCGTGATAAGTTTCAGGGGCCGACGGAAGTCTTCGACGTGCAAGAATGCAGCAGACACGAAGAAGATTCCACTTAAGTTAAGTACCTGTCCGGTCGATAAGTAGTGTGGCGAGGCTATCATGCCTCCGACCGTAACGTTCACCAGGAGCCTTTCAATGTCTGCACCCCTCGTGGGTCCGAATGTGATCACTCGGGCCAAGGACGGCGGCGGATCCAGCGTCCACTCCGCCAGCTTCATCTTCCACATCAAGCGTCTCGCCGACATCGCGAACGAGTTCGGCGTCGAGCGTTCCTCCGAGAAGGGGGCGACCATCAAGCGTGGCGTCGAGGCTCATGCACGAGCCGACATCGCGGAGCGTCTGAGGGATCGCACCTTCCTGATCGACCGGGCTGGCCGAGAGCTGCCCCTCTGCGTCGGCAGCTTCGACGCGGAGACCATCGACGTGGTCCGCGACTTCCACCCGAACCCTCAGAACGAGATGTTCGAGGAGGATCTGGTGGGCACCACTCTCGAAGCCACTCGCTACAAGCTGTGGCTCAAGTCGGTCCTCCAGTTCGCTCGCCTCATTCACGTGGACGAGAAGGACGACAACCTCATGCTCTTCCGCATCGACACCGAGCCCACCGCGGGTGAGGGTACTGTCGACGCTCTGTTCCGTGCGGGCGGCGAGGAGAAGCCCATCTACGTCTCGGTGACCGAGGTCACCAACTTCAATCTGGCGGAGGAGGTTTGATCATGGCACGCTCCCGTTCACTGCTCAACAGCGTCGTCGTCGGCTACGACGAGATCGAGCCCTGCATCATCGCGGCTCTCGCTCTTCGAGAGAACCTGTTCCTCATCGGCCCGCACGGTAACGGCAAGACCACCCTCGGCAAGATCCTGGGTCGTGCTGCCGACGAGACGGGCGAGGGCTTCCGTCACTACTCCTGCGACAAGGCGGGACTGGTCGACCTGGGTGGTCTCCCCGACATGGAGGCGACGGCGAAGAAGGGCTCGATGGCTTTCGCTCCTTCGAAGCGTTCGCTGTTCGGCTCCAGCGTGATCCTCGCGGACGAGATGCCGCGAGCCGACAAGCAGCGTCAGAACTACTGGCTGGAGGTCTTGGAGGAGGGGACGTTCCAGGGTGTGCGTACCGGCCACCAGATGGTCATCGCCACCGGCAACGACTCGACCTACCACGGCAACTTCAAGTTCGACGCCGCACTCATGTCTCGCTTTCTCTTCGTGCTCCCGGCTCCGGACTTCAGCGGCGTCGAGACCGAGACCGTGCAGGAGATGGTCCGGGTCAACTGCGGTGGTCGTCGCGACCAGGAGGATGTCTCCACCGACGTTCGCGAGATGATCAACCACATGCGTCCTCGCATCGAAGCGATGCTGGGCAACGGTGCTCTCGTCGAGCAGCTCGGATCCTTCATCGGTGCCTTCACTCAGTTCCTCAACGAGAAGGTGCAGATGGACCGCGATCTGGCGAGCAACCCCGAGGCCTACTTCTCGCCTCGCGAGTTCGCCCACCACCTGGTCTACGGCATCATCGGTCTGACTGCCTACTTCGAGGAGATGGACGTTCCTCAGCCGCTGCGTCGGGCCGGGCAGCTCGCGATCAAGTACGTCGTCGAGCGTCGTCACGCCGCCGCTGGTGACGGCTTCATCAACATCTGCAACGCCGCCTGGCGACAGCTCGAAGGCATGCTGACGGGCGACATCGACACTCCGGCTGGCCAGCTCCGGTGGCAGTTCGCCTCCGCGATCAGCCCCGCCCAGAAGATCGGGTTCTGGCGGCAGCGGTACGACGAGGTCTGCACCCACTGGGAGCCCAACGAGGTCTCCGACATGGCGGGCGAGACTCTCCAGCAGATCAACGCGGAGAGCCCGGGTCAGGTCGGTCCCTTCTGGGCGGTCATGAAGAAGTCGCAGGTGACGGCTCACGTCGCCGATCAGGTCCGCGGCTCGATGATCGCTGCGGTCGCCCGCAAGCTCCTCCACGGTCGAGCCGACAACAGCTCGCCGGAGGCGGTCCTCTGGTCCAAGTACGCGTCGGCCACCGAGCTGACTCCGGGCCAGGCTGCCGAGGTGATCGGGACCGGCACCAACTAACGCTCCGAGCCCTGCCCCGGGCGGAGTGAACGCCGCAGGGGGCTCCTCCAGTCCGCAGAGCCCACCCGCTCGTCAGTGTGGAGCGGGACCTGGACTGGTCGGGGCAGGGACTTTTTCGCCTCAAGAAGGCGGAGGGATGGTACGATAAGTAACAGTGGCGGGGCAACCCGCCGCTACACTTTCCTTCTGGAGCGATCTTCACCATGTCCGACGCACCGATCCTCAACTGGAACGCCAAGCAGAAGCCTTGGCCCACGTCCTACGACGGGACTCCCGCCCAGCGATGCGACCGTCAGGGTCGCCACAACACCCGCGGTCGCTACATCACGTGGGAAGAGAAGCGTCCCACCGACACCCTCCCGACCCGCAAGATCGCGAAGCTCACCTATCCCAAGGTGAAGCAAGAGCCTCTGGATCATGAAGAGGCAAAGAGGGAGACCGCCGAGAATCCTCGCTACGATCTGCTCCTGCCCAAGCCGCGAATGCGAATGCGGACTCGGTTGCAGAAGATCTTCGCCAAGCTGGGTGTGGGTTATCTCGACGCCCAGAACTGCACCCACGTTCAGCAGATCGACGGGCCTGCCTGCTGGGGCACCGGGCAGAAGGAGGGTGACGAGTTCATCTTCATCCACCCGTACTTCCTCATGCAGCGGATGACCTGGGCTCGGTTCCTCATCCTGCACGAGATCGGTCACCGGGCTCTGTACCGGGGACGCGACCATCTGGCCGACCACCAGCTCCGCAACGTGGTCTTCGACATCTGCATCAATCGCATCCTCGCGGCAAACACCACCGGCCGCCCGAACAAGACGTGGCACCGATTCTGCGAGTGGATCTATCCTCCGGAGTCTAAGGAAACGGTGTTGGCGTTGTGCAACGCCGCACTGACCGAGGACGAGGTCCGGAAGCTCGAAGCTATCAACCCAGTCTACGCTCAGATCTGGCGACAGCTCTACGAGCTTCAGTACGGCGACTTCAAGTACACCAACCCTCGCACCGGTCGCCAGGCCACTCGCAAGCTCAACGGGATCATGCCGTTCGACATCAAGAACATGAACCCCGACGATCTGTACTTCCGACTGCGGTCCCAGCTCACCGAGCAGGACCGTCAGGCGATGCAGGCGATGGGTCACGGCAAGGGTCAAGAAGGGGACCAGCAGGGCCAGGGCATGAATCCCTTCGGCGATCACGACACCGAGGTGCGAGTCGAGAGCAAGGCTCGGGGCACCGCAACGATCCGCGGTAACGCCAACGGCATCGCCTCGGACTCTGCCCGCAAGATGGAGCAGGCCGCTCGTCGAGCGATGGTTCCGCGTCGGTTCCAGGGTGCAAACTGGAAGGCGTGGAGTGACTGCCGAACTGACTTCTGGGACACGTGGGTCAAGAAGCCCGAAGACCTCACCGACCCGGGGCTGGAGGAGTACGCCCGCAGGATCACTACGCAGAAGAAGCTCGACAACGTGGTCGGCAACGTCGCCACCGCATTCGAGTCCGAGGTGACTCAGGATCCGTACCCGCACCACCTCTCCGAGGAGGGTCTGCTGCTTGCAGTCGCGGGCCTGCGTCCGCCACGGTTCCCCTTCTTCCAGAACGTGGAGGGACCGCACGGCAAGCGACGGGTGGTGGTCTACTTCGACCTCTCTCCCTCGATGACGGTCTTCTTCCCGTACATGTCCTACATGTGCGACCAGTTCGAAGACAAGATGGACATGGCATTCGCTCGCAACGAGTACGGCGATCAGGGCACCATGACCTTCGCCGGATCCGTGCGGATCCTGAGTGAGCGTGAGCTTCAGAAGATGAGGCTGGGTGACCTGAAGGCCGGAGCTTCGACCAGCTTCGACGCGATGGTCGAGCACACAGTCGAACAGATCCAGACCGAGGACGTGGACGCAGTCATCTGCTTCACTGATGGCGAGTCCGGACTCAGTCAGGACAACATCGACGCCTTCAACGCCAGTGGCAAGCGAATGTACCGCATCTACTTCCAGCCCGACCACCCCCGCTACCGGGGTCGTGACATCGAGAGTCCTCTGGACGAGCTGGAGGGTGTGAGCTACACCATCACTGCCCCGCCGACGGATCGCTTCTGATGCAGTACGAAGCACAGCACGGCACCAACATGCGGAGCTTTGCTCCCGACGTTCGCGGGCGTCGTCGGTACGACAAGCTGGAAGACGCCATGAAGAAGGCTCGTGAGTGGGAAGCTGAGGGCAAAAGCGTGACCGTGCTACGACACGAGCATGGCACTCTGTGGACGGAGGTGTGGCCGAATGAGCAAGGAGCTGGCTAATGGTTCGTCCGAGTAGAGCTTGGCCCCGCGGCGAACAGGTTTCGGACGAGCTTCGAGAGCTGGTCTGGAAGGCTGTCGAGCACGCAGTAGAGAAGGGCGTCTCCGCCGACGCTCTGAAGAAAGAGGTCCGCGACGCGTGGGATGAGGCGGTGCAGCAAGACGCAGACGCCAAGAAGGAAAGCATGCAATGATCGAACTCTTTCAGCTCAAGTCCACCGGCAAGATGTGGGTGTGGCGAATCTCTGTGAGCGGCAACACGGTCACGACCCGTTGGGGCGAGGTGGGTGGAGCCAAGCAGGAGACGAGCGAGCACGGCACCGTCATGAACGTCGGCAAGGCGAACGAGATCTCGGCAGAGCAGCAGGCCGCTCTGATCGCAGAGCGTCGCGTCACCGCAAAGAAGGACGCGGGCTGGGTCGAGTCCTTCGAGGAAGCGGCCAGTGCCAACCCGACCGAAGACCTGGACTACGACGATCCCCACAAGAAGTTCACGCCGTCGAAGCCGAACAACGACACGCCGAACGGCAAGATCCGCGAGCTGGAAGATCGCGGTGACCTGATCGTGCAACGAAAGTTCGACGGCATGTGTCACATCGTGTTCGTCGGGTCCGATGGACCCAGGATCTTCACTCGCGGCAAGCTAGAGGATCGCACCGAGCACTTCCGCCACATCGCAAACGAGTTCGCTGGCGTGCCCGCCGGGTCGATCATCGTGTGTGAGGTTGTCGACGGCGAGATGAAGGATCAGTTCCGCTACGTCTCGTCGGTGGTCCGCACCAAGGATGCCGACAAGGCGATTGCGAAGCAGGAAGAGAGCGGCTACCTGCGAGCCATGGTCTTCGACGTGTTGCACTGGGGTGGCGAAGACCTCACTCAACGACAGTACCGGGATCGTGTCGGCATTCTGGACCGATGGTTCCGAGACAGGAAGCAGACGTGGGTTTGCCTGCCCATCAACCTGGCGGCCACTCACACATTGGAGCAGCTCTTCGAGAACGACGGCGTCGACAATCCGCCAATGGCGACCGAGCAGGGTTGGGAGGGCTACGTCATCTGGGACGCGAGCAGCACCACCGAAATCCGGTTCGACGGCAAGCCCAAGCGAATCGGTGCCTACAAGTGGAAGCCGATCTTCACGGAGGATGTGTGGGTCGATGAGCCCTACGAAGGCAAGGGTCGCAACGAGGGGCAGCTCGGTGGTGTCTGCATGTACCAGTACAACACCCGGGGTGAGCGGGTGGCTGTCGGCAAGTGCGGCGGCGGCTTCTCGCAGGAGGAGCGTGCGACCTTCTGGGAGCAACGCTCCACCATGTTCCCCTGTGCAATGGAAGTCGAGAGTCCGGAACGCAACAGCAGCATGGCTTTGAGGTTCCCACAGTTCCTTCGACTCCGACCCGACAAGAGTGAGGCTGAGTGCACCATGGCGATGGAGCCAAGGGTGTCGTAATGGGTGCAAGCTTCAAAGAAGAAGTTGAGGTGACGAAACGACACGGCTACACTCTGCTCGTCGGAGCCACTATCGGCTTGCTGTTTCTGATCTTGCTCGCTGCCGCCATGGAGACGGTAGAGCATCTATTCGAAATGAAGAGGTCCCAGGAGGCAATCGAACGTGCCGACTAAGATCATGTACATCGTCCGCGGCCCGTCGGGCACCGGCAAGAGCACCATCGCTCGTCACCTCGGTGGTGAGGCCCGTCGCAACTGGTTCGAAGCCGACATGTTCTTCGAGTCGGACGCCGGATACCACTTCGATCCGAGGGGGCTCGGCGAAGCTCATCGCTGGTGCACTCTGAGTGTGGATGGTGCGTGCCGCCAGGGACTGCCCGTCGTCATCGTCTCCAACACCTTCTGCCCGGTGCGGGACATGAACGCGTACCTGGACATCGCCCAGGCTCAGGGATACAGAGTTGAGATCATCCGTACGCCCGGGCCGTGGGATCTCCTCAACTGCAACAGTCGCAACACCCACAGCGTTCCTCAGGTGGCCCTCCAGCGGCAGCTCGACCGCTACGTCGCCCACCCCGACGAGCACGAGTGGGACGACATGAGCATCTTCGGCTAGTGAACAATTGTCCTAACCCTCTCGGCTTAATTATTGGGGCGGGCCGGACGATAGTACGCTATGCTATCGGCGGGCTGGTGCTACTGGCCCTACTCGCGTTCATCCTGGGAGTGGTCCTGTGACGATCCCCGCTCATGTGTTCAAGACGTGCCGCAAGGTCGCTGACGCCGGTGGGCGGGCGTACCTGGTTGGCGGTGCCGTCCGCGACGAGCTGCTGGGCCGCGAGCCCAAGGATCTGGACCTCGTCGTCACGGGCCTGACGCCTGGCCAGCTCCAGTCCGTCCTCCAAGGTCGCCCCTTCGTCGGCAAGGGCTTCCCCGTCATCGCTGTGAACGATGTCGAGGTGGCTCTGGCCCGGACGGAGAGGAAGACGGGCGACGGCCACGACGACTTCCAGTGCTTCACGGACGGCGTCACGCTGGAGGAGGATCTGAGTCGCCGCGACTTCACGATCAACGCGATGGCTCGCGACCCTCTGACGGGCGGACCTGTTGTCGATCCTTTCAGGGGTCAGGAGGACATCCGCCTGGGACGACTGCGTTACATGAGTCCCGACGCCTTCCGCGAGGACCCGCTGCGGGTCTTTCGGGCGGCTCGATTTCTGGCTCAGTTGCCTACGTTCCGGGCCGACACGCGACTGGCTAACGTTGCGTGCTCGATGAACCATATGCTGGAGCATCTGCCGGGAGAGCGTGTGTTCGGCGAGATGAGCAAGGCTCTGCGTGCACTGAATCCGCGGGCGTTCTTCGACGCTCTGTACGGGTGGAGCTGCATGCAGCACTGGTTCCCGGAGCTGGAGGTGTTGGGTGCTCGGCCCGCAGGGCCGGTCAATCATCACCCCGAGGGTTCTGCTTTCGAGCACACGATGCAGGTGGTGACGCGGTGTCGAGAGCTGAACGGAAGCGAGGCAGAGATGTACGCTGCCCTGGTTCACGACTTGGGTAAGGGCGTGACGCCCGACGAGCAACTGCCGCATCACTACGACCACGAGCGACTCGGTGTGCCCCTGGTTCACGCCATGAGCGATCGAGTCAAGGTCACGAACGAGATGCGGGAGCTGGGCGTTGTGTGTGCTCGCGAGCACCTGAACATCCATCGCTTCGGCGGCACGCGTTCGGTGAAGCGAGTTGACCTGATCGGCAGGCTGGGCCGCCATGTGGCTTCGGCTGGGCTGGTCAGTCAAGCGGACGCTCAGGGTCGTGGACCGGACTACTGGTACAAGGACTACCCTTCGCGGCAAGCTCTGCTTGACGCAAAGAGGGTTTACGACGATGTGCGTGGCCAGGACGTTCTCGATCAGCGAGAGCTGAGCGGGGGCGGGGATGGCCAGAAGATCGCACAGAAGATGAGGATGGCTCGGGCACGAGCCATCAAGGCCCACTTTGGACTAAAGAAATGAGCCGAGATCTAGGCGAAGTTGTTGATCAGATGTTGGAGCACGTTCCGGAAGAGGAGAAAACCCTCCGGTCTAACCTTGGCGAGATACGGCGTCGGGTTGGCTACACCGCACCCGAGCTGATGCAGGGTATGTGGGTTGCGACTCACAGCATCCTCGTCAAGGGTCTGTGCACCGACGACATGGACAAGCTGGATGGTTGGAAGCTCGAAGTGGCAAAGGTGTTCAAGGGTGAGTGACGACCTCGGTGATCGCATGAAGATGTACGAGGGTGTGTGGGGGCAGGTTCTGCCCCCTCGTCTACCCATTCTCGTACGTGTCGACGGGCGTGCGTTCCACACCTTCACGAGAGGGTGCGACCGTCCGTTCGACTACCACATCACTGCCGCCATGGATCACACCATGGTTGCTTTGGCAGAAGGGATGCAGGGCTGCGTGCTTGCCTACGCTCAGTCAGACGAGATCAGTCTGCTGTTGCAGCAGGACGCGACCTTCCAGACGCAACCCTACTTCGGCGGCAAGGTGCAGAAGATCGTGTCGGCTGCTGTGTCCGATGCGACGGCGGAGTTCAACAGCGTGTACCCTGGCGACCGAGCCGCCCGCTTCGACGCTCGCGTCTGGGTGATGCCCTGGGACGAGGTCGCCAACTACTTTCTCTGGCGTTGGAAGGACTGGCGTCGCAACAGCGTGAGCATGATCGCCCGAGCCCACTTCTCTCACGGAGAGTTGCACGGGAAGAGCGTCAAGGATATGATCGACATGCTAGCGACGAGGGAGGTCTTCCTCAACGACTTCGACGATCGAGATCGCAACGGCTGCTTCTACTCTCCCCTGGAGAAGGCTGCCAGTCAGCGGTTTGGAATGACCTACTGCGGCCTCCCGAATTCCGGCGGCGTTTCGTACGCAGGGATGAACACCATCATCGACATCTACAGAGAGCTGGTCTCCGATGGATCTAGCTGAGTTCGCCAACCGAGTTTCGAACATCATCTGCGGTCACGGCGGTGCGTCGGAGGAGGAGATGATCTCTCGACTAGAACACCTGGCCGAGCTGGAGCAGACAGTGCAGGGCATCCAGCAGTGGGATCAGATCTTCCTTAAGGTGGGGCAGATGAGACTGATCGCCGCCGACGTTCAAGATGGCATGGCCGGAATTGAGATTCAGTATGACCCGAAAGATGGATGACGCAGAACTGCTCCGCCGCCTCCGCGAGGAGGTGGAAGCTGGCTTCGTACGCGAATCCCGTGAGGGCGATCTCGCAGTCTTCAAGTACAGCCAGCAGTGTGTGATTCAGGGACGCTGGAACACGGCGACCATGGCTGCCCGCGGACTCGTCTTCGACTTGTCCACGGGCAAGCGGCTCACCGCCCCTTCCCCAAGTTCTTCAACCTGGAGGAGCGTCCGAACACGCGGTTCCGTTACCTGCCCCGCCGACCGTTCACCGTCCAGGAAAAGCTGGACGGCTCCTGCGGCATTGGCTACTGGCACGCTGGCCAGTGGCGACTCACGACTCCGGGCGGCCTGACTTCCGAGCAGGCATGCATGGGCATGAACATGCTCGTGAACTACGACCTGGAGCCACTGTTCTACGAGATCACAGACCGTGCTCCTGCCGGTCCCCGGCAGGTGCATCGTGACATCACCCCGATCTTCGAGATCATCTACCCGCAGTTGAATAACATCCTCAACTACGGTGATCGCGAGGAGCTGGTACTGCTGACGGTGTACGACCGCGAGTCGTGGACCGAGTGGGACACTGCGGACGTGGATGAACTCGCAACAGCGTGCGGCTTCCCGCGACCGGAAACGTACTCGTTCGAGCGTGACCAGCTAGGTGATATTCCGTTCCCCGAGGACAACTTCGAAGGCTACGTGGTCCGTTTCGACAACGGCTTCCGCGTGAAGCTCAAGGACCCTCGGTACGTGAAAGCACACAAGCTCCTATCCGGGTCCACCACCCGGCGAGTGATCGAGGTGCTACGCGATCCCGTCACCGACCTGGAGACGTTCGCCGAGGGCCTCGCCCCGGCTTTCCGGGCCTCGTTGGACGACGCCGTCGCCCTCGTGCGGCAGCGATACAGCCAGATCGAGGGGGCGGCTCGTGCCCAGCACGCCCGTCTCCTGGAAGCAGTCACCACCGGCGTCCGCAAGGATCAAGCCTTGTGGACGACAGAAAATGTGCCCGCAGACTTGCGGGGTCTCGTATTCGGTCTATTGGATGGTCGCGATATTTCGCCGGGCCTTTGGAAGCTAACCGAGGCCTCCCTGAGTGAGACCGAAGATGGACAGATCTAACGCGTGGATCACCACGTACACTGGCAAACAGCTACACTTCCTGGGCCCGGACGCCGAGGAGATCGACATCGTTGACATCGCCCACGGGCTGGCACTGAGCTGCCGGTGGGGGAAGCAGTGTCAACGCTTCCTGTCTGTGGCCGAGCATAGCTGGCATGCATCGAAGCTGGTGCCGCCGGAGCTGGCCCTGGAGGGGCTCATGCACGACGCCTGCGAGGCGTACCTCACGGATGTGCCGAGCCCCATCAAAGCGTACCTGCGTCGGTACAAGGAGATCGAGGCGATCATCCAGGAGGCAATCTGCAAGAAGTTCGGGGTGCCCACCGTGGAGAATCCGCTGGTGAAGCACGCTGACGAGTGCCTGAAGCGTGCCGAGTCCAGGCTCAATATGAACGGCCCACTGAACGACACGGGCGTTGCCGGTCACGATCTGCCCGACCTGGAGCTGGAGTACTGGTGTCCGGAGACGGCCGAGGTGATGTTCCTGCAACGGTTCGAGGAGCTGACGCGTGCGGTCACCGCGTGACTGTCCATTCCCCCAGATGAGGCCGCTGGACGGCCACATCTACTCGGTAGAGTTCGAGTGGGAGGGTGCGTGGATGGTCTACAAAGCCTATCCCAGTCTGGGGTACGCCAAGAACGCCGTACTGTGTCACTCGGAGAGAGTTCCCAAGCCCCACAAGAAGTGGCACAATGGGCGGTGCCGTGATGTTCAAACCCGCATTGTAGAAACAAAGGGTGGACGCCAGGTCATCATCTGGCAGGGCATGTTGTCCACCGCAGAGAGAGGTAAGTGGTAGAGTGACTCAATTCATTGCAATCTCGGGCAGGAAGCAGTGTGGCAAAGACACGCTCGCCCGATACCTGACCGAGGCTATCGCCGAACGACGTGAACAGATGGCCGTCGCCACCACTCACTTCGCTGACCCGCTCAAGGAGATGTGCCACATCGTCTTCGGCATCCCGCGGGAGCTACTCTGGGGCACCGACGAGCAGAAGGACACGCTCACGGACGTGACGTGGGACGGCTTCTCCATGGACGTTCGCTGGAAGTACGCCCCCAAGGAAGCCAATGCAAGAGGGGTGCGATCCGCGAGGAGCGGCCCCATGACGGTCCGCGAGATGATGCAGGTGATGGGCACCGAGATCTTCCGCGAGCAGGTGGAACTGAACGTGTGGGCCAACGCCCCCTTCCGGAAGCAATGGGACGCTGATCTAGTCCTCATCCCTGACTGTCGGTTTTCGAACGAGGTCGAGGCCACTCTCCGAAACGGAGGTCACGTCATCAGGCTAGAACGCGAAACCGGCCTGACGGATGTGCATGTGTCCGAGTCTGCTCTTGACGACTTCGATTTCGCTCGCCGCGACGGCTGCACGTTGGTGCCCGCAAGCGGCAACCAGAGCCTCGAAGACTTGAGGAGATTCGCTGCGACTTTCGCGAGCAAAATCTGCTCATAGGCTTGACGGGCCGACCGGCCCGTGCTAGTCTTTACGCCCGGACCACCCTAGGTACATATGCGGCGGTCCCACGATTTTTCGCATAAGCAACATTTAGTGGTTATCTAAACGCTCCGGCCGCCCCATTAGAGGTAGGCCGATCCTGCTGTGGGTTCGTCCTGAACCCGCAAACCAACCCCCCGGTGCTCTCTGTGGATAAGCCCAACATCCGCCTCGAAGGAATCGAGGCGAGATTCATCATGCAGCTACTCACCAGCGACAACGTCGCGTTCCGCGGATCCGCAGTGATCTTCGCTGGACAACTGGCAACCAAGCTCAGTGAGCTGCACGCCAACATGCCGTTGGACGAAGCCGACCTCGAAGAAGTCCGCCGCGAAACGGTGGTCATGAACGGCGTCGTTCCTTGCCCGCCGAGGACTTCATGAAAGCACTGATCTGTGACACCGAAACCGGTGGACTGAACGCGGACACCACCTCTCTGCTCTCTATCGGCTGGGTCATTCTAGACCTTGACACCGGTGAAGAGCTGGACATGCAGGAGTACTACGTTCGACTGGACTCGGTGGATGAGTACCGCATCAACCCCAAGGCCATTGAAGTGCATGGCATCACCGCCGAGAAGTGCATGGACGAGGGTATCCCGGCCGAGGACATCCGCGACAAGCTTCTCGACGCCTACATGGAACACAACTGCGGCTGCGTCGGTGGCCACAACTTCTCCCACGACATCCCCTTCATCGAAAAGCATCTCCTTGAGGGGGAGGCATTCAAGTCAGTCTTCGACTACCATATTCTGGACTCCTTCCCCCCGCTGATGCTGTTGGCGGGTTCGATGTTCCAGTCCGGTCACACTGTCGGTCAGGCTATCAAGGCCTTCAAGATCGACATGTCCGACCTCCGCGGGGGCTTCCACGGTGCCCTCTACGATGCCGTGGCTACTGCCCGAATTCTATGCCGCCTGCGTAAGCTCCTGCTCTTCGCTCGCGAGAAGGAGAAGAATGGCGAACTACAGGTTTGATCGGCGGAGCAAGCGACAGTTCACCAAGGACATCAAAGAGGCACATGCAATTGAAGACGCCATCATGGAGGCGTGGCTAGCCAAGATCGGCAACCCGCCAGCCAAGCAACATGGCTGCGGACCCGACGGCGAATACCTCGATCAGGCCAATGTCAACACGGATGCTGACTACGACGTAGAAGGCTACGGCCTGATCGAAGTGAAGTTCTCCAAACCCAAGCTCCGCCGTCAGTTCCACCTCAAGGTGGACCAGATCCAGTCCTACCTGGACCAGGATGCGTCCATTCTCATGGTGGACGGCTGGGAGACTGACACTCCCACGTACGTCCTCATCCCCGCGGCTCTGCTGCGAGGAATGATCCCGGACCTGGAAGTCCTGTCCTGGCAGGGGTTCGGCGGCAAGATGGCGTATCGTATCCCTCTGGACAAGTTCGTGTGGAGATCCCTTCGATGAGGAAGAGAGTCTTGCTCGTGGCCGCCATCCTGTTCTGGGCAGCAGCAGTTGTCTTCTGTGCCCTCAACTATGGCTTTTGACATCGTCCTGCCGACCACCGGTCGGCGGAGTCTTGCAAAGGCCGTAGAGTCGGTCGTCAGACAGACCCGGACTGACTGGACTCTGTACGTCGTGATCGACGGCCCCGTCAAACCCGCGGTCGACATCATCTCAAGTGTCCGTGTTGAAGGTCTGGCGTTTCGACCGGAAGTCATTCTCCAACACACGAACAGAGACGCCCCCACGGGTGACAGTGGGGCCGCTGCACGGCGACTCGGCATCCGGGCTGGTTCCAACAAGCACATCGCCTACATCGACGACGATGACGAGTGGCACGAGAACCATCTAGCGGTGCTGGCGGATCTTCTGGAGAATGCTACGCAGGTGCATACCTGCGGTCAACCAGTCGCGTGGCGGCAAGCTTCGCCTCGCGTCAAGAAGTTCACGCTCCGCAAGTTCGGGGGCGTTGTCAACGAGCCTCTGACGGTCTCGATGGCCCATACACGAGAGCTGTACGAGAAGACCTCCGGGTGGCAGCCCGGCGATAATCATGACCATAGACTCTGGAGGGAAATGCTTGCGGCGGGTGGGATCGCCGCTATCTCCGAAACAGTAACGTTTCAGTTTTTGCGAGGACGCAATCGTGCCCAAGAGAGCGAGCAACCGTAGAGTCAGGATCAACCCCGGGAAAGGCAAGAACGACGCCGAGCGACGACACCGAGAAGCGATGGTGTCACAGATCCTAGCCAGCCTGCTAGTGCGATCCAAAGAGAAGCCAGAGAACCTTGCCCGCGTGGCCGAGGAACTCGTTAGCCAGAGCATCTGCAAAGACCATGAGTGATCACTACCACGTTGTTGGCCTCTACGCTGAGAACATCCAGCGACTGAAGGCGGTCCAGATTAACCCCGGCGACGATCCGGTGGTTAAGTTGAGTGGCGGAAACGAGGCTGGGAAAACCAGCGTCCTCCACTCGATCTGGTTGGCCGTGAAAGGGGCCTCGGCGAGGAAGGTGATCACCCAGCCGATCCGCGACGGCGAAGAGCAAGCCCGGATCGTTCTGGACATCGGCGACTATGTGATCCGTCGGACGTTTAAGTTCAACGACGACGAAGAGATCACTACCCGCCTGGTAATCGAGCAGTCTGACGGCACCCCCGTCAGGAAGCCTCAGCAGTTCCTGGACAGCCTCCTTTCCAGCGTGTCGTTCGACCCCTCCGAATTCGAAGCGTTGCCAGAGAGGGGCAAGAGACAGCTCCTGATCGACACCTTCGCCCTCGACGTGGACAAGTACGACGAGGAGATCGCCCAGATCAAGGAGGAACGGAAGGGCTATAAGGGCGAGCTGGACCTGGTTAATGGCCAGTTGGTCGGGATTGCCGCCCCACCGGGGCTGATCCGACAGAAGAAATGAGCACCGCCGAGCTTCTGGAGAGGCGGCAGGGGTCGACGCGGAAGATCGAAATCCACCGGCGGGCCGCCGTCGAGGTTAAGTCCTGCGACGATCAGATTGCCAAATTAAATGCCGAGATCGAGGCCCTCCAGGCTAGGCGGCAGGCTGCGGCCAACGACCTTCTGAGCCAGGAAGAGGCGGACCTTCTCGTCGTCGGACTCACCATGATCGACGAGGAGCTGGCCAACCTCGGCACCCGGAATGACCGGGCTCGCGAGGTGAAGCGGTACCACGAGCTGACTGCCCGCCGCCAGGGTCTCGAAGAGAAGATGGCCGACTGCAAGAATCGCATCGAATTGCAGGGAATCTATCGATCCGAGGCTATTGAGGAGGCAGACCTCCCCGTCGAAGGACTGGAGATCACCGCCGACGGCATCACCTTCGACGGTGTGCCTTTCGCACAGAAATCATCCGCCGCACGCATCAGAATCTCGATGGCTGTTGCCATGGCGGCCAACCCCAAACTTCGCGTCATCCGCGTGACCAACGGCTCACTCATCAGCGAGTCCAACCTGAAGCTCATCGCCGACATCGCGGCGGAGAACGACTACCAGGTGTGGGTGGAACTCGTGGACGAGACCGGGGACGTTGGCATCTATATCGAGGACGGGGAGGTAAAAGCCGTGAACCCGTAGTGTACTAAATAAAGTGGATGGCGAAGGAGAACGACATGTTCAAGCTGAAGTGGGGCGAGGTCCAGTCACGCTTGACGGACCAACTCAAGGAACTGGCTCCAGAACAACCCGTCCGGGTGGATTTCATCTTCGACGGCGAGGAGCCTCAGACTCGCAATATCAGGTGCTCTGACCTGATGACCAACGTGTGGCGACTGTTTGACAACCGCCGCACCATTACCCACATTCGCATCACGCTCCCGAACGGTGAGCTGCTCTTCCACTACAATGCCGCAGGCGACGTGGACGAGAACATTCCCGAAGGCGGTAACGCCGACGGCGTACGCTTCTACGTCAAGCGTACACCGTCCGAACGCAAAGCACTGATGGCCATTCTATGCTCGCAACTGGCATCTCATCTCTACCCACAAAAGACTGGCAGAGAGTAATCGGCACCATCGTCTCGGCGATCGTCGAGATGTATCCAAACAGGTGTGAGTCGACGGCGTCCTCGGACGACCTGAAACAAGAGGCTTGGGTGTCCCTGTACAGGGCACAAGATCGGTTCGACCCGACGCGGGGCACCAAGTTCTCCACCTACGCATACGCCACGCTTTTCAGAGATCTACGCCGGTTCGTCCAGCGACAACCTACACCGATGAACGTCGAGACGTTGCCCGAAACTTCGGGCGTCTGTCCTCAGGCAAAGTCGGTGGAGGACGCTGAGATCATTGCAACCGCCATGGCCGGTCTGTCTGACGACGAACGTGACCTCGTCGAACGTCACGTTGTGCACGGTGTCCGATTGCGTGATCTCGGTGACCCGTGGCAAACCGCTCGCAACAAGTACTACCGGGCGTGCCACAAAATGAGGCAGGCCGTTGAAAACCATTGAAGCAGCCGAGTGCAAGAAGTGCGGTGCCCGAGTCGTACGCAACGACAAGAAGGTAGTGCTGAACCCGGGCGACGACTTCGAACTAGTGCTACTACGGGTAGCCAGGTGTTCCGCCTGCAAAGAGGCGGAGCCACGAACCTCCGGCGGGGCCAGGAGAAGGATCAAGCATGGTGGATGATTACACTCCCATCGCGGAGATGCAAGCCGGGAAGAAGTACGATCAGACGTACCTGATTGAGACGGCCAACCCCAAGCGAGACCGGAAGAAGAGACCCTATATCCTCCTTCAGGTGAAGGATGTCACCGGATCCACCCGAGTCTTCGTCTGGGACACGAAGATGACGCCAGCGATTGCCCCGGGTCGCTACGTTCACATGTCAGCTACGGCGGAGGACTACCAAGAGGACATCGTCCTCAAGACGCACAACCTCACGCCCGTCCCCAAGCCTCGCAACACGGACCAGTACGTGAAGGGTGCCAACCCCCGCGTGCTCGATGTCTACGAGAAGGAGCTGCGTCGGTACATCGACGAGATCGACGACGTTCACTACACGAACCTGGTGGGCTACGCGATCGAGCACGCGAAGATCGTGGAGAAGCTACGCCAGGGTGCCTTCGGTAGCAAGGGTCCGCTATCTCACGTTGGCGGACTGCTCATCCACACCGTTGACCTCCTGCGAGCAACCATCGGGGCGGCCGATGCACTCCAGAGTGTTGACGCTCCCATCAGTCGATCGCTGTTGATCGCAGGTTGCATTTTCCGGAATCTCGGCTATCATTCTACGATCCGCCCCGTGGGTGACGGCTGGGAGGTGACCGACTACGGTCGGCTGACTGGCCTTCGGTACGCCAGTGCCGACTTCGTGCGTGACTGCTGCATGAGCACGGACTCCGCCATCGGCATCACCATCCCCGAGGGGAAGCGTCTGGCGATCCAGTCGCTATGTAAGACGGAGGAAGACCCTTGCAACGTGGCCGAGGCCAAGCTGATCATGGCAACCGAGAAGTTCGTTGGAGCCATGCACTACGCAGCGAACACGCGTCGGCTCTACACGGAGCATCTGAAGGATGACTGACGTGCTCGCAGACCTCCGCGAGAAGATGGAGGCTTGCACTACTTGTGATCTACACCGCTGCCGCAACAAGCTGGTCTTTGGCGAGGGCAACCAGCACTCGCCAAAGATCATGTTCGTCGGGGAAGCCCCCGGTCAAAACGAGGATGAGCAGGGCGTACCCTTCGTGGGAGCCTGCGGCGACAAGCTGGACGAGATGATTTCGTTTCTGGGTCTGACCAGAAACGAAGTGTACATTGCAAACGCAGTATTGTGTCGACCGCCCAACAACCGAGACCCGCACATGTCCGAGGTTGAGGCTTGTAGGTGGCGACTGCTGTTGCAGATCGAGACAGTGCAGCCGGAGCTGCTCGTGCTACTGGGTCGCGGGGCAACCAAAGCGATCCTCGGGTACGAGTTCAAAGGACCCCTGTCGCAGTTCATGGACGAGTTCATCCAGTTCGATCTCAACGGCACTCCATACAATGCTGCCGTAGTCTGGCATCCCAGTGCTCACATCCGTGGTGCCGCCAGAGCTAGAAAGGCAACGGGGCCACAATGGAAGAGAATAAAGCAGTTCACAACTGCATCGGATGCGGACGGGAACTCACAGTCATCTGGGACAGCGACCTCGTCTCCGACGGAAGTGTCGACTGGGTGACCGCGGGTTACGGCTCCAGGCACGACACGGACCGATTTCAGATCGCAACCTGCGACGACTGTCTAGCGAACAAGTCTATCAAGCACGAAAGGTGGGACGGTGGATCAACTTGAAGCCATGAGGGCTGCTGGCCAGATCAACCAGGCCGCCATCAAGATGGCTCTGGAGCAGGCCGCTCCCGGCATGACGAAGGCTGAGCTGGACAGCATGATCGGGGCCTTCATCGAGAAGATGGGTGGCCGACCAGCCTTCAAGGGCTACCAGGGCTTCCCCGGCAACGCCTGCCTGTCGATCGACGAAGAGGTGGTGCACGGCACCCCGAGCGACCGAGAGATCCAGGAGGGATCGATCCTGACCGTCGACTGCGGAGTGGAGGTCGACGGCTGGTGCGTGGACGCTGCTCGCACCGCGATTATCGGCCAGCCCCGGAACGAATCGGAAGAAAAGTTGGTACAGAGTACCGACGAGCTGCTACAATACTTCGTGGAGAAAGAGATCCGAGCCGGTCTCACCATGTTCAACCTGGCGAACAGGATGCAGACAGTGGCTCAGTTGGAAGGATTAAGAGTCTTTCCGCAATTCACCGGCCACGGTATCGGACGCTCCATTCACGAGGACCCCACGATCTTCCACACCCTGGAGGGTCACACGAAGCTGAGTCGGCGACTAATCCAGACCTGGAAGTTCGAAGCTGGCATGACGGTGTGCGTCGAGCCCATTACCACCCTGGGCAGCCCCATCACCATCGCACAGGAGGATGGCTGGACGGTCATCTCCCAGGACGGTCAGCCTTCGGCCCACTTTGAACACACACTGTTGATCACAGAGAATGGATGTGAGGTGCTGTCCTAATGGATGAAGAGCAGAGCAAGACCGAGGCACTGACGCCTCTCAACGCGGCCGAGCAGAACCCGATCATCACGCCGTCCGACCCCGAGCGTTACCCGCTGCTGGAGATTCCGTCCCAGCCCTGCGACGTTCCGTTCTCGAACGAGGATCGCGGTCGACTGCTGATGATGGACGCCCTCCTCGAAGGGCTCGGCAGCACTGCCTACGGCGTTGCCGCGGTACAGATCGGCTGGCCCCGCCAGCTATTCATGCTCCGCGACCCGCACACCGGCGAGAACGAGGTCTACGTCAATCCGACGATCACGCGGAGGTCGCCGGAGACTGTCCGTCGGTTCGAGGGCTGCCTGTCTCTGCCGGGACACTCGATCCCCCTCGCACGCCCGAAGAATCTAACCCTTCGGTACATGGACATCGAGGGCAACGTTCAGCAGCGGGAGTTCAGCGGCATGATGGCGAGAGCCGTCTGCCACGAGATGGACCACCTGAACGGACTCCTCATCAATCGTCCCGAACTTGTAGCCGGTGACATGAGGCGTCAGGCAAACAAGGTCAACAACCGCATCACCCAGCGTCGCAACGTCCGCACTAAGGCCCGAGCACACCGCAAGCGGGTCCGTCGTCAGAAGAGGAACGCCCGATGAGTGCCCCGACCGCATCCCAGATCATGCAGGCTGCATTCAAGCGTTCGCTGGAGATCGTGGACGGCGAGTGCCCGCCCGGACCGGGCGGGTCTGACGCAAATGGGCGAGCTATCGCCGCCTCCAATATGGCTATCGCCCTCTTCGCCTTTGAGGCGGAGCAGGCATCCCTGAACCCTGGTGACGACGGCGAAGACGAGGGCACCATCGAAGATGGGTAAGGTAACCCTCTTTCAATGCGATTGGTGCAAGGCTGAGTGCAAGGAGGATGAGACCTCTACACTCACCTTCAAGAAGCCCGGCAGCAAACGCGGGCGGGCCTACGACGTATGTCCCAAATGCTCTGCTAAACTTGAGCAGCAGCTCGTGGGTAGCGTACCACCGGCCAAGAGTGCTCCGGTCGAACATCTCCGTCGCCCCGACCAAGAGGCCACAGTTGGAGGTGAGATGTCTGAGTCCGAGCAGATCGCCCGGACGCAGGGAACAGGAACGGTAGCCGACTTCGACCTGGACGCAGATGAGGGTACAGAGACCACCGCCGCCGAGCGTCGCAGCACGGAGCTGGATGACGACGAGTTGGTGGCACGTATCGAGCGGGACCACGGTCACAGGCAGGGTGAACAGTCTAAGGATCCGGCCACCGGTCAGACGGTGATCGCAGACGACGGATCTCAAGATCCCAGGACGTGCCTACACGCCAACCTCAACCCCCGCATCAAGCTGATCAAGATCAACGGTAGGCGTGTGCCACACCGCCAGTGCAAGTCCTGCGGCAAGATGATTGTCGCCCGGAGCAGTGCAGCCAAGTCTCAAGCCCTGAACCTCAAGGCTCCGCCAGGCGTCAACCTTCGTGATGCTTAACTGTTACTTCAACCACATGGGCTACGCTATCGAGGCCGACGGCACAACAATTGTCCGTGCCGTCGAGCCTAAGTGCGAAGAAGATGGCACTCCCTCTCTCGACACACTTCAGCACACGTACCTCGTGCTCTTCACGATGCTGGGGGAGCTGGTGGGCGTCGACCTGGGCTATGCCGAGGTGAGAGTCCACAATGACACTCGCATCATCGACGAGATGGACGGCTCCCCCAGCATCGATGAGATGTGCATGGAGACTCGTCGAAGCATCTGGCAGCAGCTCCTGCCCAAGATCGACGGCCGAGTGACGTGGCAAAAGATCTCGTCAGCGAAGCTAGACGAGAGGATCCTCGAACACCACCGGGCAATGCTCGGAGACCGGCCGACCGCGAAGCGTGTCGCCGAACTGAATAGACTGGACTCGCTCGCGGCACGCCGCGACCAATTGCGGGGGCTCCGAAATGGGTCAAGCTAACCCCAACTCCAGGCAGTACTCTCCCGAACAGGCCGTGATGGCCATGCTGCTGGAGCGTCTATCCCCCTTCAACGTGCCGCAGCCCGTCATGCGAGCACTCCGCGACGACATCATCGCCGCGGTGCTGGCACCGGAGACTCAGAACAAGGGTCGAGCTGCCGTCATGACTCCCGAAGCCTCTGCCGCTGGTGACAGACTGCGGCAGGGCAAGGACATTCCGCCCGAGTCGGCACGCCCCACTCAGATCTAACTCTGACGTTCCTGGTTGTCTAGGATCTGCTCAAGCAGCCGAGTCTGTGCGTTCGCAGCCTCGGCTAGCTTTGTGATCGCATCTTCCAAAGACTGACGCACATACCAGACCTTGACGCCGTCCGGATCTTCCTTGTCGTGCCAGCGGTGCAGCTCCCCGACCCACCGCTTCATCTGAGCACGGTCGGCCTTCTCTTGCTCCAGGTCACGCCGGATCAGCGTCAGCTCGGTGCAGATCTTCTTGAGGGGATCGCCGCCATTGCGAGACTTGGCGATCAGGGGAAGGGTCTTGTCCAAGATCACGGCAACAACTGCGGTCAATACTGCGATAGTAGTGACGAGTTCCACGGTTACGCTCCATTGAGATCTGCCTGATACTGTGCCATTGCGGCCCGCAGGCCTGCCAGTGTTGCTTCGAGTGTGGCTAGATAGGTGATGATCGCGTCGATCTGGGTCTGCTCGTTCGGGCCAGTCACGAACTGCTCCTCCATGCCCAGGAAGAGCTGATCCAAGAACAGGTCATTAGACCTGGTGATATCCCCGGTGAAGTACTGCCACGACCGCCCCATCAGGGAGGTGAAGGATTCGACCGGAACAGACAGCCCGTTCACGTTCGTACGGTACTCGCCCATCGAGGCCTGAAGCCCTGAGACGAGCGGAGTGAGTTCGTTGTCCACGAAGGACAGTGCCTGGTCCATCTGCCCTGACGGCGTGACATCGTTGTCGAAGCTCATGCCACGACTCATCTCGCCCATGGCCGTCAGGAGGATGCGGTCCAGCACGCGAGGCGGATCGCCCGGGAAACGAGCGAAGACGTTCAGGATTACTGTGTTGTAGTCTAGGCTCATTAGATCGTCCCCGTTCTCTTGCCGCCCAATCGCCAGAGGGTAATGTTGCCTTCGCCCGCAATAGTTGTCAGCGTCGAGGCTCCGGACTCTCTGGTCACTTCAATCTCCAAGGTGTCACCCGCCTCCAAGTTGATCAGGCAAGTGTTCTGGAGGGTGGCCTTGCCATCAGTGGTGTTACGGTTGTAGCCGTACGCTCGTGTCACCTGTTCCGTCGGCTCTGTGCCATTCAGCAGCAGCCGAGAGCGACTGACGGACCGGTTCGTCCCGGAACTCACGTCGACACTCACTGAATAAATACACAAATAGAGGCCCGCGATGAACACATTGACCTGATCATTTGACGTGTCGATGCCATAATTCAGGTCCGGGATGCCGTCCTCAGTCAGATTAACTGTCGTCGCAGAGGTGAAGGTCTGAGCTGTGCCGATAACGCTCTTGCCGATACCCGAGCCAGGGACCAGGTTCGTGATGCCCGACCCGGTGTTGTAGACGAACTGCCCAAAGCCCAGCGATAGAGCCTGGGCCTCCAGGTCGTCATTCACGTTGTTGCCGCCCTGGTCCTGCGTCGCACTGTGCCGCAGGAAGACCATGTCGCCCCGCTCGTGGGTGATGCCAGGGTACTCCAGCACGCCCGAGAAGTGGATCTCGGGGACCGCACCGTGGGAGGTCAGGTTGAACTTGCGGTTGGTGGTCACAATCTCTAGGGGACCAAATCCACCGCCCTGAATCCAGATGCGGCTGCCGTTTTCGTAGGCCCCCTGGAGGTCGAAGGTGAGGCCAGAGAGGCCCGCACCGTCCACCACCACGATGTTCGAGCCGGGGTCCGGCACGGGATTCGGAATGTCGATGCCGTTGACGCCAACCAGCGAGATGTCTGGCCCGTCCTCACCGTTGATGGTCTGGAGGGATGCCTCCTCGATCATCTGAATGACCTGACCCGAGTGGGGAACAGGCCAGAAGCCGTCGTTGTACGGTGAGCCGCCGACAGGATTAGAGGTCCGAATCGCCAGACCTTCGTGGGGACCAAACCGCCACTCCAGCCGTCCTGATCCTCCAAAGTACTGATGAGAGATCTGCCCGCTGGCATGCAGCACGATGTCCTGGACCGCCTGGCCACTCCAGGAGCCCGCGTGCTGTCTGAACCCAACGTACGGCACGTACGCGTCTAGGAACCCGTTGAACTTAGTCATTAGACTGATCCCGTCCGCTTGGGCCCAATCCTGATGAGGCCAAGGCCACTCTCCAGCGGCTTGTAGATGTGTGTGTCACCGGCACTGCCCGTCACCTCCACCTCGAACTCGACCCCCAGTACGTCACCGGCGTCAAGCTGGGCCAGGAACAACTTGTGGCCGTTGGCTTCGCCGTGGCTTGCGTTGCGGTGATACGTGTGGCACTCGCTCTCGTCAAGCGGGGTTCCGTTCTTGGTGACGCGGTGTTCGCACCCGGTACGCGTGCCGCCAGCACCCCTGTTCACCACCGAGTTGTAGAAGATCATGTACAGCCCTGGCACCCACACCGTCACTGCGTCAGTCGCGGTAAGGGTGCTGTGCAGGTCGGGGATCATGGTCGCCATACCCAGCGACGCTGTGCCTGTTGAGATGGGTGTAGTCGGAGCAGCAAGGCCGCCGTAGAATGCGATGCCGGAGCCGTGGAAGAGGTTGGCAATGCCGGACGCGGTATTGTAAACGAAGGTGGCTGGACCGAGGGATAGAGCGTCCGCTGGAGCCACCGAACCGGCCAAGGGAATTGCGTCTACTGCCGCAGTCTCAAACGTGCTGTGGTAGAACAGGCCGAAGTCGCCAGCCTCGTGCTGTTCAATCCACGGTCCGGGGAAGCCGGAGAAGTGGATTGTGCTTCTGCTCGCGGTACTGGCGACCGTGAACTTCTCGCTGATGCCAACGAAGTCTAGGTCTTCTGCCGTCAGGTAGAGCTGATTGAGGATCTTGTTCTCGTACAGCTCCTGAAGTGTCTCCGTTCCCGAGATGGACGCGGCAGAGAATCCGATGATGTCGTTGCCGCCATCGAAGATGTCAATGCCATTGAACCCGGCGATCGTGATGTTGCCGAACTCGTCATTCACGAAAATCGAGTTGACAAAGACGGGGGAGTCAGCCAGAATAGCAGCTAGCTGTCCGGAGTGCATGATGGGGTTGAACCCATCGTAGGTTCTCGGGGTGGCGGGACCACTGTCCCATGACTGCCGTTGACGAACGTGCAGTGCCTCATTCGGACCAAAGCGATACTCGCTGATGCCGCTACCGCAGAAGTATCGGTGGGTGTTCTGGCCGCTAGGTTGGTAGAAAATATCAACAACGGCGGCCCCGCTGTAGGAGCCGCCGTGCTGGAGGTGTCCGACTACGAAGCCGTCGAACGTGTCAAGGAATCCATTCAGACGTACCATTAGCAGCCGATGACGTGCACGATCCCCGCTTGCAGCGAACTCCAGCGGACTCGCACAGTGTTAGAGTCGATGATCTTGATCTCGTCCGGGAAGATCAGTTCGCGGTCAGCACTATCGTCGTACACTTGCACCACCACCAGCTCGGTGCCAAGGTTGTGGCTCACGTTCCACTGGATTGCACCGGCTCCGAACTCTTCGGAGTAGCACTTCGCCAGGGTGTTGCCCGGCGTGATGGTCATGGTCTGGCCAACGATGTCGACGTAGATGCCGGACGCACCCACGACGTTGACCACCCCCTGCACCTCGGTGCCGTGGAAGTCGGTCAGGGCGTTCACCACCCGACCGTTGAAGCCCTGAGTCGGGAAGTCCCAGAGACCCGAGAGGCCGAGCTGATCGACAGCCCAGAGCAGCGGCGAGGCGTCGCCGGTGTCCTGAATCGTCATGAAGCCCGACTGTGGAGTAGCGAAGTCCACGTTGCCGGTGAGGTCGGCGTCGCCCAGGACGCCCACCGAGGTCACGGTGCCACCGGCCGTCGCGAGGGCCACGAAGGTCGCACCACCGTCCACCGACACCTCGAACTGTGCGGCAGGACTCTGGGCGAATCGCAGGACGCCAGACTGGCCGTACTGAGGGTCGTGGAACACGCCACTGTTGAGGTGGACGCGGTCCAGCGGGTTCAGCGTGCTAAGGTCATACTGGTCGTGATCGGGGTCGACTCGATCGACACCGATGCAGACGAGGCCGGATACGACCGGCTTAATGTCACCATGGATAAGGGGCATTTTAACCTCTCCTCAGGAAAGCGTCCTAGATACTAGTAAACTAACCGATGATCACCACCCGACCCGACTGCGGGGAACTGAACAGGACGCTCACCACGTC
>FUIF01016608.1_pt1 | contig 37628 bp, 53 predicted proteins | sample 1003461 | NCBI WGS metagenome assembly FUIF01 (sample SAMEA80401918, study PRJEB19352) | marine metagenome
AGGCTTATCGGTCATTGTAGCGCTCCCAACACTAGTAGCATGACTGAGAAGCCAAAAAGAAAACCTAGGCCAAAAGTGGCGTACAACAAATACGTATACTGAACTCTTTCAACGATCTTATGCCTATTTCAGGGGGTTTGACATGGTTGTCAGTTCTGCCGCAATGACCGACTGTCTACGAACCAAATTGGAGAACCAAATGAACAATCCAGCGTCGAAAGCGGCCGCAGGACGCCATCCAAGCACGGTGGCTATTGCTCAATACTTCGACTTCGCCCATTTGCCGATCGAACTAGCTAACGTGTCAGCTGTCTGTTCCGATTTGGCCGCATTCATGATCGACGAATTGCCAGATGGGCCGGAGTTGGCGGCTGGTCTGAGGAAGTTGCTAGAGGCGAAGGACTGTTTCGTACGGCAAGCGTCGGGCCTGTGACAGCTTTACATCATCCTCGGATTGATCCGCTCGAGTGCGATTACGGCTGCTATCCACCACACGAACCAATGAGAATTCGGAACCCAGACGGCGAACTTGGGTATGTTCGGCAGAATCACACTTGGGCATATCTAGAAGGCGACCGTTGGGTGTGCCCACACGGAGCCGCCTATGAAGCGTATGATCCGTCCAATGCCAATTGGGCTGTCACTTATCGGATGTGGCGACGTCTTCGGGGCCTTTCGGCCTGGTTGGCCCGCAGGGAAGCGAGGAAAGGTGGCTAAACAGGCCGTGCTGGGACGAGCAATTGGGGGTGTCGTGTCCCGAAAACTGGGATTGGACCCCGGTCAGGTGTATCAGCTAGCACTATACTGCGCAACGGACGACATTGTTACAGCGTCGGTAGACGTTATCGTAGACGAGGAATTGGGGACCTGCTTGCGGGAATTCCTGCTCAAGGCCGATTGGGAGGAGCTACGTAACGACATCCAATATGACGATCAACAGTTCGAAGAGCCGATCGGCCCCGCCGGTCGTCGCCTTCAGCTGCAGAGCGTAGGTCCCGGGGGTGAGGTTGAGTTCGCCGGAAGACCAAGCAACCGTGACGTTCGGCGTTCCATCCGGCTCGCTTCCGGATCCGGTCGCCCCAGTGATTCCGGAGGTCTTGGTCAGCAGAGCAGCCTGGCCACCAATGCCGATTTTCAATTCGAAGCTGTATCCACTGGAGAAATCGATAAGGGAACCGTCGTCGTCTAGAATCCAGAGCGATAGGGATGGCCGCTCGGCTTCCTTGTGGTAGCGGACCTTAGTGCTCATTGTTGCTCCCTAACGGTGGCGGTGTGCCCAGATTCGGCGATAGTGGCGGTGTGACCTCGATCTCTCACCTCAAGAGTGAACGGATGAGCCCCCACGACCAACTCACCAGCCGAATTGACCGTGGGGACCGTAACCAGGATAGCAATCGGATCGGGTGCCGCGCCCACCGATACTCCAGGTTGAGGAAGATCGGCTGCAGCTTCGACAGCTGCTGGCCCCGCCCCAACGCTCGTGGCCGGCGCCGGCACGTCCACACCAGTGGAGATAGCAGCTGGTGTTACCGAAATGGAAACACCCGGTTGTGGCAGAGCAGTCGTTGCTTCGATCGTGTTCGGGTTGACCGTAGCGTCACCGCTCCCAGTATCCAAGGTCGGGGCCGGCAAAGCCGCTGCGGCGTCGATCGGATTCGGCCCAACTCCTACATTGACTGCCGGCTGTGGTAGATCGGCTGTGGCCTCGATGGCGGCGGGTGACGCAGTAGCGCTCACCCCTGGGGTTGGTACGTCTGCTGTCGCATCCACCGTCGACGGGGCCACTCCGGTGCTAACATTGGCCTGTGGGACACCGGACGTCGCTGCGATCACTCCTGGGGTAACACTAGCGGACAATCCAGGTTGAGGAACATCCGCAGTAGCGGTGATAGTGTCAGGGTTGACCGTGACCCCACCTTGCCCAACACTGGACGGAGTCGGCAGATCAGCCGATGTGTCAATCGAATTGGGGGCCACACCAATTGAGACGTCGACGTCAGGAATCGAAGCAACAGCGTCGATTGAGCCAGGTCCGGCTCCAGCAGATACAGCTGGGATTGGTACAGCTGCTCCTGCTTCGATCGTGTCAGGAGACGCCCCAACCGATACTGCCGGGGCTGGGACACCCACCGTAGCTGCAACTGCAGCAGGAGCCACATTTGCCCCGGTCTCCAATGTGGGCGCCGGGAGATCGGCCGTAGCGGCAACAGCCGCCGGCCCTACACCCGTCGAGACAGCGGCGTTCGGGACCGTAGACACCGCGTTGACAGCAGCAGGCGCAGGACCGGCGGACACCGAGGGGGAAGGCATGGATGTTGTAGCAGCTATTGTTGCCGGCTGGACAGTAGCGTCCCCGCTGGCAGCATCAGACAGTTCTATCGACATGCCGTGGTAATGCAGCAAAGTGCCAGCAGGAGTACAGCCATAGTTGATCCCAGTGGCGGTGTTGTCGGTTGACTCGATAATCGTGGCAGATAATCCGCTGGTGGTGCTTGAACCGGCCAGAGTAGACCAATCCGAACTAACAGTCGACGGAGCATCCCACGAGGTCACGTCCCCCACGTCGTCGGTGGCAAAAAACGCAGCTAGTTGGAATTTGCTCGGGGCGGATCCGAAGGCCGGGTCTTGTGGTTCTCCGGTTCCAGCATCTGACCCTCGGTTTTGCTCGAAAGTACCGTCTGTATCAGTACCAGTTAGTATTAGACCGCAGATGTGGAAGCTGCCGGCGCCGCCGCTGTAGGGATCCAGGGTCACAGTAAAGCTGCGCCCCCCGCTGGGTATGGCGTCCGATATCCAGCACTGTATCTGGGAGCCAAAGTTGGATCCCTGGCCGGTCATGAGAACGCCCTCGCCGCCGTCTACTTCGTTCCATCCGACGTCAGCGCCCGAGTTCTGGATGTCCCATTCGGAGCCTAGCCCAACGGCGTTGTCGTTACGAATAGCGAATCCGAAGACGATCGCGTATTCACCTTCAGCAAAGCTGTTGGTCCCAGAAGTGGCGGTTGCTGCGGGTAGAGCGGTGAATTTTTCTTCGAATGTTGCATCGGCAACCATCAGCCGCTCTAATCAACTGGTAGGTCTAGTGCCCTAGATCGTGGCTTCCTTCGCTTGCGACCGACGTTATTGGGGTTGTTCTCGATCTCGTAGCGTCTCTTGCGTCGCAACTCCAACCCGCCCCCCTTGGTAGTTACATCGACAAACCCGGTTCCATCGTGTCTTTCGCTTGTGGCGATGCATTCTACTTGATCGGGATCGAGACCCAGATCTTCGATTAACGATCTGTAGGGTTCGAATTTGGTCATGGGGTCTACGGAGTGAAGTCGACAGTTACTACGCCAGAGGCGTTTTGCTCGATGGTGAATGAGCCGCCGGAACTAGACGCTGGGTTGACGAAGTCCTGCAGGGCCCACAGCTCATCGGTTACGGCGTCTAGGTAGTAGGCGCAGGCCATGGCGTCGGTGATGGTGGAGCTAGCCCAGGACACGTCGTTGGTGTCCCAGGTGAGGACCCCGCTGGAGACTGTGATCTCAGTGCCAGTGATCGTGGCTCCGCCGGCTGTGTACCCGGTCCCGACAACCTCGTTGGTGAGATCGGCATAGAAGTCGTGGGTGTTGAAATTGGGCGTGTGGGCGTCGAGTACCAGTGCGCCCTTGAGATCTTCGGCTTCGAGGTTTCCGGCTACCGAGTTGATGAACAGCTTCTCGATCGTTAGACCGTATAGCCCAGATGCGGTGATGGCCATCAGCTAGTACCTGGGGTTTGGGGGGCGGCAGCCCCTTCGATGGTGTCAGGTCGGACAACCGCGTTGCCGTTGGCCAGCTCCGGCTCCCGTTGGGCCCGCATTTCCCGGTATGCCCGTCGAGCAGCTCGACATTGGAGCTTTAGTTCTCGACTAGCTCCTCCCGGAGTCCTCTTAGCAGCTACCAGTTCCTCCTCCAGCTTGGCTGCTGCCAGAGCCAGCTCGAGTTCTGCTACTGACGGCATCAATTCTCCTTTTTGGGGAACCTGTAGGCGATGACCTTGGGTCGTACTACTGCATCCAAGTGGTGGTCATGTTCTATGTGGGTAACTCGTCCGCCGTCTTCGATGGTCACCTGGACTCGTTTCCCGTTGGGAAGTGTCTTGACGAACTTCCGTTGGAGGTACTGCCTAGGGCCGAAGATGCTTATTGAATCACCGGGCGTCCAGAGTTTGCCCATGGGGTCAGTTTATCAGAGATCGAAGCAGTCTTGTAGCCTGTCTCCTGTGTTACAGTTTTGTTACTGTGTGATCGAACACATTAACCAAAACATCACATCCATGTTTCAATGGTATTTTAAGAGTCGAGGGAGGACACCCAATGATGCTCCGCATCTATACCAGCGAGGATGGTGAGCGGTTCGAAGCCCACTCCGAGGGCTGCATCTCCGCCCCGCCCGACCACTACAACGTTCATGAGGCTATCGACATCGACGTCGAAGACAAAGACGAGCTGGAGACCTACTTCGATCTGGAATCCCCGCGGTGCATCATCTACGCCGACTGTGTCGAAGGACTCCCACAACGAAAGGAGGACCTATAGAACCAAATGGCCCACATTCTTGACCGTTGAATGTGAGCAGTTCGTTCTTCCTCCTCCGTGCATCCCTCGCCCAGAGGAAGAGCGGACTGGTAACACTCAGCAGATCCCAAACCAAGGAGACACTCCCAATGGCACACCAACTCGAACAGCAAGCGGACGGGTCCGCCAGCTTCGCCTACGCAGACAGCGTGGGATCCCCCTGGCACCGACTCGGTGTCCCCATGGCAGGACTGTCCACTGTCGACGAGATCCTGGCCGCTGCCCGAGCCGACTACGAGGTCGACAAGTACCCTCTGCTGGCAGCCGACCCCTTCAGCGACGACGGGCTCCTCGACACCGGCAAGCACATCACCTGGCGACGGACCTTCGAGTACGACGAAGACGGTACGCCGACCCGCGAGTTCAGCCAAGTCCTCGGCATCGTCGGTGACGACTACCGCATCATCCAGAACCGAGCCGCCCTCGAATTCGCTGTCGAACTGGCCGGAGAAGTGCCCGGAGCCCCAGCCGTCGACTGCGCTGGGGTCCTCAACGGCGGGAAGCGGTTCTTCGCCACCATCCCACTTCCCGACCTCATCGTCGACCCCAACGGCGTGTCCGACGGTTACAGCCGCAACCTCGTCATCGTCACCGGCCACACCGGCACCCAAGCCTTCGAAGGCGTGAACGGGTTCACCCGGGCCGTGTGTGCCAACACCGTGTCCGCCGCCCTCAGCCAACGGAACCACAAGTTCAAGATCCGCCACGTGGGCGACCAGGACATCAGCATGGGCGAGATCAAGAAGGCGCTCGGCCTGGCCCTCAGTGCCGACGAGGAGTTCGTCGAAATCGCCCAGAACCTGCTGGGCAAGAAGGCGACTTGGTCCATGGTCGAATCGGTGGCCGACAAGCTGTGGCCCCTGCCGGAAGACCCGAACGATCGGCAGCAACACAACCACGAAAAGCGGATGGAGGAGCTGCACGACATCTGGACATCCGACCGAGCATCGGCCGAGTTCGGGGCCAACCGCTACTCGGTGTTCCACACCATCACCGAGCACATGGAACACCAGCAGCACATCGTCGGCAAGAACACCGCTGAGAACCGGGCCGATCGGGCGGTTCGCAGCCCCGGGTTCTCCAGCCGAGTCCATCGCCTGGCCAGGGCGCTGCAGACCAAGAGCCCAGCAGGAGCGCTGTAGCCGAACAACTCCAACAGCTCAATCAACACGTCGGATGGGACGGGGCATTCCAGCTCCGTCCCATCTGTGTTATCCTAGTAGGTTAGGAGGACATCGATGTTACAGCAGCAGCGAACTGTCGGCAGCAAAACAGCCGTCGAAATTCTGGGCGGAATAGTAACCTATAGGCAGGTCACCCATTGGCTAGCAACAGGGGTCCTGTCAGCTGAGGGGCGGGGAATTGGGTCCGGCACCCAGCACCGACTCACGTTGGACGACGTTCTGAGATTCCGAGCCATGGGACTGCTGGTGGCGTCAACCAACCACGGTTGGTCATTGCGTGACGCAGCGGCTGAAATCAAATGTCGAGAGCCGTCAGAGTTGCTGAGCCCCATCACCATCGTAGAAGGCAGAGCCAGTATTACCGTCGACCTCAGCCTGGACGAAGAAGATAAGCTGAAGCAATGGCTTGAAGAGGAGCAGCAAGCGTGACCGACCTCAAGATCATTCCTCGGAGCCAATGGGGAGCTAGGGTCGTAGCGAAACTTCCTAATATCGCGATGCCGACGCCGCAGTTGTACCTGCACCATTCAGCCGGAGACCATCAAGGCGCCGCAGGAATGCGGTCTATTCAACGGTTCCACGTCGACAACCTGGGATGGTCTGACATCGGCTATTCCTTCGGCGTGGATCCTGACACACTCGAGGTGTTCGAAGCCAGAGGAGCCGGGGTTCAGGGCGGACACACCTTCGGCAAAAACAAGGTAAGCCACGGCATCGTGGTCATGGGCAACTTCGAAACCCGACACCCCAGCGAGGCGTTGAAAATCCGGCTGGCCCAGCTGGTGCATCACGGACACCGGTCCGGATGGTGGGGTGAACAATTCTCCGGTGGACATAGAGATGTTCGAGCTACAGCCTGTCCAGGGTACAATCTGTATCTGCAGATCCCATACATCAATGTTTTAGCTATTAACATGTCGGACGAAAACCCCGTAGGACCGTCTCCGCTCGACCTGACCCTGCGCCAACTCATGGACCTCCACCAGCGGGAGAACACATGAGTACCCCAATACTCAAAAACCTGAAAGCCGATCCCGACACCACTGTTGATCTTACTGCCCACTACCCAGCCGAACTGTCGAAAGAAGCCATGGAAGTATGGGACCAGTTGGCGGCCAATACCCCCTGGTGGTGGTCCGAAGCTGACTTGTTCACTGTAGAGCGGTACTGTTACCTGATTGGCACCGACAGGGTAGTGCGTCGGCAAATGAACCAAGCTGACAATGACGGCAACTTCAACCGGTATAAATCTGCTTGGTCGATCATGAAAGCGCTGTCCCTCGAGCTAAAGTCGGTGGAATACGCATTAGGTGTCAGCCCACAGGGCCGGGCCGCACTTAAGCTAGACTGGGACCCAGAACAGCCGAACCGGGAGGAAGGCGACGGAGAGGAACCCGTAGACCCGGCTGACCTGTAATGGTTAAAGCAATCCCTCCCCGCTGGAGCAACCCAGTATCAGTGGAGGCGATGCGAGCTGGCGACGGAGCCGATTTCATTCGATTTATGCACCAGCGGGGTCGAGTGACCAAGACCTCCATCGGTGGAAAAGCCAAAACCCGGTTGAAAATGCGACCGTGGCAACAGAAGGAAATGTTTAGACTTCTGGCCAGGGACCCCGAGTTGGGAATCCGTTTGCATCGCGCCGGTTTGCTCGGAGTCGCCAGGAAGAACGGCAAATCAGCCAAAGGATCGGGTCTCTCCCTGTGGACGGCTGACAGGTGTGACCCTGGGGGCGAAATCTACATTTGCGCATCAGATAGAGAGCAAGCCGGAATTGTGGGTGGTGTGGCCAAAGCCATGGTTCGCATGGACCCCTACCTGAGTCGAAGGTTCCGGACATTAAAGAATGAAATCGTAATTGAGAAAGACGACATCGTCATCAAGATCATGTCGTCCGAAGCCTACACCAAGGACGGGTACAACCCCATCCTGGTGGTGTTTGATGAAGTTCACGCTCAGCCCAATGCTGAGCTGTGGGACGCCATGGCTCTCGGCATGGGCTCCCGAATTGACCCGTTGATGATTGGTATAACCACCGCCGGCAAACGTTTCGACCGGTTAGGCAGGGACACTCTATGCTACGGCCTTTATGAATACGGGAAGCAGGTAGCCAACGGGGAAATTGACGACCCAACTTTCTACTTCTCCTGGTGGGAGCCCAAGAAGGGGTCCAAGGCTAATCATTTGTCCAAACGAACCTGGGCCGAGGCTAACCCAGGCATAGACGACCTGGTTTCTTCGGTTGATCTCAAATCGGTTAGTAGGCGTACGGACGAGGCCGTTTTCAAGACCAAGCGCTGCAACATGTGGGTGTCGCAGTCTGTGGCTGCTATACCTGAAGACGCCTTCGAGTCGCTGGGCAAGCGTCGAGGGGGCAAACAGAAGATTGAATTGGGTGGCGGCAGACGGAAAGTGCCAGCTGATTTGTTAGCGGACTCCGTGCAGTTCCTTGATGGGTCCTGGTCTGGGGATTCTACCGGAATAGTCGGCTGCACTAGAGATGGACACCTGTTTGTTACTGTACATCACGAGCGTAACCAGTTCGACAGTCCCCACTGGCGGGTGCCGGTAAACGATGTTAAACAAGATATCAGAACCATGTTCGACGCCGGAATTAGGCTGTTGATACTTGACCCTTTTCGGTGGCAGCAGACGGCGGTCGATCTAGCAGAGGAGGGTTACCCCGTCGTCGAATGGCCTACCAACTCGTTACCTCGGATCATGCCGGCTTGGAAGGACTACTACGCAGCCGTAATGGACAAAGAGCTTACCCATGACGGGAATAGGGCCCTAGTGCGACATCACGACAACATGGTACTGAAGATCGACACCAAGGGGACCAGACCGACCAAAGAGAGCCCTACCTCCGTCAGGCACATCGACCTTGCGATCTGTTCAATTGGGGCCTATGCGAATAGGAACGTGGAAATGGAAACAGAAACAGTGCGCAAACCCTGGGTGCTGACCACATGAGCAACAACAGCCGCAGAGATTCCCTCGAGACAATGCTAGCCTGGTCTTTGTTTGCAGTTGGTTTTAATGTCGCCTTGGTCGGCTGTGTAGTAGTGTTTGGAACAGGCATGGCGATGATATTGGCAGGCATTGCTATAATGGTGCTAGCCATCCTGTTCTAAGGAGCCCCCTTTTGTCACGTCTACTGGACTCAATCAGGAGGCAGTCGGCGCCCGACAGCAAACGTCGGTTCACCTTCGATGACCTATTCGAACAGGTCAAATTCCTAGGTAGTACCTACCCCCTTGGCCTGCAGTCCTCCATGAGCCAACGGGGCGAGGAGACCATAGACCACAACTATGAAGGGTTTGCCGAGATATACCGCCGATCCGGTCCCGTTTTCACTTGCATCTCGGCCCGAGCCACTCTGTTCAGCGAAGCCCGGTTCCAATTCCAGCAATTCCGAGACGGACGACCGGGGGAGCTGTTCAGTACCAGAGAACTTGCCATCCTTGAGAGGCCGTGGAGCCACGGCGACACCGGAGAAATGCTGGTCAGAGCTGAACAAGATGTGTCGTTGGCCGGCAACTGGTATCTCCACCAACTGCAAGCCGATCGACTCCGCAGACTCCGCCCCGACTGGGTGACCATCGTTCTTGGATCCCAACTTGAAGTGCAAGACGTCAGCAAAGCCATTGACGCTGAAATCGTCGCTTTCGTATACCACCCCCCTGGTGAGGAGCGACAGATCCTGATGCCAGAATCGGTGGCCCATTGGTCGCCCATCCCGGACCCGGTGTTTAATTACCGGGGAATGTCCTGGATACCCTCGGCCTTTACGGACATCGAAGCCGACAGCCAATCAGCCACCCACAGGCAACGCTTCTTCGAGAACGCCGCTACCCCCAACTTTGTGGTGGTTCCTGACAAGGATGTTGGGATAGAGGAGTTTAAGGACTTCCGAGACGACTTTTCTGATAACTACGAAGGGGCGTTGAACGCATTCAAAACCATTTTCCTTGGCGGCGGATCTGACATCAAGGTCCTCGGCCTAGATTTCGACAAAATGGATTTCCGCAATGTGCAGGGTGCTGGAGAGTCCAGAATAGCTGCCGCCTCCGGTGTTCCTCCGGTAATAGCTGGGTTTTCCGAAGGACTGCAGGCAGCTACCTATTCCAATTACCAGCAAGCTCGCAGGAAATTCGGAGACCACTGGGCTCGTCCCCAGTGGCGATCCGTATCAGCTGCTTTATCCAAACTAGTGGAAGTGCCCAACGGTTCTCGACTGTGGTACGACGACCGGGATATACCATTCCTGCGAGACGACCTGAAAGACGAAGCTGAGACTCGTCAACGGGACTCCGTTACAGTAAGAACCTTGATCGAAGCCGGATACGATCCAGATGCAGCTGTGGAATTCGCCAGGACTTCCAATTTAGGCGTCTTGATGGGGAAACACACCGGGCGAGTATCAGTTCAGCTAAACCCTGTCGACGGAGAATCCGACGAAGCCGACGGGGGCGACGGAAACGACGCGGATGTCGATGTAGAAGGAGACCTCGCAGGCGAATCCGAAGATGACGAAAATGCCGGAGACAGCGACGAAGATTGATCGAGGATATCACCCCAGTCTCGTCCATGATACAATAGACCACATGAGTTTCTCTAAGCGGCTACGTGAAGCAGGACTTCACACCCGCTTTCAAACCATCACCTACCCAATAACCCGGGACGATGACCCCGGGGCGGACGATGGGGAGAGCAACGAAGGAGACAAAGGGAACGAAGAGGCCAACGACGACGAAGGCGAGAAAGACGACGGGTCAACCCTACGGGGTTTGGCCGTGCCGTTTAACTCACCGACCCGAATCGTGGACTTCTTCGACGAATTCGACGAGCAATTCGAACCCGGATCCTTCAAACGGACCATCGGCATGGGACATCAGGTGATGCTCTTCAACCACGGAGACCACCCCCTGCTGGGAAGCATTCCCATTGCCGATATCCGACGGCTGGAAGAGACAGGAGCGGACGAGGGATTCTTCGAACAGGCGGGATTGGAATACACCTCTAAGCTGTTCGACAACTGGATGATCGAACCCCTAAGGGACGCCATCCGATCCCGAGCCATCACTGGAAACTCGATCCAGTTCCGGGTAATCAAAGAAACCATCGAAGAACGAGAGGACGACGTGCCTCTCGTAACAGTACAGGAAGCGGAGCTGCGGGAATTCGGGCCAGTCCTATTCCCGGCATACACGGACACTCCCCTAGATCTCCGGCACAGCTTCGACCAGACAATACGCCGATCCGTCGAGGAGGCTCTGCGACGTTTCGACGAGATCTCAAAAGAGCCAGCCAGCTCGGGAGCACCACCTGGTACACGTAGGCGTTTGGCCCAAGCCAAATTGAGAATCCACGAGAGGCACCAATGAACCTGGAGATGCTGCGAGCCGAACGGCAAAAGCTCGTAGACGAAATGAAGGAACTAGTTGACGGTTACAAAGACCGCAGCGAAGACTTCAACGACGAAGACCAGAATCGATTCGATGAACTCGACTCCGAAATCGAGGAGTTGGACGCCGACATCAAGAAGCTCGAAAAGAGGCAAAAGCGGATCGACCGGCTCAACACCTCCAACGAAGAAGGAGACGACCGCCGGGACAAGCCGCTAGGCGGCTGGCGGACCGACAGCGACTGGGACGTCAACGACCTCCGCTGGGACACCACACCCAACGAGCTTCGATCCCGAGCCCAGAAGGCGATTGAAAAGGACGAGCATCTCCCCGACCAGCACAAGGAAGCCGCCATCCAGGTGCTCCGGAAGATCGACAAGCGGGGCGAGCTGGCAACCCTGATCCTAGTCACCGGACATCCGGACTACCGATCGGCCTTCCCCAAGGCCATCGTCAACGCCTATTGGGCAATGAGCCAGGATGAACAGCGAGCGCTGATGCGAGCCCAGGCCATCGGCTCCGGCGGAGCGGGCGGATTCGCTGTACCATTCACCCTCGACCCAACCATCGTGTGGACCAACGACGGATCGATCAACCCCATGCGGCAGATCGCCACCGTCCGCACTACCACTACGGAGGACTGGAACGGGGTAACCTCAGCCGGGGCTACCGCCCACTGGCGGAACGAGGCAGAAGAGGCCGAAGACGATTCGATCACCCTCCTGCAGCCCAACATCCCGGTTCACAAAATGGATCTGTTCGTCCCATACTCGATCGAGATCGAGATGGACTGGCCCCAGATGGAGGGAGAACTCCGAGAGGCAATGCAAGACGCCAAGGAGCGGAAGGAGGCCACGGCCCATTGGACCGGTACTGGATCCGACCAGCCTACCGGTCTCATCACCGCGCTGGCGGCTGCTTCCCCTTCGGTTACCGTCGCTCCGGCTACGGCCGAGGTGTTCGCCCAGGGCGACGTGTACAACCTTCGGCGGCAGCTCCCGGCCCGATACCGGATGACTCGGGACATGCCATCGTGGGGAGCCAACATTGGTACCTACGATGCCATTCGCCAGTTCGACACTGGCGGCGGCGGTGGCTTCTGGACCGACATGAATGACGGAACCCCAGATCGGCTCTTGTCCTACCGGACTTACGAGAACTCGGTCATGGACGACGCCCAGGACATTGACCCGTCGGCCACGGACACGACCAACCGGATCCTCGTGGTCGGTGACTTCAAGCGGTACTACATCGTCGATCGAGTGGGAATGCGAATGGAGACCATCCCACACCTGTTCCACACGGCCAACAACCGGCCCCGTGGGCAGCGTGGTCTCTACGCCATCCTGCGGACCGGCGCTGATTCGATCGACGACAACGCATTCCGTCTGCTCAACATCCCGACCACGGCCTAAATAGGAGGGCATCAACATGGGACATCCATTTGGGGTGCTGGCAGCAGAGACGCTGACCGGAACTCGTACTCTCACCCAAGACGAGGTCGACAACCACAGCATCTTCCACTTCGATCCAGGCGGAGCCGCCCGGAACGTAGATCTCCCGGCCGAAGCCGACAACAAGGGCCAGATTCTGTTCATCGCCAACAAAGCCGATGCAGCTGAGGTCATCACCGTTCGGGACGACGGCGGAGGTACGATTTGTACGCCGGCCCAGAACGAGTGCGCCATCGTGTGGTGCGACGGCGTCACCTGGGACGGCGGGACGTTGACTTCGTCGTAAGGGAGAGTCTATGGCTGACAGCAAGACCACTCAGAGGCAAGCGGCCAAGCTGGTGATTGCCAGGGAAAGTTTCCTGGCGCCCGGCGGAGTGTCGGTTCCCAAGGGGACCGTGCTTGAGGCCGGTGATAAGTTGGCCAAGAGGTACCCGGGCCTGTTCGAGCCGGCGGAACAGCGGCTGCGCACTACCCGACGAGCTTGACTCTACAGCCGTGATACGTCAGAAGTGCGGACTGGGCCTATGGGGTGTCCTCCTACTGGTCCGCACTTCTGGCTAATCTGAGGTTCTAGCATGGCTCTAGGTGATCCGTACGCAACCCTACCCGAGTACAAAGAGTATCTCGAAATAGACGATACCGAGGATGACCCTCGAGTCGAATTGTCGTTGAACGCAGCGGCTAGGCAGATTGAGCAATTCTGCAATCGACAGTTCAACGATTCGGGGTCGACCGGGGTGCGGCAATTCTGTTCTCATAGCCGCAGACGGGCCATCATCGACGATTTCTCCACGCAGACCGGACTGGTCATCGAGGTAGGCAGCGATTCAGGAACCTGGACAACCTGGACAGTTGGCACGGATTTTCGAGTTGGGCCAACCAACGCCAACCGAGCTGAGAACCCAGAATCGGCATACTGGCGAATCCTGCCTATCAACGGCGGCTATTTCCCGGTTAACGTGGACGAGGAACCCAACATCCGAGCCACAGCCCGCTGGGGTTGGGGCGCAGTGCCGGATAACGTCAAATTGGCCAACCTGATCCATGGATCGAAGCTGTTCCGTCGACGGGACTCGCCGGAAGGCATCCTCGGTGGATTCGACGGCAATGCGATCCGGGTTAGCATGTTCATGGACCCTGATGTAAAGTCGCTGCTGGGCAACTACCGGAAGCATTTGCCCGACAGGTTTGGTTTCTGATGGATCTGTCAGTGCTGATGGACGAGCTGGCTACGGCAGTCCGGACCGTAAAGGGAATCCAAAAAAGCTATGCCTATCCACCAGAAAAGGTGGAACCGCCCGCTGCACTGGTCGCCTGGCCCACCCTGGTGACGTACGACCAAACCTACGCTGGTGGGATGGATCAATACGAGATTCCCATCTATGTGGTTATCGGTCGATCTGCTACCATTAGAAGCAAACGAAACCAAATTGCCGATTGGCTCGAGGGCGATGTCAAGAATGCAATCGAAAGTGCCGAGTACACGGGCAATCCCGTCGTAAAAGTGACCACAGCCGAAACAGACGATGTCGAACTGTCTGGAGTCACCTACTTAGCCACACTGTATGAAGTACAAGTCTCTGGAACAGGGAGCAGATAAATGGCCTTCGTCCATGGCAAGGACACCGTTCTACTGGTAAACAGCGTCGATCTGTCGGCGTTCGTGAAATCGTCCGATTTCAACGCCTCAGCCGATACACATGACGTAACCACCTATGGCCAATCTGGGCACAAATACCAGTCTGGTCTAACTGATGGTACCTACGACTTCGAGGGAATGTTTGACAACGGGGCATCCGGCACCCCCGAAACCACCCTGAGACCGTTGCTGGGCGACAGTTCTGGAGTGGCCTGCGAATTCCGCCCTGAAGGTACCGGGACTGGGCTTTCCGAATTCAGCTTCACCGGAGTGTTGGAAACGTTCAACACGTCTGACCCGGTGGACGACATGGTGACGTTTTCGGCTAGCATCAAAATCTCCGGCGCGGTGGACGACACCGACCAGGCGTAAAACCAATTCACGGGAGGACACCCCATGACATCTGACGCATCGAAAAAGGCAGCCAAGGCGGCTGCGGCCAAACAGAAGCGAGAGGAAGACGGCGCCAACCAAGACGTAGTCAACTTCTTGCTTGAAGGGGAACTGCCTACAGACACCGTAGATTTGATCATCCGAGGGGTGGGTGTTCGGTTCGTGGTTCGGGGGCTCAGTCGAGACGAAACCATCGAAGTAGGACGATTCTCGGAAGGCCCCGAGTTCAAGAGAGACGGCGAGGCCGGTTACGAGGCCAAAATGCTGTCTTACGGTCTAGTGGACCCGGCAATGACCTACGAAGAGATTCGACGCTGGCAGAAAAGCTCCCCGGGGATGCAAATCCAGGAGCTATCAGAGAAGGTCAATGAACTGTCCGGCCTTACTAAGGAGGTCCGGAAGGACATCACCAAAAGCGCTGTGGGATGACCCCGCGTACGAATTTGACTTCGTTCTCGCTGAAACCCTGGGCATGACAGTAAAGGAGTTGAAAACCGGCAAGCCCGGGGTGTTAAGCAACCTGGAGTGGGTGGAGTGGCGGCAGTTCATGTTGAAGCGTCAATCGCAGGAGCAAGTTAGGAAGCGATAATAATGCCAGAGATGATCGGTATCGAAGGGCTGAGGGATTTCCGAAAGGCCCTGCGCAATGTCGATCGAGACCTCGGCAAGGCTCTGCGGCTGACATTCAACGAGACAGCTGAAGAGATAGTAGACCGGGTTAAGCCGCAAGTACCCAAGAAGGACGGCAAGGCCCGTGGCACAGTCAGAGCCAGGAGCACCCAATCTCGAGGCAAGGTTCTGGCTGGCACCAAACGGATACCCTACTATCCTTGGTTGGATTTCGGTGGGAAAGTCGGGAAGTTCGACCAGATCGAACGGCCATACAAGAAAGACGGTCGTTACATCTATCCCACCTACAAAAAGATGAAGAAATCAGGCGAGATACGGGATAGCCTGCAACACAACCTAGAAAAGCTGATCAGAACCGCCGGTCTGGAACTGACATGACCTCATCAAGCCAGGTCACCCTGACTTTCGCTGGAGACTCAGCTGACCTAGAAAAGACCTTCGACCGAGTAGGGTCGGCTGCCACTGGCATGGCCGATGAAGTGCAATCAGCCAGTCGGCAGGCCGGAGCCAGCTTAGATGGAATTGGCGAATCAGCCGGCACAATCGACACTCGAGCTATGGGGTTTCGAGACGCCATCACTGGTGTGGAGGACCTGTCGGCTGGCCTGAAAGGTCTCGACGCCCAAGGCAACAAGATGGCTTTGGGCGACCAGCTGTTCTTGATCGGCGCTGGTGTGGGCGATTTAGCCTCGAGCGTCGAAGCTTTGGCTGTCCCCATGGTAAAGGCAGTGGCGGAACACGCCCGGGGGGTGGCCACGTGGATCGCTAACAACGCTCGAATGGTAGCTTCTACCGTTATGAGTGGTGTTCGCATGACAGCGTCAGCAGTGGCGTCTGCCACCAAGATAGCGGTGACCTGGGCCATCAATGCGGCACGAGCAACAGCTTCGGTGGTCGCATCAGTGGCAGCGCAGGTTGCAGCATGGGCAATGTTAGGCATTCAGTCGTTGATCCACGCGGCTAAGGTGGCTGCTGCCTGGTTGATATCCCTGGGCCCCATCGCCATTGTTATCGCAGCTGTAATTGCCTTGGTTGCTCTCATTATCGCTAACTGGGACACCATCAAAGAAGTGATCATAGCCGCCTGGGATTTCATCAAAGAAAAGACCCAGGCCATATGGGACTTCATATGGAACAACATCATCAAACCAATAGTCGACATTATCGTTGGTTTCTACACCACCCAGTTCGAAGTGATCATGGGGATCATTACCGGGGCCTGGGATTTCATCAAGGACGCCACTGAACGCATATGGAACGCGATTAAAGACGCTATCGACTTTGTGTTCGGTCTAATCGAGGATGCGTTCAATTTCTACGTTGACCTTTGGACTGGAATCATCACTGGGGCGTGGGACGCCATATCCACCGCCACCACTGACGCTTGGAATTTCGTAAAGGACACCGTATCAGACATCATCCAAGGGGCTATTGATTTCGTATCGGACCAGATCGACCGTGCAATCGACATTTTCGGCGGAATCGGCGATCGAATAAGCTCGGCGATGTCTACTGTCGCTGACATGATAAAAGCTCCCTTCGAAACGGCCTTCGGCGCTATTAAGGACATCTGGAACAACACCGTAGGGGGACGGGGATTCAGCGTTCCCGGTTGGGTTCCTGGAATCGGTGGCAGGGAATTTCGAATCCCAAGACTGCACGGCGGCGGTGTATTTCGAGCGCCTGGCGGGGCCTCCGAAGGACTCGCTCTACTTCGAACTGGCGAAAGAGTCACGGGTTCCCGAATTCAAAACGGCAGAGGCAGCTCCGCCCCATTGGTGATCGACATGCGAGGCCAACACGGTACCTTAGAAGAAATGTTCTTAGCCGTATTGCGCAAAATAATCGCCAACCAAGGTGGCGGAGCAGTGCGAGTCCTCGAGGGTAGGCCATGACAGCCAACACCCTGAGAACCGAAATACTGGTCGACGGCGAATGGATCGACGCCGTAAACACGGGCGACGGAATACGAGCCGACACCTTAAGCATCACTCGAGGTCGGCAATCCTGGTCAGCCAATCCAGATTCCGGCAGCTGCCGATTCCGGCTCGACAACCGAGACGGCAGATGGTCCCGCTGGAACCCCAACGGCCCATACTATGGGAAACTACGAAGGAACCTCCCCACTAGATCAGGACTCCGACATGGAGATAAATATCTCCGGCACAATGGGGGTACCGGCCAAAATGTTGCATCCACACCGGATATAGCGGGAGTCGGCGGGGGTTCCCCTACTGCCCCAGACCACGTCGATGTTACCGAATCGGCCGAGACAACTAGCACAACCACCCACACGTGCACTCTCCCAGCAACCATCGCAGCGGAAGATCGGCTGCTGCTAATCGGCAACTGCGGACATGCCTCTTTCGCTCCGAAGGATCAAGGAGGCGGAGCCACTGATCTTGACGATTGGACAGACGCCTACACTGGTCAACTATATGACCCGTGGAACCGCTTTCGGCTGTATGAGATTTACGTAGAGGACTCGGCCCAAGCCACAGCTCTGGCCGGTTCAGATGTTGAATTTTCGACCTCGGTAGCCACCACATCCAGTTTCCAGGTCATTAGAACATCCGGATGTCGCTTTGGGGATCAAGGGTTTGCTTGGGACTTTAGCATCAACTCACTGTCCAAGACCTACAGCTCCAGCCCCAACCCTCCGTCACTAACCGCTGATTGGGGGGCGGACGAGCATCGATGGTACGCCATTGTCCTGTATGGTTCAGCCGGGGAATCTGTCACATCAACTCCCTACATAACTGATTACACCGACATTGAGGATGGCAACACTTCTGCGTTACTTCAGATAGCCACTGCTCATCGAACTACTGCGGCGGTTACTGAAGATCCAGGGGCGATGACACTGTCGGACAATGAGAACTGGATAGCGATAACATTCGTTTATCGAGCCATTGAGGATACTTCGGCCAACGGGGTCCTAGACATTGTTGGGGACATCGATTGGCGAATTGAGTTCGAACTCGAAGAAGATCCTGTGGAGTTGACTGACGGCGGAGTAAGGTTTCGCCTGATGCACAAACAGTCCGGAGCGGATGGTTACCAAGCTACCTTATACCGCGCCAACGACGAGCTTGTGGCGCTGTTCTCCTGGAGAGACTCGAGTGGCGCTAACAACGACTACACAACCCAGCTAACCGGCTCGTTTCTGCCCTTTGACTTGCTGTGGAAACGATCGGCTTTGCGGTTTACCCTTGACGTGTCCTCCGGAGCTGGATCGTGGTACACATCTGACACCATCGACGGCCCCTGGATTCAAGTAGGATCCGACATAACATCCGCTGGAGCAACCTCGATCAAAGCCAACGATGCTCCACTGAGACTGGGCGGCAACCCCAACGACGGATCGACGGTCGTACCGTTCAAAGGGAAGATATATAAATTCGAGCTGCGTGACGGGATCGACGGTACCGTAGTCGCCAATCCGGACTTCACCACCCAAGCCGTGGGCGCAAGTTCGTTCACCGACGGGGCCACTAGAGTATGGACTGTTGGATCCGATGCCGCCATCGACGATACTGTGTGGCGGTTCTACGGCGAACTATCATCACTACCGCTTGATTGGACGGTAAGCGGAGCCGATGTTTATTCGGACGTGGAAGCTTCCGGTCTTTTTCGACGGCTGAGGCAGGGCAACCGATCAGTCGAGTCGCCGCTGTTTAGGGCACTGCGATCAGGATCCCCCACCGAGTTGGTCCAATACTGGCCACTAGAAGAAAGTGGTACTAATGCCGCGTTGAGCACCTTCGGCGCAGCGGTAGGTAATGCCCCCCTGGTGATATCAGGGGGCGCCCCCACCACTGAAGCCGATACAACATTCCTTGCTTCTCGTGCTTTGCCCACATTGGGCGACGCCTCTCTCGAGGCGATGATAGACGACTACACCTCGACCGATGAGTGGCAAATCCGTTGGCTGCAGTTAGTGCCTGACAGCTTTACCGGGGACGATATCACGTTCTTGTCTGTTGACACGACTGACATGACGTGGGAAATCCAATACCGAGACGATTCCGGCGGGCAACTGCGCATTTTGGCTCGGCGCGGCGCTACCAACGTCTACACTTCAGCCTGGACCAGTTTCAACGCTACCGGCAAGGCCATGAGAATGACATTTGCCGTGTACCAAAATGGTTCGTCGGTAGATGTTAACCTGGAGGGGCAGGGCCAGCTGGAATCATCCGCCGGAGGTGTCACCCACACTTCCGTAGTAGCCGGATCTGCAGGCCAAGCAACCAAGCTGACAATCAACGGTGAATCCAACATCGACGATTGGGTGATTGGGCACATAACTCTGCAGGCGGCCAAAACCAATTCGACTGAACTGTCGACCGAACTAGCAGCCTACGACGGCGAAAAGGCGGCCATTCGCATCGCTAGGTTGCTGACTGAAGAAGGGATTGGACACAGGATCCAGGGCGATCCAGACGACACTGAAATCATGGGTCCTCAAGAGGCCGGATCTCTAATTGAATTGCTCGAATCTTGCGCAAGAACCGACCTAGGCATTCTATTCGAGGCCACGGACTCGCTTTCGGTTGGGTATCGTACCCGAAACTCCATGTTGGACCAGGATCAACAAGTTTTGCCCACCGGGACTGCCTATGCCCACTGGTGGTCTACCATGGACGCCGATTCGGCAACACAAACTATCGTAGACCGGGCCGGTTCATCTAACGGCACGCTCGGCAGTTCATCCGCCTCCGACGCTAACGACCCAGTCCTAACTGGCGATCCAGCTAGATGGACGCCTGACGGGTCCGACGATTACATCAGCATCCCATATACTCCCACCTTCACTCCTACAACTGGAGAGTTGACAGTAATATGTATCGGAGCCTGGGACACTGACGATGCTACGGCCGTAGACGCCCGGTTGGTATCGTTTGAATCGGCCGACGAAAACGGCCTGTCGATTAACACAGCCGGAAGCGGGGTATCGAGACCGCAGGTGACCGTCGGCGGAGCCACAACCACAGTCGATCGGGCCCCTGCTGCCGGAGACAACCTGGCGTCTGGAGATCTGTTTGCAGTCTCAGCAGTGATTGATGATGGGACCGTGGCCACCCATTTTGGGAAACTGGGTTCCGATGGTAGCCTAGACAGCGATGGTCTGTCATCTACTACAAGCATAACCGGTGTAGGGACAATAACTTTCGGAGCTGGAAGAGCGCTAGCTCGAGCAGACAGCAACACCGACAACGCATCATCGGGGCTGCTTGATGTGATAGTGATCGAAGATGCGCTAGACAACACCACACTAAATGAGATAGTCGAATGGGTGTTGCAACGAAACCAGGCCGGAGTCGTCGAACTCGACTACGCGGCCGGCGAAGTTGCTCCTCCGCTGCAACCCAGGGACGATGACCAAGGGTTCTACAACGATGTCACGGTAGTAAATGCGAGTGGAGCCACAGCCCGAGCGGTTTTAGATGATGGGTCGGTGCTGTCGGTGTCAGAACCGCCAACAGGGTCTGGACGATACGACACCAGGTTTGATGTCAACTGCAGAGATAACCGTTTGGCCAGCTTGGCCGACGATCGATTGGCACTGAGCACGGTCAATGAACCCAGAATTGACAGTCTTAGTGTGTGGAGGCATAGTCCACCAATTGAGGCCGACGCTTCCTTGGGAGATGCGGTGCTGGGAGCTCGACTGGGCGACCTAGTAACCTCTTGGCGCAACATCTCAGCCGTGTTCGGCAGCACACAAATCAGGCAGCTGATCCAGGGTGTGCGAGAGACCATCGGGACGCACGAACACAAAATCCAATTTCTGACGTCGTCTGCTGGCCCGTGGAGCACAACTGCTACTACCACCATCGGTTCCCCGTTGAGCCACTCTGTAAGTTTCCGCCGGCAACAGTCTCTCGCCACCAGTGGGCAACCAGACCATGTCCTCACAGCTCTTGGATACACTTCATCTGACCTAATCACACGAGCTGACCTGGACGGCATACTAGACGACTGGGTAGCCTCTACCGGCGGCACCACCCGCAACGTCACCTCAGTTGCCGAGTGGAACACAGCAATGAACAACGCCCTACCAGGCGACCTGGTGCGAGTCACCAGCGGGTTCGATCCGGCCGGCGGTTTGAACGCCCGAGGTGCCCTGTACGGAATATCTGGAGCCAACCTAACCTCATCACCCGACGATGAAGGCGGATCACCCGGACTGCCTATCATCCTAACCTGTGCCGACGGAGTGTACGTCGACGACAACGACACGGCTAGCGGCGAGGGGGTGCTCGATCTCCAGAATTGCCGCCATGTGTGGCCCGTCGGATTCAACGTACGAGACGGCCAATTCGGCATTCGTTGCATGAACTGGGGGGGCGAAGCCGGATTCCCTGCCTACGTCGCATATTGCAACATCGAAAACATCGGCGACGCCGGGCTAGCCGGTCAAGGGTGGTTCCAGCTCATCACCAGTTCGGGCGGAACTCCGCCGGCCGGATCAGGCAACGAATGGGGCTTCTCCGAACATTTCGTATTCGAAGAGAACACCATCGACGGTACCGGAGTTAACACAGCCTCAGCCGGTGAAGGCATTTACACCGGCCGAGGTGGCACTCCCGGTTGGGTGTCCTACTGCAAGAACTTCTGGGTAAGAGGGAATCGAGCTACTGATTGGACCTCAGACGGGATCGATGTCAAACCCGGTTGCAGCCAGGGGTGGATAACCGACAACGAGATATACATTGGACATGCCATCAGCGGGGCGGCCCTTCAGCTGTTGTACGTAACTTCCGCCATCGACGACCGAGACGGAACCGCCTTCGACGCAGACCCCGAAATATACGTGGAGGGTAACCGGGTATACGACCTCGACCTGACCAACACCGACGCGAGTTCCGCCCATTACATGGCACAAGTAGGTTTATCCGGAGTACGAGCGGCTAATAACCTGCTGTGGGCCCACCCGCAAACCGGAGCACATGCAGCCTGGCGATTCCGAAACGAAAAGGGCGCCGACGACACCGAAGCTTTGGCTGAATTCCGAGCGGATCCCACCTACGTGGTTAACAACACCTGTTGGGGCGACGACGCTTGGGACAACGGAGGATATGGAGCCGGCCCAACTGCCTTCCCTACCTCGGTTACCGACGCTTGGGAGATTCGCAACAACATCGTACGACAAGCCAGTCCTGCAACCGGCGAAGTGGATGCCGGTTCGTCTAACTTCATCGCTACCGTGCCCGCCATAGGCGTGGCCGGTGACGCCGAGTGGGAGGACTACGGCAATGGGTCCGCTTTTGACTTGGTTGCTACTAGCGCATTAGTGGGTACCGGTGAGGATATCAGCGATCTGACTTTGGCCATCGACCAGGATATATCCAAACGATCGATCAACAAAACCAGCCCCAATCCTGGGTGTTTCCAACCGCACCCGGCTAACATCTAGGAGTGTCACACATGTCTGCTATGATGGCAGTAGCTGCTGTTGGATGGGGCGATGCCTTCTGGTTTGGCCTAGGTTTCGGCCTGGGCTATGCTGCTAGACATTACCAGTGGGTTGTTGGGTTGGTCGGGAGAGACGTTGGCCGATGATGAATCAACTAGATCTTCGTGGGGGCTGGTAATAGTCCAAGTTGTGTGCGTTGTGGCTATTGCCGCAATAGCAATAGTCGACGGAGTCTTTGTCCCGGACCAGGAAATACCCCAGGTGATCTATCTGATCCTGTTCGGCATTGCTGCCGGAATTGGCCCGGATGGGATACGGGACATCATCCGAGGCAGATCCGGGTGAAAGACACTTGGGGACCTCCCTCTAACCTAGAACACCAAACGTGGGGCCGAAGAGGTATGGGCTTCGAGATGTTCAAGGTTGTAGGAGGGAGGTCCCCAAGGGGGCGGCTAAAGGCACGCCCGATTTAGGTGACAGTATAATGGTGGAATGGGTATGACATCAATCCAACTCCCACAAGAAGCCGTACGCAGGGTAACGCTACAGCTCATTCGATCAGCTGTTCAGTATCTTGTTAGTCGCATCACTACTTACCCGCTGTTGCTGGAAGCGGCCGATTTGCTCGGGGTCGACGTAGTCGGAAGCCTCACTACAGTACTAACCGTGGCTGGGTTCCTGTTGTATCTGCTCCTGGTGCGAGCGCTGGAGAAACTGCATCCGTTGTTCGGATGGTTAAATGGTTGGCGAGCTGAACTGGAGTACCAGAACTAGACAGATAACACCTATGTGTGCTTAAATGTGGTTCCTAGGGGAAACGTGGGGTTTGCCGTATGGAACTAAGGAACTACCAGCTAGCTGGCGTCGACTTTCTCCGAAAGGTGCGTCGAGGCGTACTAGCTGATGAAATGGGTGTGGGCAAGACCCCTCAGCTAATTGCTGCCGCCACCGGCAGAACACTGATCGTGGCTCCTCCGACTCTCCACCGCCAATGGAAAGAAGAGCTGTTTGCCTGGCGCCCGGGTCTGGACGCCACTGTCACCTCGTATCACTCCCTGGTGGATTCCTCGAGGAAAGACGGCCACGGTCACGTGGCCGGAGTTGTCCTTCCCAAATGGCGGCAAGATTGGGACACCCTGATCTTTGACGAGTGCCACCACTTGAAAGGCCGGAACACCGGATACGCTCGCGCTGGTGTTAGATTGGCGGGCGAAAGCGATCGGGTGTGGCTGGCTAGTGGAACACCCATACGCAACTGGGGGCACGAGATCTTCATGCTTCTTCGAGCGCTGTACCCAGGCGATCCCAGGTTTAGCTCTTATTGGAGGTGGGCCGACAAATGGTTCGAGGTCGAAGATAGGGAAGTGTGGCGAGGCCGCAAGCGGAAGACTTACAGGCATGTGGGTAAACTGCGTGACATAACCGATTGGTACCGGTTTGCGGTTGACAATGGGCTGAACAATCGATGGTTGCGCCGAACTCTAGAACATCCGTCGGTCGACATCGAACTGCCACCGCTCAACTTAATCGATGTCAAAGTGCAAATGGGAAGCAGACAAAAAGCACTGTATCAATCGATGGAACAGGATTTCTTCGCTCAACACGAAGGCCAGACCACGATTGCCACCAGCCACGGTTCCCAGTTCGCCAGCTTGCTTCGTTTCACCAGCGGGGTGGGTTTCCACCCGGATTTCGAGTCCGGACCGTCAGCCAAGCTCGATGCTTTGGCCGACATCGTGCACGGCAACGATGGCCCACTTCTGGTGTTTTGCTGGTATCAAGACTCCGCCGAACTCCTCAGGCAATGGTTTTCCGAGAGTGGCTGGGCTGCCTGCGCTGTTCACGGAGGCTATAGCCGACACAATCAAGAGTCGGCTATTAAAGCTTTCCAGTCGGGCGGTATAGATGTGCTGGTTGGGACTTTGGCCACCATGGCGGAAGGCCACAACCTAACCCGAGCCAGCAAAACCATCTTGTTCGAGCACAGCCCAGTGCCGGCTCACACCGACCAAGCGATTAAGCGAACACATCGGTTTGGACAGGAGCAGACTTGCACTGTCTGGTCGTTAGTGTTGGACGACACTGTTGACGACTACTACTACAGCAAGCTATTGCCAGCCAAGCGAGGACAAGCTGAGGGGATGACAGCAGCGCTGGACGATATTCGGGATTGGCTGCAACGATGAGAGAATCTAAGTTCCACTGCCCTGGTTGTAGCTGTAAGGTTGAGGACTACGAATCATTGGACGTGGTAATGGTTCCGGTGTCAGCACAGCTGATGCATTATTTGACCATGGGACGATATACGGAGCCTGTCCGCATCAAAATTGAGCGAGCCGAAGGAATATGGGAGATGACGTTGCATCGACCTGTCGTCACTCGACGACACGACATATTCTTCGGGAGAGCGAAAGTCGACTGATGCATACTTCCTGGTCTGAGATCGATACCTACCGCCAATGTGCCTTTAAGCACCACGTCCGATACAAACTCGAAAAAGAACCCAAGCGCACCCCTCGGTCGCTGCAAATCGGCAGCATGTGGCATGTCCTGATGGAACTGGTTTACGACAGCAATGACCTCGGAGCCCCAGTGGACCAGTTGAAGCAGTGGCGATCGGAAGGCCAAGACCCAGAATATGTCGAACTCCTGACTTGGATGCTCGACGGCTACTATGAAAAATGGGGCGTGGGCGACCCTCTGTGGACGGGCGAGGTCGAAGCCATCGAACTTGAATTCGAAGTCGAACTGCCCGACATCGGCTGGGGGCCACTCAACCTCAAAGGCGCCATCGACCTGCTGGTGTGGATTGACAACCGATTGTGGCTAGTTGACCACAAAACCGGAGCTGAAAAGCCCAAGACCCAAGACCTTGAACTAGCCGACCAATGGACACTCTACGTGTGGGCCGCACGGCAACTGGGATACGAGGTATTCGGCTCCGTCCACAGCTACGCCAAAACTCGGAAACTCAAACGAACCATGACGCTCGAAGAACGATTCGAACGTTTCCCCATCCACCGGACCGACCACGAATGCGAGAAAGTGGCCAGAGAAGCCACCATACAGGCGTGGGCAGCGAAGAGCGAAAACGGAGCTCCGCGCTCGCCGGGCGATCATTGCCACTTCCGTTGCGATCTTATCGACGTCTGCATAGCCGATAGGCGATATGACGAGCGAATGGCGCACCAGATTCTAGACACCGAATTTAAAACCAGGGAGCGAAAATGACTATCTACCTGCAGAAGCTGGCAACCCAACGCCGTCTCACCAGTTACGACATCGGCTGGTCCGATGGTATGAGGCTACTACCCAAGTCGCCGGCTCTGGCACAGCACGTGGCTTATCCGGACTTCTATTGGAAAGGGTACGCCCACGGCAAGGAAGCTCGAACTCGTCACACCAAAGTGGTGCGGTAGCCCAATGGCGGGTACAACGATCAGATGGCATAGGGTGGGTCGGGACCATTCACCGGCTGACCTGGACGTGAGTTCGTCCGTCGACCTGTTCTCGTTGGTGGCAAAGATCGAAAACTTTGTCGGTGACCGCCTCAACGGACCCTACGCTGTTCGGATAGAGGTTTACCTAGATGGTGGCGTCGACCTGAATCGGGACTATGGCCGAGGACGCATCCAGGCAGAGTTGCCGAAAGCATCCGATGACTGAACAACGACGAATTGAGCACAAGGCCGACCCCCGCGGCTACGAGCAACGGTACGAATTGCCGAGGCTGCAATTGGACAAAATCGACCAAGGCATACCATTCGTAGTCCTGTCTGCCGAATGGATCAAATTCGAAGACGACAGGCCGGATATCCGACTTGTAAAGCGGGTGAAGTTCGTATGACCAGATCTGGTACTGTCATCGATCTCATTTGGGACGACCACCACCTCGTTCGGCTTGAGCGAGAAATCTGGATCCAAGTCATGATCGCCCAATGGGGCTGGCGGCCCGACCTGATCACTGACACCGACATCAGGCGATCCCAGGCGGCCAAGAACATGGTCAACCTCGACCGAATCCACGCCCGAGAACGTGTCACCAAACATGACCTTAAAGCCCGGCTCGAAGAATTCGCTCACATCTCTGGCCACGAGCGGCTTCACCTCGGGATGACCTCGGCTGACATTGTCGAGAACACCTATTCGATACGGATCCGAGAATCCCTGATGGCGTTGGGGTTAAACCGTCGGCCGTTCATACAGCGGTGGATGGACCTGCAGCCGTTCCGGGGAATACGTGGGCCGGTGGGATCGGACCAAGATCAACTTGAGCTGCTAGGCAGTTCGGCAGCAGTTAGCTGGCTAAACCAGCACTTAGCCGACACTTTCGGTTTCCACAAAGTGGCCGACGCACCGACCCAGACACTGCCCCGCTCGATCGATTTCAACCTTGCTACGTTAATCGCGCAGGAACTGTCACAACCCTATTCGCTGTTAGTTGCGTCTTTGGCCGGATGCTTCGGGGACTCGGCTTGGCTTGAGGGGGATGTGGCCACCAGCGTGATTCGTCGGTACTGTTGGCCGACAATTTTCAAGGTAGCAGAAGAGGCGATAGGAGCCGAGGATGCCCAGACTGGAACAGGCGAAGAAGGCAGCCAAGAAGCCGACGAAAAAGGCGACGAAGAAGACGGCCAAACGAGTGTCGAAGACGGCCACACCATCCGGCTCGACGGAGACCAACTCGCCCAGCTCAGACAAGGGCTCGGACGACCTCCCGAACTCCCAATCGGAGGATACCACTTCAACCGATGGGTCCCCCCCGAAGACACCATCGAAGCCCAACCAAGAGGGATCCTCGAAGGCGACCTCCGTCCCAAAGATGAAGGCCCCACCCAAGCTTAACCTCGCCCCGTCCGTAGCGACCACGGCTTATACCCCCGATATATCACTGCTGACACCGCTAGTCGATAAGATCGACTATATCAAAGCCGTGGTATACGGTGACCATGGGGTGGGTAAGACCAGCAGTTTGGCCTCGCTAGCTAGCCAAGGTCGAGTAGTCATCGTCGACACCGAGGACAGCGTTCGTCGCTCTGCCCTTGCCAGCATCGGAATTCAGGTAGGGAACATCTCTCTGTGGCCGGACTGGACCTACGACGGCATCCAGCAGCTGTACGTGACGGTCAAAGCACAACTCGAGGAAGAACCCGGATCTATCTATGCTGTTGGGATCGACACAGGCACGGCTCTGTCCCACTATTGGCTAGAAGCTTCGGTTAAGGAATCGCTGGCCCGTCCGGCAATGCAGAAGAAACATCCTGATCGGCCGCAGTGGGATGTATTCAAAGACGACTATGGGGTCCTAGCCCAGAAGATGCAAGCGGCGATCACCCGACAGCTGTACACCCTCCCCTGTCACGTAGTCATTGCTTGCCACGCTCGTCGAGCTGAAAACGAATCTGGAATCGTACGAGTTGGACCGGATCTAAGTCCAGCGGTGCAACAGTCGATATTGACCTACTCCGATTGGGTGCTACAGCTGACTGCCGAAGAGAGCGGCGGCGAAGTAGTCCGTTGGGCTAGATCGCAGCCAGCCGGACAGGTGGAAGCCAAAGACCGATTCAATGTCCTGCCCAACCGCATGAAGAACTATGATCTGCAGGACATGATCGCACTGTGGGAAGAGTCTCACGTTCCGTTCTAGAGAAAGGAAGGTAATATGCCGAAACTGACTGACGAGCAAGCGCAGAAGGCTGACGAGGGCGGCGAGGAGTTCGAACCGGTGCCGCCCGGAGCCTACGTGGCGGTCCTGAACCAGGTGACCGAGAAGCCAGGTAATGCTGCGCCCTACTGGGAATGGGAATTCGTGCTCACGCACGATGCGGATGGGAACGAGCTAGAGGTGAAGCCTAAGCTGTGGGAGAATACCTCGACCTCCGAACGGGCTGTCTGGCGCATCGCCCAGATGATGGCTGCTTTCGGCCGGGATTCGGATGCTGATACCGATGAACTGGTGGGTGAGTACGTCGGTGTTAATGTCGGCCAAGAGATCGCTCAGCAGGGCGTTCGGGCGGGGCAGCTGCGGAATATCTTCCTGTCGGCGTTTCCGGTGGAATCCGAATGATCCGGAAAGCTGTAGCAGTGCTGGCCCTGCTTGGATTCGTCGCCTGCAGCCAACCAGCTGACGTCGCATCGACCAACTTGTCGGTGGCGGCTGACAACTTCGAGTTACAGCGGCGGGTCGTGTTCTTCAACGGCATTACCGACACCTACCTGCTCGAAATCGAAGGTCGATGCTCGATCGAAGCCGACGGGCTAGACGGCCAACTCGAGGTGGTGTGTCTCATCGGCGAAGACGAGTTCGTCAAGCATTTCCTCGGGCTATCCGACAACGTCTCATACTTCGTCGAGCAGCTGCAAGCCGTGGAGGTGTCTACCTATCACTACAACGTTCGATTCCGCCCCGAGACAATTCTGCCGGACATCGATCTCGACATCGAAGGAGACGACGAATGAGGCGGGCAGACGACCCAGACTTCGACGGCCGACCCCTGGCCGCAATGTTCATCATGGTGGGGGCGGCCGGCTTGATTGTTGGGGTCGTCCTCGGTGGCCTCTGGTGGATTCTCGGAGTATTCGGAATTGCCTCCATGGTGATCGGGCTCCCCTCCCTGGCCATCGAGATAGCGAAACACACCTCCGACCCTTCTTGAGATCGACCGGCCGGCGGGACGGTATCGTCCTTGCACGGCGGGATATATTTCCGCTATGAATATACCCGGGAGACTCCGAGCGCAAGGAAAATACCACGACGCCGCTCCGTCGGCCTTTTAGGTAAATTTGCTTATGTCCGCAGAGATGATACGACATTACCTCGACCTCGGATGGGTAGTCCTGCCTATCGCAGAAGCCGGCGGGAAAGCTCCCCGAGGAAAGAACTGGCCGGACCAACCACCGGAAACCGACCTCAACCAATACAAGCACGGCGCCTACCTTGTCTGCGGCAAACGCTCGGGCGTCTCAGTCATCGACCTCGACTCCGAGGAATGGTTCGAGATATTTGCCCCCCTGGTGATGGGCAACACTCCGTATGCGTCCACCCCAAGCGGTGGAGCGCACATATTCGTCCGCTACAGCGATGCGGACTGGTGGGGAAACAACGTACGCATAGCACCCGATCTTGATCTGCGCAACGATCGGGGCGGAGTTGTTCTCCCGACCGGAGGGTCGGACCGGCGGTGGGGCGATGCCCCCTGGTCTCTGCCGCCGGCCGACCCCGAACCCTTCGAGGAGTTGTTGCTTCAATTAATGGATGTGGCACCAGGTCCCACGCCTGGTGACAGTCAACTGTCGAATCTACTGGCGCAACCACCGAGGGAAGGGCAACGGAATGACTGGCTGACTAAGGTGGCCGGCCATCTTGTTCCAATAATCCCCTGGGAAGACGGATACCTCCAACTGATTAACACAATCAATAAATCATTGGATGAGCCCCTACCGGCTCAAGAAGTAGGCGCTACCGTCGGCACCCTCTGGTCCCGCCACCATGGGGCAACCGGAGGCCCTGTAGACCATGACCTACCGACCGCCCACGAAGATGGGAAGATATACCTGTGGCATGGAGTGGGGAAGCGGGCGGAGAAACGCCTGTGGATGGAGCCGGAGCCGGATCTGCGACGGAGGATGCGGGACGGAAGCGGCTCGTTGCTGTGGGAGATCGAATCTGAAGGCCATTCCGTGGTTCTTCGTCCACAGGACGTCCACAATTCCCAACGGCTATCCTCAGCCCTAGGCGGGATTGACGTCTTGGTCTATCCGAGGGCAGCCGGCAATCAACCCCATGGGGCGATGTTTCAGAAATGGTTGCAAGCACAACCAGTTGAGACAGTGGACTATGTGGAACATTGGGGCTGGTCCGACCATCTTGGTCAATGGGTTGGCCTCGAGGGAACGGCCCAGGGTCCCGAACAGTACCGGCCGCTCATCGGTGAAGTCGATAGGCCAGACATCATCGAGAAGATTCCTACGTGGCAGGAGGACGAAATTGCAGCAGTTTTCTGCGCTTGGGTGGCGCTCCAAGCAGTTAAAGGACGAGTTCCGGTGGGGTTGGAGCCGAACATGGTCCTTCAGGGGGCGGCAGGCTCAGGCAAAACTCGGGGCATCTTCGCTTTCGGCGCAAGACTTACCGGTTCTGTTCGCAAGTCATCGGGAACCATTGCCACCATCCGCGATCGTTTGGCAGGGCATCGAAACGGAATCGTGGTCATTGATGACCATACTACGTTGGAACAGGGTTCCCCTCGACTGCTTGAGCTGTACCGTGTTTCTGCGTCATCCGAAGCCATCACGCTCAAAAGGTCTACGGGTCATGGTTGGGAGGACCAGGCCGTTCGTCTCGTGGGTTCGGTTCTAGCTTCAGGGGAATCGCTGGTTGGTTTGTCGAATGATCGGGCGTTGCGGGATCGTTCGGTGGTGTTGGAGGTTCCGCCGACTGCCGACCGTATGTCGCTGTATGACCCTAAGGTCCCGCAATGGGAGGATCTGTTAGCGACGTTCGCTGCGCTGGGCGGTTCGGATGAATCGACGGCCCACGAAGTGGCAGGGCCGTTCATCCGTCGAATGTTAGCTGCAGCTGACGAGATAGTGCCGCCGGCAAACATCGGCAATCGAGTCAAGACCAAGCTTGAGCTGCTCATGTACGGGGCCGAGCTGTGGCAAACGGCCTATCCCAATTCGTACACCTACGAAGGATATCTACTAACTGATGTGGTTAACGATTGGGCGTTGCGCCAATCAAGTGAGGCCACTTGGCAAGATACGACTCTCATACAGCGAATCCTGCCCCACGCTGCCGACCCCATGTCCGGAGCGGCCCATGCGGTCAAGATCGACGAGGACGGCCGGCTATGTATCCATCCACAACGGTTGAGCCGCTGGTGGAGCCAGACCCATTCTGACGCCCGCAATCGAGAACTAGCTTCGGTCGGAAACATTCGACGAGAAATCCAGTTCCTAGCTGACTCGGGGGAGGCCGATACGGGTCAGCAGAGGCGGATGGCGGGTAAATCCTCAAAGGTGGCGATCCTGTCGCACACAGCTACTTCCCTGGTTATGGAGATGGCTGGAATTCAGCTCGAGCAAGAACAGTTAGGGATGGGCTCGTGAGTGTAACTCGAGAATGGTTACATATGAGGTTACACCCCCCTTCATGTATATACATCGAGCGTATGTGTAACCGCTTCGGACGCATATGTAACCAGGGGTGTAACCATATCCGAGTTACATTTACCGACGAGTATAACACGCTCTACGAGCGGCTCATGAACATATGTAACCAATGTAACCGTTCCCGAAAATATAAACCCCGTACGTGTGTGCGCGTGCGTGCACGCGGGCGTGCGCGTACGAGTTTCTCTCCGGAAGAGGTTACATATGTCTAGTCCTACTCCAGGGGAGGTTTCCGCTCGATTCCAGGGTAGTATACCCTGGGACGAGACGGGACTACTTGTCGTCTTCGACTACGAAACCTCAGGACTCCACCGAGACGACGGAGCCAAACCAGCAACCCTAGGGCTCAAATGGTCAGACAATGACCAAATGGTAATCCCAGTAGACCAGGGGATGCTGAATAAACCCGACACCAGCCCAACGCTATTCGGGGACGCACCCAACGTTGATATAGAAACCTGGCAACACATCCACCACTGGATGGCCAAGCAACATCTCATCGCCCACGGAGCCAAAGCCGACCTCTGGTTCGCCTGGTCAGGACTCCGCAGATTCCCCGAAATCCGCTTCGACTTCGGCCCCTCCATCTACTGGGACACCCTCGTCACCGAATCCCTGCTCGAACCCAACATCCGAGTATCCCTTGACCTTGTAGCAGAACGGTACCGCTGGAACGAGCCATACCGGGACGCTGATCGGGCCATGCGAACGTGGACGAAGAAAAACAAAATCGGCGGGGAGGTTCGATACGACCTCGCCCCATGGGAGATCCTCCGACCCTACCTCGAAGCCGACCTCGAACGAACCTGGAAGCTTTTCCACCATCAGGCCAACAGGATAGCGCAGGGAGAACTCGGCTGGGAACTATTCCAACGAGAACGAGACATGGTCGGCGTGTTATTCCGCATGGAACAACAGGGGCTTCCCTATCGAGTGCAGGAATCGATCAAAGCCGGATACGACGCAGCGGCCGAAATGAAGCAGCTCGAGACGAAAATGCCATTCGACCCTTCAACCAAAAAATCCGTAGGTGACCATTTCAGCGCCTGCGGCTTGCAGATGTACTTCACCGAGAAAGGTCAATATCAACTCGATCAGCCAACTATCCTACGAGCCATCGACCATCAAATACCGGGAGCGGTCGAATATCAACGGTGGTCCAAGCTGCAAACAGCCAAAGGGCTGTGGTACCACGGATGGGCCGAAAAAGCTGGAGAAGACGGCCGCATCCGAGCCAACTACCAGCAAGTCAAAACCTGGGAAGGCAACAACTCAGCCGGGACCGTGTCGGGCCGATTTGCCGTATCCCGAGTGCAAGTCCAAGCCATCCCCAACCGATACCAAATACCCGACGGCTATCCAGCAATGCAAGACCTCGTATGCCCCGAATTGCCCAACATGCTGTACGAGATCGACATATCGCAAGCTGAAATGCGAACCGCAGCATCAGTATCCGAATGCGAACCCATGCTCGAAGGCTTTCGTCAAGGATTCGACGCCCATGACCAAACCACTCGCCTAATCTGGGAGATCGAAAAAGATGCCGAGGAATGGGATCAGCGTCGAGCCGTGGCTAAACGACTGGGATTCGGCGTCATCTACGGAGCCGGCATCCGCACCCTAGCCGCCCAAATACTCCAATTCACCGGGCAAGACCTGGGCGAAGACGGTGTCCGAGAACTGTGGGACCGATACCGCCAACAGTTCCCCCAGCTGTTCCGTTACAGCAAACTAGTGGAACGGCAAGCCGAGAAACATCGATTCCTAGTTCTTCCTGGGGGCAAGATACGACGTTTCGCTCCTCAGGAATCGACCTACAAATCATTCAATGCCATGATCCAAGGTGGAGTGGCAGCCGCCATGTCACAAGCCATGATCGAAATCGACCGGGAAACACCTCGCATCATGGTCGGCCAAGTACATGACTCAGTGCTAGTCGAAACTGCCGATATCTCTCAGGTCTATTTAGCCGCTGGCATCGTGCAGAACACCTTCGAGACCTGGTTCTCCGGATGCCCTTATCCCGTCGACGTGAAAGCATACCAAGACAAATGACCAGACCAGTAGGAATAATCACAGCCGACCTCGATAACCTAAACCCTGTATCCAACCCGGCCCACATACGACCAACAGCTAGGCTGTTAGCCGAGCTGATCCGCTCATCCCGAGTCACCATCGAAGAGCTGAAGCAGATGGAGTTGGACCGTGCCAATGTCCAGCAGTGATCGACCCAGCCCCCGCCGCCTACCCAGCAGCAAACAATTCAAATTCCGGAAACCCGACCTGAGGTTGACCGTCGTGTGGTTTGACCCGGGAAGGAAACGAACTGGCGTAGCTCAATATGAGCCCATGTCATCAATAATAACTCGGTCCATGGGTCCCTGGGAAGCCGTGGCATATCTAGAAACGATCATAACCACAGTCGATGTTGTAGGTATCGAAAACTGGGTGTCCTACCCGCAAGCCACAGCCGGCAATGCCTGGGACGAGTTGTTAGAAGTACGCACCATCGGGGCACTCGAATGGGTGTGTTCCCAGGTAGGTAAACGACCGGTGTTTCAAACCACTGGGATCCTTACACCCACCCGAGCCATAGCCAAAGCACGAGGCTACCAATGGATCGGAAACAACCGAGACGAAATCGCCGCTGAAACCCACCTCTACTATTACCAACACCTACGGAAGGACACCCCTTGAGCGTACACATCATCGCTGGCGGACAATACGGAAGCGAAGGGAAAGGGGCGTTCGCTGCAGCGCTGGTCCAAAGGCTGTCAGGCGAAAACCCCCTAGCTCTCGTACGAGTAGCCGGCCCCAACGCTGGGCACACAGCCTACCATCAAGGCAACAAATGGTCCCTAAGGCAAATCCCAGTGGGAGCTGTCATCGACCACGAAGCGCCCGTGTACATCGGACCCCAATCCGAAATCGACCCCGAAGTTCTTCTTCACGAAATCGAACAACTCGAGCAAGAAGGCTATCCCATAATCGACAGGCTCATGATCGACGGCAACGCCACCCTCATACACCAATCGGATAAAGAATCCGAAACCAGGATCGGCACCGGAACCACCGGAAAAGGCGTAGGCGGAGCCAGAGCATCGAGGATCATGCGAATGAGCCTCAGAGTGCGGGACGAACAAGGATCCATGCCCTGGGTTCGCATAGGAGATGTTACTAAGGAACTCAGGAGAGCCATGCACGATCGAGAAATTGTCCTCGAAGGGACCCAGGGATACGGACTCGGGTCACACACCGACTACTACCCCCACACCACCTCAAGCAACTGCCGAGCTGGCGACTTCCTGGCCATGACCGGAATCCAACCGTGGGAAATAGACCACGTAACCCCATGGGTCGTTTTCCGACCTCACCCAATCCGAATCGCAGGTGAAAGCGGACCCCTATATCGAGAGACCAACTGGGAAGAAATTGATCAGCCTGTCGAGTACACCACAGTGACTCAAAAACCTCGCAGGGTAGGCCAATGGGATCAGGTATTGGCCAGATCTGCCATAGAGGCCAACGGAGGCAGCGACCGAATTCGTATCGCCCTCAATTTCGCAGATTATCTGTTCCCGGACATCAAAGGCGTTTCCATTGATGACCATTACAACGTTCGTTCAGTATTGAGGGTGTTTGTACCCAATCGTTTGCCCCACATCGACTACATCGGCACTGGCCCAGACACCGGCATCTGGGATCCACAGCAAACCAGGCTGGACATCTGATGGCACAACTTGACGAGTGGTGGGTAGATACCGCTGTTAATGACATTGCGCGGACTGTTCCCAAAATCGAGGAATACGGAACCCGAGACCTGGAAGCCATGGGAACCGCATTCATGCTAATCCAGAACCGGACCACAGCTCAAAGTCTATCGGAGCCCGGTCGAGCAGTATACGCCATCATGTTCTACGCCATGGGGAAAATCGCCCGAGCTGTAGCTGCGCTCGAGCGAGGCAAAATGCCCTCCGAAGACACCCTGTTCGATTTGTCAATCTACGCAATGATGGCCAGAGCCTATGCAGAGCGAGGAAGCCTCGAATGAGCGAACTAATACCAGGTCCAAGGCATGGGCAATGCGAGTGTCGCCCTCCGACTTCAGATATGTGGGTCGGAGACTTGTGGGTATGTGACCACGGTCGAGGTTGGCTAAAAGAATCACCGACGGGAACCCGGGAGGCATCCCCCGGGGAAATATTTGGCTCCCGAGTGGCTGCAGGTCTCCGGAACCTGTTTAGACAAGGCGTGGAGGCCAGCGAATGAACCCGGCAGCAGTGTTCTCTGTCCTCACTGGATACACCTACAGACCAAAACCAGGGAAATACCCTGGAGACGTCGGAATCGACCTCCACGCCGACATCGACAAGAAAATCATCCTCCCACCCTTACACGGACAATTCATCTGGTCCGGTTTCCAAATCCAATGCACCCCCGGATGGTTCGGACTAGTAATCGGACGCAGTAGCATGAACCGGAAAGGATTCCACGTACCCGCCGGAATAATCGACACCGGATACGCCGGGCCTCTCGGGGCTGAAGTGCGCAACATCAGCCACGAATCTCAAGTCATCAACCCAGGAGACCGAATCGCCCAATTCATTTTAATACCAGCGTCCAACCCCGTACCTATATTCGTCGACCAATTCGAACCCACCGAACGCAGCAACCGAGGATGGGGTAGTAGCGGCAAATGATCGAATTCGGAGTCGGTTTCATATTAGGCATGGTCGTGGTCGTAGCGACTTGGAACGCAATAGATATGTATTGGAGGGTCAAATGATGGTCGAGGCCACAGGTCGATTCCTACAGCCCAAGCCCAGCACCAAATTCGTACTCTTGGTGCCAGTCGACAGGAAACTCAACAAAGCCCAACGACGGGACATCGTATATACCCTCCGAACATGTTTCCCCATCAGTTGGGAAATCGTGGTCGTAGCTGGTATGCAAGGAAGCGCTAAGGTCATAACCATCGATCAAGGAATAGATGTTGGTATCCCCGAGACGACCATGGCACGAAAGCCCAATACCCGGTGGCATCCAGCCCAATCGGACCTTGACCGACACCCAAGTACGGGAAATTCGATCGAACAAGATGTGTCTTACCTGGACCCAGATGATGGCTAAATACCACATTTCCCGAGATACCTTGTGGAAAGTCCTCACCTACCAACGGTATAGATACGTGGAATGAGCTTTGTACTATCGACTATGCCAATTCTTGGTCAAATGCTCATAGGCAAAATTTGCATCGACTGCGGAGCCATCGCCCAAAGCACCCGGTGTGCCCCCTGCAACAATAGGTACCAACGAGAACGCAGTCGCAAACGCCCATGGTACAAACACCCCGAGTACCTACGAGCCCAAGCTATCGCACGCACCATGCGAGGACGACGCTGCCCGCTCTGCAAAAAGAGGATGGTCGAAGCAAGGATACCCACCGTCGACCATATAGTACCCATAGCCCGTGGCGGATCCTGGGCTGGTCCATTCCAAATCATTTGCCGTGTCTGCAACATGCGCAAACATGACCTAGACGAACAGACCTTCCGTCTCCACTACCAGCAATAAAGGGAAGGGAAGGGGTAGGGGTATCCTCGAAGGCTTCGATTAATTAATCCCGGAACACTGACCCTGTTGTGCCAGATGAACTCATTGTTGTGCTAGTCACATTGTCATCGTTGAAAGGCGGCCAATCAAATTCAACTTCTGTAATTGTCCAATTA
>FUIF01017643.1_pt1 | contig 37582 bp, 42 predicted proteins | sample 1003461 | NCBI WGS metagenome assembly FUIF01 (sample SAMEA80401918, study PRJEB19352) | marine metagenome
AAAATAAATAAACAAAAAAAATAAATAAACAAAAAAAATAAATAAACAAAAAAATAAATAATTATGATTATTTACGCCATATAATAAACATTGACTCTATTAGACTAAAAACAATGAAAAAATTAAAAGAATTTATAGACAACCTACCGTCAGACAAGAAGTCTCACGTAGTTTTAGGGTTATTTTTAAACCCTTTTGCAATATTAATATCGACAATTTTAACCGATATGATTTTAAACAATATTTACACCAGCTACACGTTAAGTTTAATACCCTGCGCTTTTGTTCATTGGGGTATTGAGTATTGGCAAAAAAAACAGGTAAAGGGCATTATGATAATTTTGATGCTATAGCGGGAGTTAGCAGTGGTGTTGTTATTTGGTTTGTTGGTATGATACTTATTACTATTAGCTAAAATATATATATAACATTTAAAATATAAAAAAATGATTACTTACGATTGGAATTGTAAAACGGTTGACACATACCCAACACACTCAGGGGAGACTGATGTAGTGTATAATGTGCATTGGAGAGTAACAGCAGTATCAGACCAGGTTGATTCAGAAGAAAACCCTTATCAGACATCAGCTATTGGAACTCAGGTTTTAAACACTGAGGATATAACGGATTTTATACCTTTTGATCAGTTAACGAATGATCAGGTAGTTCAGTGGGTTAAAGACGCCATGGGTGAAGAAAGAGTAAGTAGCTTAGAAAGCAACCTTCAGTCACAAATTGACAACCTAATAACACCTACGTCAGTTACATTAACTATAGAGGATTAAAATAAAAGTAGTATATTTGCATTAATAAATTAATTAAATAAAAAAATGGAATCAAAAATTACAAAAGAAGAGTTAGATCTATTAGTATCTTTAAAAAACAAGCAGGACCAGGCTGTGTATCAGATTGGTGTTGTTGAGTCTCAGAAGCACGCAATGCTACACGCACTTTCAGAGGTGAACAACGAGATTGAGGAGAACAAAAAGGTTTTAGAGGAGAAGTACGGTCAGGTTAGTATTAACCTAGAGGACGGCTCCTTTACTGAGATAGAAAAGGAGTAGTGCACATCAGGAAGATTTCCATAGGATCAGACTATAAGTCTAGCTCCATGCACTACATACATGGTCAGGATGTTCTTAACGGAGAGTACAAGATTCACTTGATACAGTACGTTAAAGACTCAGACTCTTTTTGTATATGGATAGAGCGTAGAGGTGAGGTGGTCCTATGGAAGCAGTTCAACAAGAACATGCCTGTATCCATAGAGTACAACATTAACTTCTAGAATGAGGTCCCCTTACAACTTTATTGTGCGTCCGGTTAATGGTCGCAGGTACGATAATATAAAAAAGATTGGTGACATCGACCTAATAACCAGCACGTCTCAAGAGGACCACAAGGTCTCTAACAGGTATGCTGAGGTTGTGTCTACACCTATAAGCTATAGTGGCGAGATAGTTCCTGGCGACACACTGATTGTTCATCACAACGTGTTTAAGTATTACTACGACATGAAGGGTAGGCAGAAGAGCGGTAAGAGTTTTTTGATGGACGACCTTTTTCTTGTCGATGACTATCAGTACTACATGTATAAACACGATGGTCAGTGGAAGTCTAAGGAAGAGTTTTGTTTTATAAAGCCGATACCGAAGGAGAAGTACTACATCGATAGCTACGCAAAACATCAAGCATTAATGGGCGAGGTTAGGTACATAAACAACACACTAATCTCTTACGGAATAAAGGTCGGTGATGTGGTTTCGTTCAAGCCGGAGTCAGAGTATGAGTTTGATATCGATGGGGAGAAGCTATACAGAGTAAGAACAGACTGGGTGACATGGATTCAACAGAGATAAAGAAAGAAATAATAAGGGCGGCTGAGGTTGCCGTTAAGGAGCTTATAAAGGTTGCTAAGGAGGGTATTATAAAGAAGGATTATGATGATCTTTCTCCAGACATTGCAGCCGATAGACTCAAAAACGCAGCAGCATCAAAGAAGCTCGCTATATTCGATGCCTTTGAAATATTAAACAGGATAGAAGCCGAGAGGACTATGTTAGAGAGTAGCGTTGAGAACTCTAAAGACATGAGTAGTTTTGCTGAAAGAAGAGCTAAATAACCTTATACCATCTGCTGTAGTAAAGAGAAAAAACAAGGCAGGGTCATTCTCATATGGATACGATGAGAAGTACGACGTTGTTGTCATATCTAAGGACGGAACCATAGGTGACATATGGAACATCAACGGTGTAAACATAGCCCTTCCATCCAAGCCTCAGAAGGTATACAAGAGGAGTAGCACCAAGTCAGAACAATACTGGGAACCGTTCGAGTACCCTAAGACACTAAGCAAGATAAAATCAATATTTCAATGGAACCAATCTCCCAAAGAGTTTAAGAGTAACTGGGTAGACTACATTGAGGAGGAGTTCGACAGGAGGGACCAAGGATTTTGGTTCTACAACAACGGTAAACCTACATACATAACAGGTACACACTACATGTACCTACAGTGGACTAAGATAGACGTAGGTCACCCAGACTTTCGTGAGGCGAACAGGATATTCTTCATATTCTGGGAGGCTTGTAAGGCTGACCCTAGGTGCTTTGGGATGGTGTACTTAAAGATAAGACGTTCAGGGTTTTCTTTTATGTCATCATCAGAGGCTGTAAACACAGCCACATTAGCTAAGGATGCTCGTATAGGTATACTATCTAAGACGGGTTCTGATGCTAAGAAGATGTTCACAGATAAGGTTGTTCCTATATCCAGTAACTACCCCTTCTTCTTCAAGCCTATACAGGACGGTATGGATAAGCCTAAAACAGAGTTGGCTTACCGTGTGCCTGCATCTAAGATTACTAAGAAGAACATGTATGACGAGTCTGATGATATAGACGGACTTGATACCACTATCGACTGGAAGAACACCGACGACAACAGTTATGACGGGGAGAAGTTACTTCTTCTAGTAAACGACGAGTCAGGAAAATGGATAAAACCAAACAACATACTAAACAACTGGCGTGTAACAAAGACCTGTCTGCGTCTAGGTAGCAGGATCATAGGTAAGTGCCTTATGGGCTCTACATCTAACGCGTTAGACAAGGGTGGTGAAAACTTTAAGAAGCTTTACTACGACTCAGACCCTAGAAAAAGGAATGCTAACGGTCAAACTAAAAGTGGGCTATACTCACTTTTCGTCCCTATGGAGTACAACCTAGAGGGGTTTATTGACAGGTACGGTAACCCTGTGATAGATAAACCTACTAAAGAGGTAATAGGAGTTGACGGTTCATTAATAACTCAATCCGCTGTTGAGTACTGGGAGAACGAGGTTGCTAGTTTGAAGAATGACCCTGACGCACTTAATGAGTTCTATAGGCAGTTCCCTAGGACAGAGTCTCACGCGTTTAGGGACGAGAGTAAGTCCTCTATATTCAACCTAACAAAGATATATCAGCAGATGGACTACAACGACAACCTTATAAGAGACAGGGTTCTGTCTAAGGGTTCTTTTCACTGGAGGGATGGGAAGAAGGACACTGAGGTTGTTTGGGTTCCAGACGATAGGGGAAGGTTTTTAATCTCTTGGATACCAAACCAAAAGTTACAGAATAACGTAGATGTTAGGAACGGTGTAAAATATCCTGGAAATGAGCACATTGGTGCGTTCGGGTGTGACTCGTATGACATATCAGGAACGGTAGGTGGAGGAGGATCTAACGGTGCGCTACATGGACTTACTAAGTTTCATATGGATGACGCACCTGTCAATCAATTCTTTTTAGAGTACGTGGCAAGACCTCAGACAGCTGAGATATTCTTTGAGGATGTTCTTATGGCTTGTGTTTTTTATGGTATGCCTATACTTGCTGAGAACAACAAACCAAGGCTTCTGTATCATTTCAAGAACAGGGGTTACAGGAAGTACTCAATGAACAGACCTGACAAGCCTCTAAGGAACCTTTCTAAGACAGAGAAGGAGTTAGGCGGTATGCCAAACACGTCTGAGGCTGTAAAGCAGGCACACGCATCAGCTATCGAGACGTACATAGAGAAGTATGTAGGTATGGATACGGAGGGTAACTATAGACCTAGCGATGAGATGGGCTCTATGTACTTCAGCAGGACGCTTCAGGATTGGGCTAGGTTCGATATAAACAACAGAACAAAGTTTGATGCATCGATTAGTTCAGGATTAGCCATTATGGCTACGCAAAAACATACGTATCAAGACATTAAAAAAGATTCAAAAATAAGCATTAACTTTGCAAGATATAATAACAAAGGAAGATTTAGCGAAATAATTAGATGAAAGAAGTAAAAATATCTATAAACCCTTCCACATTCCCAAGCCAATATGTACCTGATTCTACTAAGAACACAAAGGAGTTTGGACTAAGGATAGGTCAAGCCATTCAGTACGAGTGGTTTAAGAGAGACAACGGGGGGTCAAAGTTTTATAACCAATGGGATGCCTTTCATAAGTTAAGGTTGTACGCTAGAGCCGAACAGTCTGTTGCGAAGTATAAGAACGAGATCGCTGTAGATGGAGATCTTTCATACATGAACCTGGACTGGACGCCTGTACCTATCCTTCCTAAGTTTATTGATATACTGGTTAACGGTATGTCAGACAGGATGTTTGAGGTGAAGGCTTACGCTCAGGACGCTATGTCTGCTGAAAAAAGAAATTCATACCAAGATAACCTTGAGGCTGATATGGTCTCTAAGGATCTGTTGACTAAGATAAAGGATGACTTTGGGGTGGATGCGTTTAGCACATCCCCGGATCAGATACCTGAGAACGATGAGGAGCTTCAGCTACACATGCAGCTTAACTACAAGTCTTCGATAGAGCTTGCAGAGGAGGCTGTTATCAACACTGTTTTAGCTGAAAACAAGTATGAGGACACCAGGAAGAGGGTTCTTTATGACCTAGCTACACTGGGTATAGGTGTTGCAAAGCACGAGTTTCAACCAGGGGCTGGTATTGTTGCGAAGTATGTGGATCCAGCTAACGTTGTTTACAGCTACACAGAGGATCCAAACTTTTCTGACTGCTTCTATTGGGGAGAGGTTAAGAGCGTTCCGATAACGGAGGTTGTTAAGATAGATCCAAGTATAACAAACGAAGACTTAAAGACAATAGGTAAGTACAGTCAGGACTGGCATAGCTACTTCCACTCTACTCAGTACTACGATAACTCATTATTTAATAACGATAACGTAACACTACTGTACTTCAACTACAAGACCACAAAGAATATGGTCTATAAGAAGAAGGGTGACAAGGTTATAGAGAAGGACGACGAGTTCAACCCACCACAGGAGATGATGGAAGAACGAGGATTTGAAAAGATTGAGAAGAAGATAGAGGTTTGGTACGAGGGAGTTATGGTTATGGGGACTAACATAGTTCTAGACTGGAAGCTTGCTAAGAATATGGTTAGACCTAAGTCTGCATCTCAGAATGCCTTATCAAACTATGTTGCCTGTGCTCCAAGGATGTACAAGGGTAACATAGAGTCATTGTTGAGACGTATGATCCCATTCGCCGACCTTATTCAGATGACTCACCTAAAGCTACAACAGGTAATTCAGAAGGTTGTACCGGACGGTGTGTTTATTGATGCGGATGGATTGAACGAGGTTGACCTTGGTAACGGAGCTACGTACTCCCCTGAGGATGCCTTGAAGCTTTACTTTCAGACGGGTTCTGTTGTGGGTAGAAGCTACACGCAGGATGGTGAGTTTAATAATGCTCGTGTTCCGATACAGGAGCTTTCTAAAAACTCAGGGCAGGCTAAGATATCAAGCCTTATCGGTAGTTACAATCACTACCTACAGATGTTACGAGATGTGACAGGTTTAAATGAGGCTAGAGATGGTTCGATGCCTGATCCAAACTCATTGGTAGGATTACAGAAGCTGGCTGCACTGAACAGTAACACAGCCACAAGGCACATCATAGATGCATCCTTAGATATAAGTAGGGACCTAGCTGTTGCATTGTCTTGTAGGGTTTCAGATGCTTTAGAATACTACCCATACAAGGATGAGTTTATAATGCAGATAGGGAAGTATAACGTAAATCTTTTGGATGAAATAAAGGACTTGCACATATACGACTTCGGTATATTTATAGAGATGTCTCCTGATGAGGAGGAGAAGCAGCAGCTTGAACAGAACATACAGATTGCTCTGTCTAGAGACGCTATTGATCTTGATGACGCGATAGACATTAGAGAGGTTAAGAACGTTAAGCTAGCTAACCAGTTACTAAAGGTAAAAAGAAAAAGAAAGGAAAAGGACAGGAGAGAGTACGAGATGCAGAAGGTCCAACAGCAGCAACAGGCTAATATGCAGTCACAGCAGATGGCTGCCCAGATAGCTGCTCAGAAGATGCAGATGGAGACTCAATCCAAGATGCAGATAGCACAGGCTGAGGCAGGTTTTGCCTTAGAGAAACTAAGGGGTGAGGCTGAACTGAAGACTCAGCTGATGAACCTTGAGTTCCAGATGAACATGCAACTTAGGGGTGCTGAAGCTAACCTTATTAAGGACAGGGAAGACATGAAGGAGAAGGCTAAGGACGATAGGATCAGTAAGCAGAACACTCAACAGTCAAGACTTATTGAGCAACGTAAAAAGGACTTACCTCCTATCAACTTTGAGTCTAACGAGGACACATTAGATGGTTTCGACTTAGCTGAGTTTGAACCTCGTTAAAAAACAAATAATATTAATACGTAATTTTGCAATCTAAATTAAATTAAATATGGAATTAAAAGTAAAAGAGGTCTCTGGACCGGAACAGAAATCTGTTCAAGAGGTCGAGACAGAATTAGCAGAACAAACCACCCAGCAGGACGCAGTCCAGGAGGAGGAGGTGGTAGAAGATAAAGCTACAGAGGGTGTTGTTGAAGAGCAGAAACCTGAGGTAGAGACTCCTCAGTTTAGTGAGGATGACGTTCTTTCATTTATTAAGGACAGATATAAAAAAGAGATAAACTCAGTGGATGAACTGTTTGCTCAAAGAGAGGCTGACGTTGATCTACCTGAGGATGTTTCTGCTTTCTTAAAGTACAAGAAAGAAACGGGTCGTGGAATCGGTGACTTTATGAAAATTCAAGAGGATTTTGATAAGATGAATCCAGACCAACTGTTGCGTGATTACTATGCTGCCACTGAAAATGATTTAGACTCGGAGGATATTGATTATCTTATGAGTGAAAAGTTTTCTTACGATGAGGAACTTGATGAAGACTCTGATGTGAAGGCTAAGAAGATCGCAAAGAAAAGAGAACTTGCTAAAGCAAAGAAATACTTTAACGAATTAAAGGAGACGTATAGGGTACCTATCGAGTCGAAGGCGCCTGTCAATGAAGATGAGTTAGAGCAGTACAATGCTTACAAGGAATATATATCACAGTCAAAGACTATCCAAGAGGAAAACGCTAAGAAGTCAGAGTACTTCTCAAAGAAGACTGAAGAACTATTCAATGACGAATTCAAAGGTTTTGAGTTCAAGGTTGGAGATAAGAGTCTAGTCTTCAAGCCAGGAGAGGCATCTGAGCTAAAGAGTGTTCAGTCTGACATCACAAACTTTGTGTCTAAGTATTTAGATGACAACGGTATGATAAAGGATCCTGCTGGATATCACAAGGCTTTGAGCGCTGCTATTAACCCGGATAAGCTGGCGTCTTACTTCTATGAAAAAGGTAAGGCGGACGCTGTTGATAGTTCTGTTCGTTCATCTAAAAACATAGACATGGACGTTAGATCAGCACCTCAACAGACGGCAAACTCATCTGGAATTAAGATCAGGGCTGTAGAGTCTGACAGTGGTAGAGGATTAAAAATAAAAAAACGTTAAACAATTAAAAAACAAAAAAAATGGCTTATACAATAGGCGGAAACGTGAGCTTGACTCCGACTCCAAGCCAGGTAGTAACTCCTGGTTCTTACATCACAAACTTTGATTTCTTAAATCAATACTTACCTGACACTTACGAAAAAGAATTTGAGCGTTATGGTAACAGATCAATTAGTTCTTTCCTTAGATTGGTTGGAGCTGAAATGCCTTTTAACTCTGACTTAATTAAGTGGACTGAGCAAGGAAGGTTACATATTAAATATGAAGGTGTTACTTTAGATGACGCTGTAGTTGCTACAGATGATTCTGTTGTAATCAATATTACAGGACACGCTATCCGTAAGGGACAGACTGTTATGGTATCTGACGGTTCTAACGGAGCTACTGCTTCTTTCAAGGGTATCGTTACTGCTATCGCAACTGACACTATCACGGTAGCTATCTATGATGCAGCTGGGTTACCTGCTGTAGCTGGATTAAGTTCTGGAGATAACAGTGGTACAGACTTAGACGTATTCGTTTACGGTTCTGAGTTCAAGAAAGGATCTAACGGAATGGAAGGTGCTTTAGAGGCTCCATTTGATGAAAAATCAAACACTCCAATCATCATCAAGGATAAGTACAGCGTATCAGGATCTGATATGGCTCAAATCGGATGGGTTGAAGTAGAAGGAGACAATGGTTCAGGATACTTATGGTACTTGAAATCAGAGCACGAAACTAGATTACGTTTCGAGGATTACTTAGAGACTGCAATGATTGAAGCTGTACCTGCTGAGGCTAACTCAGGAGCTATCGCTGCTGCTGGAGACTTAGGTAACAAAGGTTCTGAAGGTTTATTCTACGTTGTAGAGAACGAAGGTAACACAACCACTGGTTCTTTAGAGACTTTAGCTGATATCGATGCTGTTGTAACTCGTTTAGACAAGCAAGGAGCTATCGAAGAGAACGTTTTATTTGTTAACCGTGCTTTATCTTTCGAGATTGATGACGTGTTAGCTGCTCAAAACAACTTCGGTTCTTCAGGTGCGTCTTTCGGTTTATTCGATAACGACACTGACATGGCATTAAACTTAGGTTTCTCAGGATTCCGTAGAGGTTATGACTTCTATAAGTCTGACTGGAAGTACTTAAACGACGCTACCATGAGAGGTGGTTTAGTTGGTGGTGCTATCGACGGTGTTTTAGTTCCTGCTGGATCTACATCTGTTTATGACCAGGTTATGGGTAAAAACGCTAAGAGACCATTCTTACACGTAAGATATAGAGCTTCTGAAACTGAGGATAGAAAGATGAAATCTTGGATCGTTGGTTCTGCTGGAGGTGCTTCTAACAGCGACTTAGACGCTATGGAGGTTCACTTCTTATCAGAGAGAGCTTTATGTACTTTAGGTGCAAACAACTTCTTCTTATTCAAATAAGAAGTAAAAATAAGTAGTTCTTACCCTCGTTACTTTGACGGGGGTAGTTACTACTCCTATAAATTCTAAATTAAATAAAAATGAAAAAACAAACAGTCCTTAAGGACAAAACCTACAGATTAAAAGGGAATACATCTCCTATTGTATTCATCCTTAACTCACGTAACTCACGTAGAAAACCATTACTTTACTTTGACGGAGAGCGTAACAGAGCTCTTAGATACTCATCAAATCAAAGAACACCATTTGAAGACGAGCAGGATGATAACGCTATTATTCAGCCCGTTGTTTTTGAGGATGGTATGTTGTTTGTTCCAAAGACAAACCCTGTACTGCAGGAGTTCTTGTCTTACCATCCTGGTAACGGAACTATCTTTGAGGAGGTTGATAATGAAAAGAATGCCGCTGAAGACGTTGAGTTGTTAGACGCTCAACTTGAGGCTCAGGTCGCTGCAAGGGATCTACCTATTGAAATGTTAGAGACAGTTGGAAGGATTGCTTTATCATTAAACGTGGATAAAATGTCAACAGCTGAGTTAAAGAGGGATGTTCGTTTGTACGCTAAAAACAGTCCGATAGACTTCTTAGATACACTGAACGACCCTATGTTAAAACTTCAAAACTTAGCCTCTAAATGCTTTAGTGAAGGGCTATTGAAGCTAAAAAATAAAACAAAGACATATACTTTAACCTGCCTTCAAACAAGAAAAAGATTATAAGCATTCCATTTGGAGAGTCACCGGTGTTTACATTGGCTTCATTCTTCCAGACTAACGATGGTATAGAGCTTATGACTATGTTGGAGAACAAGTTAGAAGATTAACCCCTGTATAGCTAACCGCTATATACCTACCCCTTCAGCAATGAGGGGGTTTCTTTTTTTTGATTATCTTTGCATAAAAATATAGTCAGATGATAAACAGTGTTAGAAACACAGTCTTAGCTGTAGCTAATAAGCACAACTTTGGATACATAACTCCTTCTGATTTCAACCTATACGCAAAGCAAGCTCAACTAGACATATTTGAGAATTACTTTTACAGATACAACGAATGGATAGCCAAGCAAAACGCTAGGGTATCTGGAAGCGGTTATGCTGATATAGTTAGAAACCTAGAGGAGGTTATAGATACATTTTCAGTAGAGGATTACCTGTACAATGTTTCAGGTAACAAATATAAAATGCCTAACGAGGACAACAACGATAACACTTACTATCTATTAAACAAGGTCTTAGTGTACACATCTTTTTTAGACCAGGGAGAAACTGATGGTTTTGATGCAGGTAACGATATTATAGAGGACAGCACCAAAGACTTTTCTACAGTAGGAGTTGGGAACTATGTTTCTTTTCAAATAGGTGATAACATAAAATTTGTTGAGGTTTTAGAAAGGGTTTCTACAACAGAATTGAGAGTTGACTCTGATCTATTAGATGCCTCAGGTGCTAGGTACACGGTTTACGCAAATCAGCTTACACAAAAAGAATCTGAAAGGGTGTCTCACTCTAAGATAACAATGCTAAACTCTTCAAACCTAACCTCACCTAGTACAACATCTCCTGCATTTACTCAAAGCGAATCGACGATAAGTATATATCCGGACACAGTGAGTAACGTAGGTAGGGTGTTTGCACAGTACATTAGGAAACCAAAAGATCCTAAGTGGACATACACAACATTTGCTAGCGGTGAGCCTTTATTTGACCAAGGAGCTTCTGACTATCAAGACTTTGAGTTACCTGTGACTGACGAGCTTCTTTTGGTAAGTAAGATACTTCAATACGCAGGTATATCTATAAGAGAGGCAGACGTGTACCAGGCTGGTGCTACAGAGGAGGCTAAGGACAAACAAAAACAAGGATAATGGCATACTTAACAGGATACGAATATTACGAGAATAGTGGTAACTCACCAGAAGATAAGAACTGGGGTTCATACCAGTACATATCGCTAGACGATATAGTAAACAACTTCATGCTTATGTATGTAGGCAACGACAAGCTTGTAAACAATGTGGAAAGGTATAATATTTTATTCCACGCAAAGAGAGGTATACAGGAGCTGAACTACGATGCGCTAAAGGAGACTAAGATAGTGGAGCTTACTGTGTGTGACAATGCAACGGTTGTGTTGCCTTCAGACTTTGTAAACTGGGTTAGGATATCACTATACAAGGATGGTGTTCTTATGCCGCTTACAGAGAACGTACAAACAAACTTTGCTAAGAGTTACCTACAGGATAATGATTGCAATGTATTGTTTGATGAGGACGGAAATATCCTTATAGGTACGTCACTTCTTGATGGAGACAGAGTTGATGGTATTCAGAAGACGCAGTACCTAGGAGACGGAAAGTTAAATGGAGCTTTAGGTTACAACATAGAAGGGAAGTGGGTTTTTGATTACGCCATAGGTGCTAGGTATGGTCTTAACACCGAGACGGCTAACATAAATCCAACCTTCAAGATAAATAAGTCAGGAGGCGTGATTAACTTCAGCTCATCAATGGCAGATCAGGTTGTTGTTATAGAGTATGTGTCTGACGGAATGGAAGGTGGAGACGATGCGAGTGTAAGCATCAACAAGTTATTTGAAAGCTACATATACGCATACATCAAGCACTCAGTGCTGAACAATAAGTTTGGTGTTCAGGAGTATGTTGTTAGGAGAGCTCAAAAGGAAAAGTCTTCGTTACTTAGGAACGCTAGAATAAGGCTCAGTAACATACATCCAGGGCGTTTACTTATGAACATGAGGGGCGCTCAAAAATGGTTAAAGTAGGATGAATATAAATAAGAATTTTGTTGGGTCCAGAATGAATAAAAGTCTGGATGAAAGGTTGATACCTAAGGGTGAATACATTGACGCACAAAACATTCGTATTAGTTCAGATGAGGATGGTGAGGCTGGATCTGTTGAGAATGCAAAAGGTAATAAGTTACTGTTTAACCCTGCATACGATGGTGCGGCTGTAGACGGAAAGTGTATAGGAGCAATAGAGGATAGCAGAAGGGAGACTATATATTGGTTTGTTACAAGCGATACTGTTGATATGATACTCTCATACAACACAAACACTAATTCGGTTATATATCACGTTGTCTCGGAAACTGTATTAAACTTCAGCGAAAAGCACCTTATAAACGGTGTGGATATAATAGATGATTTCCTGTTCTTTACTGATAACTACAATCCTCCGAGGAGGATAAACGTAAAGGAGTCATACCCTAGACCGATAGCCGGTGTAGATCAGATTACGGAGGACGACATATCTGTTATAGTAAAACCCCCTGTAACGTCACCACAGATACAGTTGCTAAAGAAGGGGTTAAAGACGAACTACATAGAGGACAAGTTTATAAGGTTTGCCTATAGATATAAGTACAATAATGGTGAGTATTCTGCACTATCAGAGTTTTCAGATCTAGCGTTTGACCCGGGTCCATTTAGGATAGACTACGGAAGCTATGACATGGTAGGTATGAGAAACAGTGCAAACTCTGTGCTGGTTACCTTCAACACCGGATCAGAGAAGGTGGTTGAGGTTGACCTATGCTTCAAGCTGTCCAACACAAACATTGTAAACGTTGTAGAGAGGTTTAAAAAGAACGATGAAGGATGGGCTAACAATGATGACGTGTCTGTAGAGTTTTCAAACCAAAAGATATACACAACGCTCCCTGAAAGCGAACTTCTTAGGTTGTACGACAACGTTCCTAGGTACGCAAAGGCACAGACAACTATAGGTAACAGGATAATGTATGGTAACTACGTGGATGGTTATGATATAGATACTGTCTTAGATTATGATTTAAGTCTTAACACCTTAGACATTGCAGCCGAAGAGTTGGATACGGAATCCTCTGACGGGGTGGCTTATACAGCTACTGAGAGTAACACCGTAACAGACTCTGCTATAGAGGTAGACCTTAGTGGAGTTGACTTAGTTCAAGGGGCAAGTATAATTATAGACCTCAACATTCAGAACGACTCATTTGGAGGTGACGCCTCGTACGTAGATGGCGATGAAGCTACTAACTCTTATGTAGGTATTTATGAGTTTGTTCTACCTAGGAACTATACGTCTGTAAACGACCTAGTCTCAGACTCAGATTTTATTAGCTCTATAGAGATTACAGACACCGATGACTTCCCTGATACAAGTGATGGATACAGCCTAAGTGACCTCTTCTATTCAAACATAACATTGCACGGAAGTGGAAACTGGGAAATTTCAGGCGGCGGTGTCACTGCCTCTCCAGAAGGATTTAAGGTTAGTGCAGACGGCTCTAACCTAGTACTTCAGGTACCGGCTGTGATATATGAGGACACACTAAATCCTGGTACATTTGCTTACGAGTACTTCTCAATGTCAAGTACTATCAGTGAGTTTTATAAGATATCTAACACCAAGAGCTTACATAGTAACAGAGATTACGAGGTTGGTATAGTGTATCTAGATGAATACAACAGAGCATCAACAGCTTTGGTGTCTAAAGACAACACGGTCTTTGTAGGACCGGAGTTATCAGAGAACAAGAACTACATAACGACAACTATAAACCACTTAGCACCTAGCTGGGCTAAGAGGTACAGGTTCGTTGTAAAACCTAGCAAGGGAGCCTACGAGACTGTATACGTGAACCAGTACTACTACGATTCAGAAGACTCTGTTTGGTGGCTTAAGCTTGATGGTGATAATCAAACATCATTCAAGGTTGGAGACGATCTTATAGTAAAGAGGTCCTCAACAGGTCCCGTGTCTAGATTGGTAAAGACCAAGGTATTAGAGATAGGAACCCAAGAGAAGTTCTTTATAGAGAACACGGATGCAAGAAAATTTCCTCCAACTAGTGGGTTGTTTATGAAGATAAGACCTACAAACTTTTCAATATCTAGTTCAGAGAAGAGTGATGTAGACTACGGATACAAGTCTGCTTCAGCGCCTAGAGTTGACTCAGACCTCTTTGGTATCGCTTACCCTACATTTATAGAGGATCCTGAAAACCCAGGTCAGTACATCGACTATGACGTACCTTCTGGAAGTGAGATTCGCATATTCTTTGAAGTAACTCAGTTTATACTGGGTGGGTTTAGAGAAAAATTTGTGTTTGATAGAACATTCACAGCGACGAAGGACTACGACAATATTTATGACTTTATCATAGGTGAGAGCATAGACTTCAATAACCCAACAAACAATCCTGAGATTGATAGCTCAGAGAAACCTACACCTAGCGCTAAATTTGATAGGACCATAGGTTCTTTTGTCGGTTCAGGTACGGGGGATGACGATGGTACCTTTTACTTTTTTGAAGGAGGTAGAGACTTTGAGGACAATGTTACTGGCGTTAGGTATGCCACGACAGGTACGTATGGTCAGGCTGACTATAAGTCTTACTTAACATTTAGAGCTGGAGGTAGAAGGATAGGCGCTAGGAACTACTATATAGATGCTCATATTCAATCGTTTAGATCTAGCGGTACTCTTGTCTTTGAGACAATACCTGAAGATAACACTAACGAGATATACTACGAAAGTCACGAGAGTTTCCCAATAACTGTAGATGGTTACCATGGTGGGAACTCACAGGATCAAACATCAACGCTTCCAGCTGTTGTAGACCTAGACGTGTACAACTGTTTTTTATTTGGAAACGGCGTTGAGAGTTACAAGATAGATGACGGTCTTGCGAAGCCAGGATTTAATATTGGGGCTAGAGTTACAGCTGTTTCAGAGCAGGACTACAAGGAGACGCGCAGGCACGCTGACATAACTTACAGTGGGGTGTACAATGAAGAGACTAACCTAAACAAACTGAATGAGTTCAACCTAGGTCTAGTCAACTACAAGACCTTAGAACAGAACTATGGTCCTATAGAGGTTATACACTCGAGGGAGAGTAACATACTTGTGCTCCAAGAGGATAAGATTTCTTATGTGTTAGCTAACGGTAAGAACTTGTTTTCAGACGCTCAGGCTGGTGGATCTATAATAAACACCCCGGAGGTGCTAGGAAGGCAGATACCAAGGTCAGAGGAGTATGGAATCAGTAACAACCCAGAGAGCTTTGCGGTGTATGGTTACGACGTATTCTTCACTGACGTTAAGAGGGGTTCTGTGATAAACATAAAGGGAGAGTCAGGGAGTGCTGACCAGCTGAACGTTATATCAAACTATGGTATGGGGTCTTGGTTTAGGGATCAGTTCCTGTCATCTAAAAATAAAATAAATCTAGGAGGATTTGACCCATACACTAAGGAGTACGTACTTTCAGTAACTGACGATGAGGTGGATATTCCTGTTGAGTTTAAAGAAATAAGTTGTGGATTTAATTTATCACAGGAAGACTCTAGCTCTGAGGTTGTGAAGAACGTTTCTCTTAGTGAGTATAATGGAACAGTTAACATAGACTACAGTGTTTCTTCTGGTAGCATAAACGTGTCTGTTGTGTACAACGAATCTGAGGTTATAAACCAAACGGTTACTGGCACTGGAACGTTAAGCTTTAACAGTGACGCCTACGGAGTTCATGAATGTGTCTTCACGTTGACCCCTACAGATGCAACGTACACCTTAGACTTTGGATGCGTTGAGGCTCAGGAGCTGACTGTTGTTAGAATCGTTAAGAACAGTTCGTTGATGAGTGATGATATAATACATCACGACTTATTTTGGAGTGACAATGGTTTAACGAGTCCTGTGGTTACTGACCTGGTTACATTTGGAGACGGACCTGTGTCCTTATATAAGACATTTACTGCACCTGAATCGTTTGGTAGCACACCTGCTGACGGTAGTGTTGTTACCATGAGGTACAGAAAGGAACCGACAGACGACGCTGTTTGGGATGTGGATAAGTTCAAGTACCTAGTCTCTGACACTCTTTATCAGGAGGGTGACATAGATACGTTGATACCTTTAATGCAGGAGGCTACACCTATAAGCAATCCGTCTACGGATGTTTATGAGGCTTCTTTTACATATAGCAACCCTTCTGACCTTCAGTATCTGTATGTGGTTTGGGACTATATTGATGCCTTAAATCCTTTTGTTGCATCTAGCACAGCTAGATCTACAAGTGCATTGGCTTGTGCTGACGCGATAACAACTACGTACTACACTGAATCTTTAGGTCCTGTAGTGGATGCTGTGATATACACAGACTCCGCAGGCACAACGTTTGCAACTCAAGGGTTCTACAACACACCAACAGGATGGATAGAGGTAGGTGCAAACGGATTGATAGTAGCTGTAGGAACGTGCGGCACTAAACCGCCATCAAGTTCTGACACCTGTGAGGCTATCTGGATATCGGACGATAACTCAGATCCTGACGGTACTCAAGACCTGATAACTAACTTTGGATTGTACTATACTCTTGACGGTGATATCGTTACGACACCATTCAATAACCTGTTCGCTACTCCTTTCCAATGGGAGGGTGTTGACGGTAAGTTATTCTTTGTGTGTTCGTCTGTTACACCTCTGTATTATGAGATTGGTGACGAGTTTGCACCTGATGCATTACCTACGGAGTTCTTGATACTAACAGGTCAGGATGATGGAAATGGAGGAACAATAGGAGGAGGATCCTGTACTAGTAACGGGTCTTGTTCAACTTTAAAAAAAATATAAATGGCAGAATACACGATAACATATAGCGACTCGGCAAAGGGATGGCAGTCGTTCTACTCCTACAGACCTGAGATGATGATTGGAATGAACAATAGATTCTATTCCTTTCATAATGGTAAGCTGTACCAACACAACTCAGATGAGGTAGGTAGGAATCAGTTTTACGGAACTAATAACTCCTCTAGCATAACTGGTGTTATAAACGAGGATCCTTACTCGGTTAAGACCTTCAAGACATTCTCGTTGGATAGTACAGCTCCGTGGAGTTGTACGTTTACAACAGACCTGGATTCCGGGGAGATAGATGCTAGTTGGTTTGAACTAAAGGAGGGGGACTACTTCTCACACATCAGGCGAACTGAAGACGACAACACCCTTGAACTAAGGTCTGCTCAGGGTGTAGGGACTCCGGTCTCTGTGGATGGATCAAACACGTCGGCTGTTGTGATCACGTTCTCGTTTAATGTCGACTCGATTATATCTGTCGGTGACAAGCTTTACAGCAGGAATGGTTCTAGTAACGATTTCTCTGGTGTTGTGGTTTCTGTGAACAAGAAGACGGTGACAGTTAATACAACGGTTACAGGTGCGTCTGTACCTTTGGATTCAAACTACCTCTTCTATGTGAAGGACTCGGTGGCAGAGTCGTATGGAACTACTGGATACTTTATGAAGTACACCCTTTCTAACAGCTCCTTAACGTTTGTCGAGTTGTTCAGTGTTGGGTCGAGCTTGTTTAAGAGTTATCCGTAAAAAAATAGTATATTTGCAATAATAAAAAAATAACAAATGGAAGAAAAAGGGGGCGGTTTTGGAAAAGCAATACCTTTTATAGGAATAGGCTTACAGGTTTTAGGGATGGGAGCCGACATTATAGGTGGCATCAGAGCAAGGAAGGTGCAGAGAGAGGCTGAAAGACAGGCTCAGGAAGCTCTAAACCAAGCAAAACAGAGAATAGAAGTAAACAGACAGGAGGGTGTTCAGATACCTCTAGACTCTTACGAGTTAGCTATGAGGGAGAGAACCGCACAGCAGATGCAGGCACTAGAAGGCTTGAGAGAGGCTGACCCAAGAGCATTAGCTGCTGGGGCTGGAAAGTTAAGTGCAGCGGCAACTGCCGCGACAGAGGCTGACAGACAGCGCATGCAAGCTGACATATACAAGAGGGATCAGATGATTGCTTCAGAGGAGGCGAACATAGATAGGATGTTGGCTCAGCTAAGTCTACAGGAGGCTGCTGGAGCTCAACAGGCTGCCGCTGATAGAGAGCAGATGGCTGCAAGACAATTCTCAGGCGCTATTAAAGGTGCTGGCAACATAGCTACATCGCTTTATAGTATGTCAGATTTATATGACAGTAGACAGACTGAATTAGATGCAGCAAAGGCTTTGCAAGAACAAGGTATGTATGAAGGGATGAACACTAGGCAGGCTAGAAGAGCCATGTTAGAGAGTGGTATGTTTGATAAGCAAGCAATATCTAACTTAGACGCATTTGGTAGAGCTGGAGTGTCTATAGGTGTTCCTGAAATGAGACCATTGGACCTATCTCCTTTTCAGTACAATCCTAGCATACAACTTCCTTAAAACAACTAAACCAAATGGCTACATTTTACAAGTACAAGGACAGGGAGGACATAACTAAGTCTATGATTGACTGGTCTGGGATCACCAAGGAGATTTCGGACAACCTAATGAAGGAGAAGGACCGTAGAGACACCCTGAAGGCTAAGATTGAGGAGGATCAGCTACAGAAGCTGAACGCTGTAGAGGCGTACGCAAAGGGTTTAGACCCTACGATGAATCAGTCTATGATGAAGATCGCTCAAAACTACAAGGACTACCTACTTAACAGCCACAAGCTTATGAAGCAGGGCTTGGTATCTGTTGCGGACACAAAGATACAGAAGCAGGGAGCCATAGACACCTTCAATGCAATAAACGACACGGTAAAGGGATACAACGAAAAGATAGGTGGATTTATTGAGGCTGGAGGTACACTCAATCAGTACCTTGCCTCCAACGTAGCTAGAGCGCTAGATATATCAAAGTCTCAATTAGTTATAGATAAAATGGGTAGAGGTTCCTTTGTTACTATGGATGAGGATGGTAATGAGATCGTTGTTCCAGCTACATCTCTAGGAACGATACTAAACAAGAAATACAAAAAATTTGATACAACCGCAGAGGTTGTAAATGTGGTTAAAGCTATAGCTGATGATTGGACTATAACTGACGGTGCGTATAGAAGTGTGAATGATCTTAGGCAAAGAAAGGAGTATGAAAGTATATTAAACGCTAAGGTAGAGTCTATCCTTAACACCGACGACAGGGTTGTAGAGGCTGCTGCTGATATGATGAATATGGAGATAACTCAGGACAGGAAGCTTTATGAGAGTGAACCTGATAAGTATATCCTATCTGAGATGAAGGGTGGTAAGATTAAGCTATCAGCAAACAGAGAAGCGGTCAGTAAGAGATTGTATGATAATATAGACGCAGCTATAGGTAGAACTGAAAAGGAAACACCTAAACCTGTTTTTAGACCTACACCTGCTAATATAACGGCTAAAAAGGAAAACAAACATTTAGTTTAATAACAAGAGCTCTTAAAGGAGACAAGTCTGCTTTACAGTCTATAATTAGTAAGCCTGAATATGGTATAGCTAACATAGTTGATAAAGGAAAAGGCAAGTTTAGTATAGTAAAAGATACTGGAAATGTCATACCAATGGACGTGAATTATGGTATAAGTTCAGCTGGTGATAACTTTGCTAACGCTATAGGTCTAAGTGGACAGAGATATATAGATCTCAACACTTCAAGCGAACCTGTTAGCGCTAATTTTAATATTAACTTAGCTGACGTTGATTATATTAAAAGGTATGTAGAACCAACTAAGGTAAACACAACAAAAAACACATCTAAATTGAACAGTTCTCTTTTTTATGATGTAAAAGGGGTTGCGGTTGAAAAACAAAAACTATCAGAAATAATTCCTTCATACAAAAAAATCTACAAGAAATTGCAGGTCCTTTAGGTGTTAACGCTTCTATTGATAGCCAAGGTAATGTTACAGTAGATGGACAAATTATAGAGGGAGGATATAAAAATACACCTATGGTATTAGCAAAAATTGAAGAAGCAGCTAACAAATCAAAATCAATTACACCAGCACCTTAATAATATGAACGAATATTTATCAGAACTTTACGACTGGATTTCATCTCAAGACAATACATTTCAAGGTAGACGATCTAGAGAAGAGTTTATCTCTAAGATGCAAAATGACTCTGAATACAACCAACAAATATATTCATGGATATCTGGTGTAGATGCTACATTTAAAAATAGATATACTACTGATGCATTTCAGTCAAAGACGGGTTTAAAAAAAAAGACGAATTACAGCCTACTTCTCAAAAGGTCGATACGGAATCTATTACCAAGGAAGAAGATATTCCTGTTTTATCGGCATCATTATACGAAGACGATGAGGAGAGCGAGATTGCTAAAAAGCTAAACGCTAATACAAGAAGAATTGTTTCGTCAATTTCTAGAATACCTGTATTTTTAGCAGAACAAGTGTTTACATTAACAGCTCCTCAAGAAATGAAGGACCGTGTTAATGCTATGCCTGCAGAAGAAAGAGAAGATTTTATAGCATCATTGGCAGCTGTCGGACCCTCAGTTGGTGTTGGAGGTGCAGTTCGTTTACTTACCCCTGCTCTTACTGATATTTACCAAGAACAAAAAGATAAAATAGATGAGATTGAAGATACTTATAAAAAGTATGAAACAAGTATAGGTGAGGACTATGCAAACTTAGATTTAGGTCAAGCACTAGATAGAACCTTTGTAGAAATTATTGGAGGTGTGCCTCAGTTGATTCAAGCTATGGTCCCTGGAGTTGGGTTAGCTAGTATAGCTTTAGGTTCCGCAGCGGAGAAGAGTGGAGATTTACAAAGAGAAGGTGAGGATTTAGGTTTAAAAACATCATTAAACTCAATTGTATCTGGAGCAGCAGAGGGAATATTTGAGGTTGTTACAAGAAAATTAGGTAAAAAACTATTAGATAGTTTTAAAATAAACCCTGAGGAGACACTTAAAAGTTTAGCGTCTAAGCTAAAAGAAATATTTATAGATGTAAACTTGGAAGGTGGTTCCGAAGCTGCTACGTCTATAGTTCAGAAATTATCAGACGCCTTAATTCAAGGAAAAGATGTTGATTTTTATGATGCGTTAAGAGAAACTATAGATTCATATATTATCGGAGCAGGAACTGGAGGTTCTTTAACTGGTTTAGGAAAGGCAGTGTCTACAGCTAAAAATGTTGCTCAAAAAAGTAAACTAACAAGAAAAATTAAGGATTCAAAGTATAATAACCTAGAAGATGTTTTTATTCCTGCTGTAGATAAAGATGGCAACCTAAGTAATAAAACTGATATAGATCAGGTTACGTTAGATATAGCTTCAAGTAATGTCTCTAGAAAATTTGTTGTAGATGGTCTGAATAAGTCAGTGAAAAAAGGTAAGCTAACTAGAGAAGAAGCTGACAAACGTCTTTTAGATTTTGATAATATAAGGGAGGCAAATACTAAGGTTGGTGATGATATACAAGGGGATGATAGGTTAAAATCTGTAGACCTTATCAGGGAAAAAAATGCTATACAAAAGGAGATAAAAAACCTAGACCCAGCGTTAACAAAAAATAAGGAGACTAGGATTAAAGAAATTAATAACGAATTAGAACAAATAGCAAATGCCATTCAAGAGCAAGAAACAAGAGATATACCTGATGCTGAACCAGCCGAAGGTGTACAGGAAGTGGAAACAGAAGTACGGGTCACTCCTGAAGAAGAAACGAAAGTAGAAACTGAAGAGAAAACAAAGCCAGAGGTTGAGGAGTCTCCATTAAGAATATATAGGATGGATAAGTCTAGTCCAAAGAAATGGAAGAACGACTTTGAAATTTTAGACAACAGAAAAGGTGCTGAAGGCTTAGATATAGATGGTAAATCTGGTAACTGGTATGTAATAAACAAGATAACAGGGGACATGGTTGCTGCAACCTCAAAGAAGGATGCTCAAGACATAGTAAAAAACGCCCCATCTTATGGTGATTTATTTGGTGATGGAACTGAAGTAGACATTCGTGATATTGATCAGAAAGATGCACCATTTGCTACATTTGAAAAAATAGATACTGAGCAAGAGGTCGAAGAGGAAGTATCATACACGGCTCCAGAAAATGTAGAGCAGAGACGTGCTGAGCATGAGTTAATTAGCGCAAAAGAAGCTGAAGAGAGGGGTCTTGAAAGAATCAAAGGACAGCGATGGGTTGTTATAAACAAGGTAACAGGGAAACTTGTATACTCTCCTACAAAATCAGAAGCCCAAAACATAATAGACAGTATGGATTATGACTACGGAGAGGGTGATGTGGTTTCTAAAAAAAATATAGATAAAATTAGAGCTCCTAAGGAAGAAAAGGTTACTCCAGAAGTAACAGATGGTGTGTCTAAGCTAAGAGCTACTTTTAATAAAAAAGGATTAGGTTCAAAGAAACCTAACACTCCGGCTCAGAAGGTAAACATAGAGGATCAGGCTATCAAAGCCAAGCAGTCTATATCTAAGCTGTTTCCAAACGTAGAGATAGAGGTGTACTACAATGAGAATGATTATCATCAAGCTATAGGCGATGTAGATCAATCAGGGGGTACATACTTCAACAATAAGGTTTACATAAACCTAACTAGAGCTACAGACACCACAGTGGCACACGAGGTGTTTCACGCAGTATTATCACAGTCCTTAAAGTCTGATGCTGAGATTCAAAACTTAACTAAAAAGTTTGTAGACTCATTAATTAATGGTAACGACAAGGATGTTATTCAAGCGTTGGTAGATAAGGTAGACACTATAGAGCAGTACAAGGATGTTGCCAATGAGGAGATTATGGCGGAGCTGTTTGGTGTATTAGCTGGGTTTGGTAAGAAATTAAAACCTAAAACTAGGAGCCTAGTAAAAAGGTTTTTAGATAGGGTAGCTAAGATACTAGGTCTAAAAAAGTTCACAGATAACGAGTTGATAGATGTTCTTAATACACTATCTAAAAAGGTTGCATTAGGAGAAAGTATTGAAGCCGGTGATATAGGTATATTTAAAGGTGGAAAAGTAGTAGATAATCCTTCTCAAGCAATATCTAAAAAGTCAGTAGGTTTATTTGACGTACAATATACTGAAGATAACAGACGAAATGAATTAATAGATAAAGGACTTTTAGTAGAAGTAAATGATGTTAGTGGTTTTTCAGGTTTACAAGCAACTATAACATCTCCTGATGATATGCTTGCCGGAACTATATCTATAGATGGTAAGCAGATATTTGAAGGTGGCGGAGGTATATTCTTTGTGACGAAGTATGGAGATGTTTGGGCTTCTGGTAAAAAAGGAACTGCAAACACTTTAGCTAAAATGATTAACGATTCACTTAAAAATAATGGTGATAGAGGATTATTAGTATTAGCTAAAGGTGCTGATCAAAAATTAATAAGTAGTGTATCTGGTGTTAATTCTAGTTTAGCTATATTGGATGTTATGCTAGATAAAGGATTAATAAGTCCTTCTGATTTTAGGTCAGCTGTATCTGGGGCAGTAAAAGCTGCTGGAGGCATTATAAGTTTAAGTGGTAGTGCTAAACAGTTAAAGTCAGATATAAATAAATATTTTTCAGATCCAAACACAACTACTTTTGAGAAAAGAGGAAATGTTGTAAAGGATTTGATTGGTAGGCTAGCACAATCCAAAAGTGTTAAAGATAATTCAACAGAAATAATTGAACTCCTTGGAGGTGAACCTAATAAGAACTTAGCAAAAGGAAGTACTAAATTATCTCAGTCACTTGGAGATTTAGTAGCTAGAGTTGCAGCAGAGCAATTAACTAAAGGTTTATCTGTTGGAGATGTTTACGGAATAATAGAGGTTAACAGCGAGGTTGAGGTTATTGAAGATTCTCATCCTAGTTATCCATTCCATATAAGATTAAAGGATGGTTCAAGTCCTAAGCTTATATTACCTAAAAACAGACAGAACGGATCTGAAGTATTAAAAACATCTACAGGAAAAGTATATAGAGTAGGTAATGTATCTGTTCTATCAGGATCATTTAATCCAAATATTAAATCTAAGAAACAAGTATCTGGAAGACCATCAATAGATGAGGTTAGAAGGTTCGCTAAAGAGAATAACATATCTGATGCAGACACAAGGAAATACCTAAAAGAGTTAGGGTACACACAGGATGAAATTGCTTCTTTTGTAGAGAAAGACGAAGAGATATACGTTAAGAAAGAAAACAAGGTTGTTGATTGGTTAAGAAAACAAAAAGATACCTACTATCTGCAAAAGGTTTTCTACCTAAAAATGTATTTATAGCTAAAGAGAAAAAAGACCAACTAATATCAGCAGAAATATCGATAGCTGAAAGGACTGCAAAAAGACTTAATAAGCTTTTAAAGAATCAGAGCGAAGAGGTTTTCAATGAGGTAAATAACTTAATGACTGGAAAAGAATTTAAGTTACCAAGAGAGATAGCACTTGTAGCTACACAGATGCGTGAGCATATAGACTCATTGTCGACTAAGTTAGTAGAGAGCGGAGCTGTAAAATCCGAAGAATCTATTGAGAACATTAAAAATAATCTAGGCTCATACCTAAATAGAAGCTACAGGGTTTTTGATGATAAAAACTGGGCTAGCAAGGTATCTGAAGAAGTTGTTCAAGAAGCAAAACAATACCTAAAAAATTCTTGGTACAATCAAGAATCTAAATTGCAAATGGCTCAGGATTTATCAGAAAAACAAGGTGTATCTTTAGATGAATGGATAAATCAAAAAGTAGACCAAGAGGTAAATGATATAGTAAAACAAAAGGAAGCTAACAGTTTTATTGTAGCAGCGACAGAGGGTAGTAAGAATCTAAAGGTATTGAAACAAAGAAAGGAAATACCTGCTGAGATAAGAGCTCTTATGGGGGAATACAATGATCCTGCTTACAACTACGTTGTTAGTGTTGCCAAAATAATTAATATAGTAGAAAACCAAAAGTTTTTAGAAAAATAAAAGACATTGGTGATGGTGTATTTTTATTTAAGGAAGGCGAAATAAGAAGAGGTGACGACACAAGATATGTAAAGGTAGCTGCTGAAAGTAATGAATCACTTGCTCCTCTAAATGGATATTATATGCCTAGGGAAATTGTAGAACAATTAAAAACCAAGACCTTATAACCTTAAAAGATGCTTGGTTTAAAAATATATATACTGGTTGGTTAAAAGCTGTTGCTGCAGTAAAAAATTAAAGACAATATACTCTATAGGTACTCACGGAAAAAACGTTTTTGGTAATGCAAGGTTCATGGCTCAAAACGGATACTTAAACCCAAGTGATTACAACAATGCCTTTAAGGTTTTAAAGAATCAATTTAAAGACGTAAGTGATACTGAGTTAAATGAATTGCTAGATAAATATAAAAAACTTGGTGTTATTAATCAAAGTGTAGACCTTAATGAAATTAGGTCTATGTTTAGTGGAAAAGATTCATTTGATATTCGCATAGAAAAAAGAATAGTTAAATCAGACTAAAGATAAAACATATAAGAATGCTAAACAGAAAGTTAAAAACATTGACAGGTTTATAGAGGATCTGTATCAAGCTGAGGATGATTTATTTAAGATTGTTGCTTACGAAAATAGAAAAAAGAGATTATTCTGATATTATTTATGACAAAAAGTATGAAGAGTTAACTGAAACAGAAAAACAGAATGTAGATGATTATGTTTCAAATATAGTTAAAAACATTCTACCTAACTACTCAAGAATAGGTAACCTTGGTAAAGGTTTAAAGTCTGTACCTGTAACAGGTACGTTTATATCATTCCAAATAGAGGCTTATAGAACAGCTTACAATACTGTTGGTTTAGCTATAAATGAGATTAAATCTGACAACGCTAAAATGAGGACTAAAGGCGCTAAAAGATTAGTTGCTCTTATGGCTGTTGAAGGATTAAAGCAATCACTTCTTTACTTTTTAGGTGCATCATTCTTAGGGGATGACGATGAAGAAGAGAAGATTAGTGTAAATGATGTTAGACCATTTCTGCCAGAGTGGGCAAAAAATTCTGACATCATAGTAACTTCATTAGGAGATGGTAAGTTTAGTTATGTAAACGTTAGTGCATCAGACCCATTCGGCGGTATATCCCAAATATTAAATGCAGCAGCTAGAGGTGAAGATATGAGTGAATCTATTGCTGGAGCATTAAAAGAGTTTGGTGATCCTGTACTTAGTCAGGATATATTTCTTTCAGCTATTGATGATATAGTTAGAAACAAAACACAGTACGGTGGTGATTTGATAGAAGCAGGTGATGATGTATTTGATAAGACAGGTAAATGGGCAGGAAGACTTTGGACTGCTTTTGAACCTGGTACACTAACATCTTTAAGAAAAATAGCTAAATCTAAATCTTTTGAAGAAGTAGGTTACAAAACTATCGGTATGTTTACAGGACTTCAACCTCACAATGTAGATGTTGAGAAAATATTAAGTTTTAAATTAAAAGATATAAAAGATGATATATCTGAAATAAAGAAAGAAAAGTATAGGGCTGAATATAAAGTTATAGATACAGGAGAATTAGGAGATTTATTTGAAGCATACAAGAATGTAGATAAAAAACTAGATCCTGTATTTAAGGACGCAAATAATTCTGTGAGGAAGGCTATGAGACTAGGCGTTTCTATTTATGATATAGATAAGATTTTGAGTCAAAAAAGATTCAGTAATGAGGACGCTTCTTTAATATTATTTTATGATAGACTAAAATAAAAAAAGAAATCTTTTACTTTAGTTGTCATTAGTTTCTTCTTTAAGCTTCTCTATAGCCTCGTTGTAGTCAGGCATTCTTTTTATAGTTTCCATTAGTCCTATAAGCATTGTTGTTAGTCTATCAATCCTATTCTCTAGGTTATCGACCCTGCTTTGTTTCTTTCCTTTCATATGTATATTCGTTTAAATAAGTTTCTAATGCAGCTAACGCCCTCCATGCGACCTTGCCAAGGTGCAACATTCCATCGTCGTCTACCGGTTGATGAGAGTGATCAATCAGGTGCCTAACAAGTGCATCCTCGTGATCAAAGCTCTTACTCTTGTCCCAGTGCAACGGCTTGTCTGGATGGTGCTGATCGTTCCCCGCCTGACTAATCCTAGATACGTACTTCATCGCGTTAGGGAAGTACTTAAGCACACCCGTGTACACAGGCATCTTTTTTCTGTCCTCAGTCACATAAACCACTGTTCTATCCTCTGTCCACATAATTAATACTTTAGCATGAATGATGAAAGCACGTAGCCTAATGCCACTATAAATAAACCTATAAAAAAGCTAATTATAAAAAAGTATAGTATGTTCTTTAGTATATTCCTCATGTTTTAAAATATATGTGTTAAACGTGCGATCTGACCGTGGTTAGGGTGATGAATATATCCCTCAACCGCCTTTGGGTTGTGCTGATACCCATTCCTGTGATGCCAGGAGTCTGTACCAGATGGACTTCTCAAGCTCTCAACCGTGACACCGACAAAGTCCTTTGCATTCTTGTGATGAACGTGATGCGTGTAAACGTACCTGTGCTTGGTGTCAGCCCATTCCTTACTAGCCTCCTGAGCCATAAGTAACGGAAGGTCCTGAGTCTTAGCACCGTCACCGTGGGTTGTACCTATCAGATTTAATCCATACCTAATATACTTCCTATGAGATATAGACGTATCAAAAGTAACGTTATTAGAGTTCTTGAACCATGTCTTTATAACATCCGCTAAAAAGAATCCGTTAGTGTAGTCGTGGTTGGATGGGTTGTACATCACGTGAACATCAGCGTGCGTCATTAACCTCTCTATAACCTCAACGTATATGTTCTTGGCTTTCAAAAAGTTGTCGTACCACATCCCGTCGGTATCCTGAGGGGTTCCAGAGGTAGTCTGTCTCTTAGGAGTGTCGATATGTAGTATGTCGTTACCTATTACAAGAACAAACTTCTCTATGTTGAATCCACTTGCCTTACTTAGTATACCTTCAACACCATCTCTAACCCTTTGAACGGCAATCTCTGAATTATAATCCTCACCAGTTTCAAAAGACGTACATAATTTCCCTATATGAACATCTGCTGGATCTATAACTAACATGTGTGGATCTCTAACCTTGGACCTCTTTATACTAGGGTACTTTGGCGCGTAGTCCTTCATCTCATCAATCAGCTCACTGCATATGTCCCTCATCTGTACAACCTCAGGTCTGATCTTTACGGAGTACTCCTTTGTCTTATCCCAGTACTCAATCACTGAAGAGAAGTCTATACCCCTGTTCCTGCAGTGATTAAGAAGTCCGTTGTTTTTTATCTCCTTTAATTGTAGTTGCTGCTCAGGAGTCAGAGCGTACTTAGGGTTACCCCTTCCATTCTTTGACTTCAGCTTCAACCCTAAGGCTATAGCTACATCGTCAGATAGTCTATTATATTTCATTATGAAATGTTTGATTCAAATCTTTAAGCACCTCGCTTATGTCTTTAGTTATGTATTCGACTCGAGTATAATCCTCATCAACAAGAACCTCGTAAAGCTCATCACATAGGTCATACAATGTTTCCATGCTTAAGTTTACGAATTTAATTTTTGATCTTTTATTCTCATTGATGTAAAAAAATAGGAGGATGTTGATTGCAAAATACCTCACTGCCACGCAACACCCTCCTTAATAAAATGCTTAAAACCAATACAAATCTATAAAATAGTTGATAAAAATCAATATTAAGATATTAACAAACTGTTAACAATTAATCTCCTGTGTATATTTCAGTAATAAATCCATACCTGTCCAACTCCTTGAGTCTGTACTCCTGTATCCTTGAGGTCTTCCCTTTAGGCGTCTTAATCTCCGAGAAAATAACAGGTGCACCAGGAGGTATCGCTACAATATCCGGTATCCCGTTCTTGTTGGTCTTGATTAACTTAATTACGTAGTATCCCTCAGCCTCGAGTTGCTTTATACGTTTATTCTGTATCTGTTGTTCTGTCATAAGGATTAAATAACATCCAAGCCCAAACACCGCCTACCTTAAAGTAGAGCACTCCGTTATCGTAGTGGGCTTCTTCTATTCTATTACTATTAAATATTTCCATCAGTCAAATAATGTATTTTTAAACTCGTCATCTTTTCGATCTATAACATCCCAAAGATTCATCTCTGTCAGGTAGTCAGGGTTCATTTGTGGTAGTAAAAAAACATACAACTGTTTGTCTATTATTACCTTTTGTTCTCTAGTCCATAGGGTCTTCCTTGCCATAATAAATCTAAATTTCACCCAATCTATATCATCCAAACTACAGGTATAAAAATCTTGCGTCACGTTATCATACCTTGAGTCTACCCTAGACACCACGTTCCATCTGCTGTGGTTCTTTGTCTTCACTATAGCCATATGCGTCCTCTGTTTGTTCAAAATAAAATAAGCGGATGGTTTTTATTTGAGATATCAAAGCTATGCCTTGCACAGACAATAAAGTCAGGGAAGCGCCAATCATTCTTGTTAGTAAAGTCACAAGACAAGCCCTTAACCTCTACTCTAATCTCATTACCGTTTTGATAAACAAATAAATCTCCATCATCCTTAAACCTCTTCCAGTCTGCGTGTGTTTTTGCTCTCTTTATCGAGTTTATCCTGACATCTAAACCTCTATCATAAAGGTATCTAGCGACAATAAAAACAGAGTCGCTGCTGTCGTCTAAGTGTTTTAAAAATTTTTTATGATTTTCCTTCATCTCTTCTAAAATGTTTTAGTGTGTAATCCTTCTTATTGATGACAGACCTGTACACCTTGCTCTCTATACCCTTGTCAGAGAATATCCAGAACACCTTGTTGTACTTCCTGTCCTTGGTGGTCATCCTATCCCTAGCCTGCCAGTAGCTTGTTGCACTGAAGTCTATGTTGTAGAAGACAATGTAGTCAGCGTTCCTTAGAGATATACCCTCTCTTCCTGCCACTATCTGCAATGCTATGTGCTTTTCCGAGCTGTTAAACTCTTCTAGGTCCATACATATCATGTCTCCAAAAACTTGCCTTAGAGCATCTAATTCAGCCTTAAACTTATAGAATATACCTATCTTCTTGTCACTGAACCTCCACTTGATATACTCAGCCTTGCTGGTGTCTATCACCCGGCTATTTCCCGACTCAAACTTTATGGTGCCGCTATACATCTGATGAAGCTTACCCATAAGCTTTACACCCGTGTCGGCAAGTATCACCTCGTCGTCGTCCATCTCTATGACAAGATCCTTCTTAAGCCTGCTGCACATCTGGTACGTGTTCACTCTCATAGGTACCTTAATAATCTCCTCCTCGATTTCTGACTCAAAACCTGCCTGGACCTGGGTGTATGATATCATGTAGGGGTTCATAAGTTCGTTGATGCTAGGCTTTCCGTCTGAGTAGTCGTTTATCATAAACCCATTAATCTTTTTCTGAGTCTTTCTGACATGATCGTCGCAGAACCTGTAGAAGTTTTTGTACTCACTAAAAGGGTTTGTAGGAATGCCGTACACCTGATGATACATCTGACTGTAACTCTCAGGCGTAGGCGTCCCCGACAACAAACAAACATATGGGTTAGTCTTCGATATAAGCTCCTTGACCTGCCTCGCCCTCTTGCTTGGCTTTGGGAAGGCTCCCATGCCGTGAGCCTCGTCAAGTATAATCATGTCCCACTTTATCTTAGGAGCCTTATGTATGCTCTCGTAGTTTATAACAAACAACGAAAAGCCAGCAGGACACATCATCTCGTAGTCACTAACGATACTGGATATAGCCTTCTTCTTTGTTAGGAACAGAACCTCCTTGGCTCCGACCTTATCAGCTACTCCGAGGCTAGTCAGGGTCTTACCTGTCCTAACCTCCATAGCCAAGTAAACAAACCTATGGCTTTTAATTATATCGCAAGCCTCTTCTATTATATTTTTTTGATAGTCTCTAAAATTCATACTTTAATTTTTCTTTATACTCGACCAGGTCCGCACACTTCTCATAGTGTTCATAGTCCTCAAATATAGATATACATATGTCCGCAACCAGTAACTTATAGCTGTCCTCAATGTTATCCATATCCAACACGTCTATGTAGAAGGAGACCACATTATCCTCTATAATCTCGTAAGGATCCTCCTCAAGTACAAGGACCCTGTAGGTGTTTATCGCTATATCAAGGTCATCCATACTTTCTTCTTAACTGATTATACACGTAACCCAGATCCTTGAAGGCGTCAACCTCCTTGGAGTAGGTCTTCTCGCTTAAAGTCTCCTTACTCTTAACGACTCTACCATTCTTCTTTAGGTAGTCCCTGCCCTCAGAGCTTATACCGTTCCTCCTGACAGCTATCTTGTACTCCCCAGTCATGGTGTGGGTGGTGTCAGATATGTTCTGCCCAACCGTGTTGTACACGGGCTCAGGAGACTCAACCGTCAGTGGCTTGACATAGACCTGAAAGTCATTGTCTATGCACCACTGAAGGTCCTTAAAACTCAAGTCCTGGGATGATTTCTTGCCTGTCTTGTTTTTCTTCAAAGTCTTTATTTTTAAAAATTATCCATCTCCCTTGATTGGTCCTTCCGTCTACCACCTCAATACTATCACTGTAGTCTCCGTAGTAGTTAAGCCACTTGTAGAAGGCTGTCCTGGATATGGTTCTCTTGCCGTTTGAAGCGAAGTCTGGGTTGTCCTCAACGAAGTCCATAAAAAGATCGTCCTTGAATAACCTCTTGTTAGGCACAATCAAATCGTTCTTACCCTCCAAAAGACCTAACCACTCTATGAACTCGTGGCACGTATCCGCAGCCAACTTCTTAATCTTCGTGTTGGATGAGTAAGCCTCAACAAGACCCGTAGAAAGGTAGCCCTGAAGGTTGCTAATCATGTAGTTATCGAACGCACACCACTCTGCCTCATCCCACTCGTCAAACAACCTCCTACCAAAGTCATCAACCGGGGTGAACGTCTTGGTGTAGTACTGACACAACTCAAGCTCAAACTTCCTTCTGTTGAAGGAGTTACCTCTTCCCCTTATCGTGTAGTTGGTCGTTATAACAATCTTAGGTGACCTCTTGAATGGTATACGAATAGCATCCTTGTTCTTCTTTTCTATAGTTATACCCTCAGTAATGGCGGAGAACAGCTTCTCAAAGTTGAATCCCTTGTTAACGTCATCGAACGATATAACCTGGGTGTCTGTGGTGATTGTTTGGTATGCAAATGACTTGTCGAAGGAGAATGACTTACCGTCTATCATAGCGACCTTCTTCATCATGCTCACGCCTTGGACAAACAAACCCTTACCAGTACCACCCCTAGGGTCGTCACTGATCACCTCGTCATTCAGAATTATTGAAGGACAGAAGCCGGGATCCTTGTATCCGCTCATCAAAAAACCTATGGCAGACTCCAACGACCTAACCCTGTCTGCTGAACCTCCAGATATCCTTTCCACAAACCTACTGAAGTCGCAGTCTGTCTTATCACAAAATTCAAAGTCTCTATCTATCACCTGATCCTTCCACACGTACCCGTCAAGGTCTATGTAGTCAACCTTGATTAACTCATCAGGTGTGACCTTAACGGCGCAGTTCCTGAAGTATATGAACGAGAAGCTCTTGTCGTCCTGAACGAAGTGAACATCAACCGTGTCCAACAAGGAAAGAAAATCTTCCTTGAAGTACCTAGTCTTATCGGCAAAGAAGTTGTAGATAGACAGGTCGTCGAAGCCCTCTAAGTAACCCAACACGAAGTCCTTAATCTCCTCCTCAGAAGCCTTGCTTATCAGGTTGTTGGTAACCTTGACGAACATGTACTGGTGAGAGTTAGGCGTAGAGTACTTATAGAATCCGTTGTGCTGTAAGAACTCCTTGTAAAGGAAGTGTACAATACTTATCGAACCCCTATCAGACTTTGCCCAGAACCTCTTTATCGATGAATCCTTTTCAAGATTCTTCAAGACCTCACTTACCGTGTCCTTGTCCACATCTACAATAGATTCCTTTATGGACTCAACAGACTCACCATCGTTCATTCTCTTCCTTATGTTGGACATCTTAAAGTCATCCTCGTAGTACTTTGTGTTGTGAGCCATAACGTTCTTGTACGCAGAATCCACGGTAGCCTTAACCTCAGACTCTGTGAACCCCTTTGAAGTGTACTTCATCAAAACAAACTCAGCCAGCGCCTTGTTTATTCCGTACTCATTAAGAGCAGAGGCAAATATAAATGCGTTGTTGTTTCTCTGACCCTCAATCATAGGGAACTTTTTTGTCCACCACTTAGTAAGTATATCAATGATCTTATTACTATCTGTGATGGGCATAGTAGTTTTTCCTGATGACTTATCTACGGGCTTGTAGTCCGTGACAGTTATCTTATCCCAAACCTCAGAGTCAGGATTAATGTATATATCATTATCGTAAGACTCATAACAAACACGGCTTATGTTCTTCGTGGCAACATCAAAGTTTTCTGAGTCGTAATATTCTCCAAGAGAGTTGAAGTAGTGCTTGTGGTTCTCAGGGTCAGAAGGAATCTTAACAATAACCTTCAAACCATTACCGCTAGGACTGATAAAGACAGACATCACATACCTATCCTCCATCAACCTCTGCTTCTCAGAAAGCATACTCTTCTTTGTCTTGTATCCATCAAAGTCTAAACATATTAATCCGCTGTGCTCTATCAACGCGTCGTCAGATCTCTTGCTAAACCTACCAGAGAAACATATCGCTGGAAGGTTTTTCTTTAGGTCGTTCCTCTTTGACTTGTTAGACTCCCTCCTTATCGACCTTATTAGTTCCTTGTTCTTACCATCCCTTATTCTATCTAGGACAAACAATACGTCTCTATGGAATGGCGTGTATGTCTCCCTTATGTTCTTAAATATTGTTACCTGCATATCATGTATATTATAGGTTCAAGCCTTGTCTTTAATGTGGATGCCTTATCCTCAGGCATCTCTCTTATCATCCTGATCATGTCCTTGATATCCTCGTTGTAATCAACTTCGTAGTCAAGGATTTCTAGCACCTCGTCCCTTATGGTTATAAACTCTGGTGCATAATTGTCTAGTATTGGAAGAATATTCTTTAGGGAATGAATCACGGTAGAGTGATCAAGACCAAGCTGCTTAGCTACCTCGTAAAGGGTTCCTAGCTTCAGATGGTTGTATGCTATGTCGTAGTATATGCACCTTGAGAACACATAGTCCTGCTTCCTTGACCTCTTTCTAATGTCAAGACCTGTTTTTTTGTTTACTAAATCTATTATTTTATTGTACATAATTTTAAACATTTTTCAAAAGAAACTCCCACGTATTGGTGGGAGTCTCAATTGTTAGTTACTAAAAATCTAACTCAACATCCTCTGCCTCGACGACCTCCTCCTTCTTGAAGTATTCGTCTAGGTAAACCTTTAAGGTTTCAGCGGACGCGTCTGCTAGACCAGACTCCTTGGCGGTTAGGTTCTTCCCTAAGGTAAACTCTGGGGTAGAGTACTTGACGCTACCCTTCTTCTGATCCTTAGCTGCGTTAACCTCAACCCATTGGTTGTCCAACAAGGATTGATTCTCACCAAAAAACTCTGACCACTCTCTAACCACTGCACCCTTGAATGAAAGGTTAGCAATCGTTCCATCCTCCAACATTACATAGACAGATCTGTGGTACTTACCTCCCGCGTTAGTAATATCCTGCTTGATGTCCTTGTAAAGACCCTCAGCGATAGTGCCTCCCTTGAAGGCTCTAACCGTAATAGGTTCGCTTCCGATGTAGTACACCTCGTTTGACCAGATTCCACTCTGGCTTGCGTCGTTCCATCCCTTTACGGTGTGGTAGTGCTGAAGGAACACAAACTTTAAAGGTAGCTCTACCTTAACCTTCTTTGCAGCCTCCTTGTCGTAAAACTCGAAGGACTTGTCGTTAGACTTCCACTCTAAGTATTTCTTAGTTGGGTTGTTTGAGCTGTTGCTCTTCTCTGATGTGTGGCTAATTCTTGCCATAATAAAAAAAATATTTAAAATACGGTTCTCTTGCCCGAACCGCTTGGGCTATGTAAATTTATAATTTTATTTTGGATTACCAAAATGTTTTTCTAAATTATTTCATTAAGTAAGCTATTAGCAACGCTATAGCCCCCATTAAGGCTACCCTTAATAAAAACACGAGTGTGTCTCTATACTTCTTCATAATTTAAAATAAAAAGGGTGGCTTCAGTTGGCATCTTTAATTAACATTGGTTATACATTGTTTATACATCCGCCACCCATATAGTTAATAAAAGTCTTCATCCAGTATCTGGTTCTTGATCAAGCTTCTGTACTCATCGGTACAGTCCTCGTCTGTTAACTCCAATATAAATCTACCATACTCGGTTAACTTGTTTAGCAGAGACTTAATCCTTGCCTCTTGATAGTCTATTAGTTCTTTCATGTTTTTTATAATATTTTATTTATTTTTAACGCTACTAACCTTAACCATATATGTTACCCACAAACACTACTTAGTACTTCCAAACAAAGTTCTTCGGGTATTATAGATCTTTGGTAGCTTCCTTTTCGACCTTGAGTCCCTGTCTTACTTCCTCTTGGTGCACGTTGGTGATGGCAATTAGGGTTTCCGTTCTTACATTGTGGTCTTGGAATCCAGTTTTTGCTGTTAGTCCAAATATCAGTCGGCTTGGCTCTATCGTCACCATATTGGCAATACCAGATTGTGTGCCTTTTAAACTCTTTCATAAACGGCATTTTACGAAGCATTCCTCTTGGGTTTTCAATAAAGAATACCATATCAGCGTTAATCTTCAGCCACTCTTTTATCAATCCTATAAAATGCACGTTTACTAGATCGCACTTTTTAGCATAATCTGTTTTTGGTTCAATACTATTTGTTCTATGTGTGCTACAAGCTGCAATACTGTATGTTGTGCAATCAGGAGAAGCCCAAACAACATCAGGTACAAAGGGTACATCTTCTTTTTTAAATTGCCAATATCAATAGCAAGGTTAATACCATCATATTCTTTCCAATCAATTGAAAATACATTGTAGCCAAGCCTTTCACCAACCTTTCCAACGCTTCTCGATCCTGCGAAAAGTTCCAGTAAATTACCTGTGCTAGATGTATATGCGTCAGTTACGGTTTGTGATGTATTTTTACTTTCTCCCTTTATCATAATACCTCGTTTATTACGTACTGCGTCACGTCGTCCGTGGCGTTCGGTCCGAAAAACCTCTTCCACACGTTCACAGCCCTCTCTACCTTGTCCCTTCCCCTCTCCAGGAACTCGTCACTGCAGGTGAACCTCTTCATCTGTAGCGTGTCCTTGTCTATCACGAAGAACTCGAAGGGTTTGTCAAACATAGAGCTGTAGATGAACGCCTGGCTGTCGTAGTTGTACATCCTTGCCTTTGATCTGAAGTTCCCGATACCCGTCGAGGTCTTGATGTCAATTATCTTATCGTCCGTTATGATGTCAGCCTTGCCCTTGAACTCTACTCCAAAAAACTCGCCGATCATTGGAACCTCGTATCGTGCGCTCTCCGAGAAGATTTCTGATGAGAGTGAACGACACTCCTTCATCTCCTCGATAGCCCTGTCAAGAGCCTCTGCCTCCTTCCTAAGGAGTAGTAGTCGGTCTGCTGATTGCTCCTTGTAGATCTTTGTGTTACGGCTGGACGCATCCACGATTTCAAAGTTGTCCTTCTTGTGTGGCTCAAGCATAGACACGTGGAAGTATCTACCCTGCACCATCGCCAAGCTCTCTTGACTAGGTCTGCCGAACTCCCTTGGGTTTGTTAGTAGCACACCTATGTTGCTGTTCGATAAGTATTTCTTTCCGTAGGCGCCGTAGTAGTGCTTATCCTCTTGTAGCTTCTTTAGAATTGATTTCATTGTATTTGTTTAAGTATTCATTTCTCATTTTTTTAAGGTACACAAACCTCTTGTGGTTCTTGTGGTTGTTCATCTCCCTCTGTATCATCTCAGCTATCGTGTCAAGCTTTTTTAGGTACTTAGCCTTCAGGTGTATGTTAACCTCATCCAGGAAGGGCAGACCGCTTAGGTTGTCGGTTATGTCTTCGTAGAAGTCCGTGTCGGTGCAGTACACCCTAACAGACTGATCGTCATACCTAACAACCTTCACGCCCTTGTAAATCACACCATTGTGATCCTTGCCGTCTATGGTTACAGATCCGTAGGTACCCCTAGCCTCATTCCAAATTCTATCCAAGTATTCATTCATGATGACAAAGCTAAAATAAAATAATCGCTTAACCTAATTTTTTCTTGAAAAAGTTGGTCTCCCTGGGGATATTGTTCTTTATCACGTACAGGTCGTAAGACCTCGCCGCATCCCTCTCGTCCTTGAACAAACCAAACGAGTGAGCTACACCCTTGTGTGAAAAGCTAACTGTGAAGTAGAATCTTCCACTCACCCTCTTTCTCTTTATCCCCTTGTACCTAACATTCTTGTTTAACCT
>FUIF01015502.1_pt1 | contig 37577 bp, 53 predicted proteins | sample 1003461 | NCBI WGS metagenome assembly FUIF01 (sample SAMEA80401918, study PRJEB19352) | marine metagenome
TTTTTGTTTGTTCTTTTGTGCCTCGGCCTGTAACCTGCGGGCCTCTTGCTCTTGCAAACGTTTGCGCTCTTCCTCTTCTTGCTTCTTAAGCTCCTCTTGAAAGCTTGAGGAACTGCTAGGGAAAAGGTCGCTTAGTAGTTGTCCGATCATGATTAACGTCCTTGTTCTTGAAGTCGCCTAACCGTTTCGTCGTAATCCTTAGGCACATAGTCGCCTTGCTCTTTCTCTGTTGCTTGGCGAACCGTTGGCGCAATAACCGCAGGCTTGTCTAAGCCAACCATCCCTATGAATTTCTCTATAGCATCAGCTTGTTTTTTTGTAACGTTCCCGCGCTGCCATCTTGGGACCACGTCCTCAATCCAGTCAGTTGAGAACATGTACTCTTGCGCTTTTTCCTCAAAGTTTGAACCAAATTTTCTTTGCAGATAGTTAAGCGCTTTAGTCCCAAAGTTTCTTGGGTCGTCCAAATATTTTTTGCTGGTGTGTGCGGCGGTGTTGGCCTTTTCGGCATTCATGATGCCTGCATATGCCTTTTTCATATTCATCACCATTTGACGGCCTTTGGGGTCGTCTGCCAGCTCAGTTAAAAGCATTTCGTATTGATCTTTATCTTTTAAGAGCTTCCTATAAACCTCGGTTGCCGCGTTCTTATCGTTGAAATCAATATCGCCTAGAACATTTCTAAAATGTTGGCCTCGCATGCGTTTATATAAGTTTGGATCTACCGCATCTAAAACTCTTTTAACCTCTGCTCTTGATTTTGCCGTGGTTTTACTGGGGCTAAATAGCTCATCAGTAAATTTGGTTGCGTCTTTTAGCTTAATGTCCGCAAACCTTCCTATAGGTCCATCTTTATATTGCTGCCTTAACTGTATTTCTTTTTGTGCCGCATCCCTGATTTTTGGGTATTCATCAAGCTGTTTGTCTAGTTTGTCCCTAAAGCTTTGTTTGGCTTGCGTCATTTGCCCGCCTCTAAAGCCGCGCTTGTAGCTCCCGCCGGTGTCTTTGGTTAAAGTCCCCTCAACCTCATCAAGGTATTGCTTGAACTTATCCATCATCGCGTAGCTTTTAGGTTTTATTTTCTCTACCTGCACCGCACGTTGATACTCTGGGGTAGTCATAAACTTTTCATAGTGCTTTCTTAGCAGTGGATCCTTTTTGAGTAGCCCACCAGAAAACATCGCTTGTTCACGCCCAGCGTCGTCAACAATCTTTTTGGTCTGCATAATACCTTTGTTGGCCTCAACCTCTTTTAAAGGCTCATATAAGGGGCTAACCCTTTTCTTTGAGGCATCATCAAATTGCTCTATAGATTCGTTTAGTATTCTGCTAGCGTTTCTTTCATCAATACCTAAGTCGGTTTCTGGGCCTAGCCTTTCTTGCAACTCTTCAATAACCTTTCTTTCGCCCTTTTGTCTGTCTGCAAATTTGCCAGCCATGGCCGCTCCACCCTTGCGAGAGCGTGCTGTATCGCCAAAAGCCTTTCCTGTTAGTGCACTTTTGGGGGCAGCCTCAGCGGGTGTTATAGGGGTGCCGAGCTCATCGGCTGCCTTGGCCGCTTCTAATATTTTTTGTTGCTCTTGTTTTACCAGGGCCTCGTTATACTTTCCGCTTCTATCTTTCCACTGGTTAAAGTCTTGAGCATCAATACCCCGCAATGCATTTTTTTGTATTGCTGGTTTCCTGCCATGCAACCAATCATCAATATATGAAACGGTATTCTTAGCCCCCGACCAAAGATGAGGTAAGGCTTTTGCACCACCATACATCCCAAGACCAAGAACACCACCTACACCGGTATTTTTAGCCACTTCCCATAAGCCTGGATCCTCATCAAACTGCGTGGCACCACCTGCCATCCCCCAGAGTAGTGCGCCAAGCTTTCCAGCGCCACCAAGTAGACCGCCGCCAACCCATGGGGCAACATCCGTGCCAAACTCAATGGTGCTTGGGATGATACCTTGGGTGTATTGCATGTTTTCACGACGCTTAAGATCTTTGGCTGTTTCGTCTTTCCATTTGTCGGTATCCGCACGGTCAAGTATGCCAATGGCTGTTAAACCTTCGCGCCCTAAATTCTCAACACCTCTAAACAGTTTTTCTCGTGAGTGTAGTATAGGCTCAGAAACATAGCGTGTGCGATCAATAGCCTCAGCCCACCACGGCATATCCTCATATATAAGATCATTAATTGGCTTCATTTTGCCTGAGGCTATAGCGTCATCAACGTCTTTTGCTGTCTCAGGTGAGAGCAAGCCCTCGGCGTAGCGTTTAGCTAATCTCTTTTGTGTTTGCTCGTCCAATTCCATTTGCGTGGTTCCTTAATTAAAGAGCCAATCTAAAATCCCTTTATCATCATCGCCTTTTAAATCTTCAACATCTTTGGGCTCTGATTTCTTTTTAGGTTTTTCGCTTTTCCCTAGCGCCTGTTTTAAAGCCTGCTCATCTGATACAGCCTGCTTATCATTTGCTAGAGCTGCGTCTTGGGCCGCCATATCCTCTTCAGTGATGCCAAAGTTCTCATCATATAGCGGCTCATCATTGGCGACCATTTTCTCGTATTGCTTTTCGCTTAAAGGTTCCAAACCCTGAACCCTGCGCATGTCGTTAGCAAACTTCATGTCATCAATAGACTTATCCTCATAAAGCTTGCTTGCATCTATTCCATATAACTGCTCAATTCTGCCCGCCTCTCTTTGTAGAAAGTCTTTGGTGTATTCTTGTTCGCGCTTTAGTCCCGCTTGTGCTGCCTTAAGGATGGCAAACCTTATTTTAGGCGTTAGGATAGAGCCTTGCGTGAATCTATCAGGTAAGTTTTTGATGTATTCCATAGCCCCACCTGAGCCCATAACCTGCCTAACCTCTGCGTCGGTTACGATACCGGTGTCAAACATTCTAATAAAAGACTTGATTAACGCTGTGTGCGCCGTTCCATCCTCACTAGCTGCCAAGTCAGGCAAGCCCCGATAAACAACTCCCTTCTCTTGGATTGGTCTTTGTATTTTATCAAACCTTGTCTCGTAGTCTTTTTCAAGTTGTCTTAACTTATCCTTGTCTTGTCTCGCTGCATCGAACTCAAGCTTTTGCCTTTCTTGGTATAAGCGCATCATTTCTTTTTCTGCGGCAACAGGGTCATATTCAGCCATTCGTTTTAAATAGCCGATCTCGGCCTCTGTGAGATAGTCTTTGATCTCTTTAGATTTATTAACTATCTGATCATTGTAGAAACTTTCCTGTGAGGGTGTTTCAGGTGGTGCAATGAACTCATTTTCTTTGGCCTCATCCGCAATAAAGCTCGGTGGGCTTGAGATGCTATTTGCATCAGCTCGTATCATTTGTGGTTCAGCTTCATTTCCATAAAGCTCTATTTTTTGTAGGCCGTTAGGATCTGGTCTGTAAGGCTCTGGCCATTTAATACTGCCATCTGGATTAAGCAATTCATCCATTGCATTAACTGGACCGTCATAACCAGGCACGGGGGTGCCGTCCTCATATACTGGGGGGTTGGTCATGATTATTTTTTTGTCGTTGTCTGGAAGTCGTCTAAGGTTATTGCCAGGGTTAGCTTTTTCAAAGTCATAAACCGGCGTTGGCTCAAAACCACCATCATTCATTACTGTGCCACTTGAAGCCATCGCGGTACGTTTAAATTCTTGTTGTGCGGGGTCAAGCTCTTCTTGCATAGCAAGGATCCCTTGAGGGGACTGGGCAACCATGGATTGCTTAAGAGGCTCTTGCATTTGAGCAAGCCTGCTATTGGGGTCCATAGAAGCAAGCGCAGCATCAGGGGCACCAAGCGACTGGCTTTGTAATTGGCTTAAACTATCAATTACATTCTCTCTGGCTTTATCTCTTTTTTCCCGCTCTCTTTGTAACTTATCTTGCTCTTGCTGCCATTTCTTTTGCTGAATATTATAGCCGCCTTCCTCAAGCTCTAAGCGTCTATCTGAGCGCTCATCCGCTTTTTGGTGTCGGCCACGCTCATACTGTTGATTCTCGGCATCTTTTTGATCGCCCCACATATCCCGCATCATGCGGTATTGTAGTGATGGTGATATGCCGCCTTGGCCTTTCCCGCCGCTACCATTGAGGGCAGTTAGTAAAGCCTTTCCGATTATTTCATCGTCTGATACTGGGGTCGTTGACCACCCACTATTTGCCATGGCAGCCGCAGCAAAGCGCAACCCAAACATGGGGTCAAGGATCCCTTGTGGTTTTTGGGGCTGTTGCATTCCTTGCATGACAGCCTGATAGTCAAATGGTTGAACAGCCATCTAAACGCTCCCTGTTTTAATTCCCTCGAATAAGGGGGTTTTAAGCCGAGACCGCACTTAGTACGGCCTCTTAACTCCTTGTGCCCTTGGCACATGAGATACTTTTAAAGGTCTCGAATTCGACACCTTTAAAACCCAAAGTTGCTAAGCAGTCCCTGGATGATCCCTTGTCTTACATCCCCGCCACCTGGTGGGTTTCCTGCACCGCCTGGGGCTCCGCCGCTAGCACCGCCGCCTAAGCCTTGAGCTAATGCTTGCTGCAAAACATTGGGGGGCAAGTTGGGTAAGCCCGCACCAATGCCGCCGCCAAAGCTTTGGTTGGTTTGCTGTGCGCTTGGGTCAAATCCACCTGGTGCACCTTGGTTGCCGATGATTTCGGGTGGGGCCTCGGCATCAAATTGACGCTGTGCTTGAGGTCCGCCCGCAGCCGCTAACGACAAAGGTGGTGTTGGTGGCAAACTAGAAGGGGTTTGACCTACTGGGGCAAACTGGCCTTGTAGCTTTTGACCTGGTGCAGGTGGTGGCTGCAACGGTGGCATATCCTGAGGGATTTGCGGCACCACTTGTTGCAACTGGTGATTAGCCTGCAACAATGGATTGTTTTGTTGTCTGTTTTGAGACCGTTGTAAAACCATCTGTGCTAATGGAGATAAGCCGCTGGCAGATCCCGCAATAGCGTTTTGTGTACCGGCTGCCCCTGGGGGTGCTTGTCCGCCTGGGCCATCTTGCCCCGCCATGTTGTTGGTTCCCCATAGTCCTAAATCTGAAATAGGCATTTTTTACGCTCCTTGTTTAATTAGAATAACCCGCCGAATAAGCCGCCAAGGAGTCCGCCCCCGCCGCCTCCGCCGAATACACTTCCCAGTAGTGAAAGACCTAAGCCTAATCCCCCTATGCCTCCACCGCCTCCACGGTAAAAGGTTTGACCAGATTGCTGACCGGTGCTCGTAGTTGTTCCACCATAGTTACCTTGAATAAGGTTCATATAGTCGAACAGGTTTCGAGTGGGGATCATTTGCTCAAAGTCATGCCTAGCAATCTCATCAGCCAAATATTCTTGCTCTAACGATTCTTGTTGAGCACCTACCGCCGCAAGTCTTGCATAGTCGTTATAGTCTTGCTCAGCAATCTGAGGTGCAAAAAAGAGCGACCGCATTTGATTCGCACGTTCTTGTTGGTATTGTTCCGCAAAAGCATCAGCAATCGCCCTTGATTGCGCCTCTTGAGCAAGACCAGAGCCCGACCGCCCTGATAGCTCAAACTGGCTTTGTATCTTTGGCAGTATCCTGCGCTCAGCCGCACCTAGTGCAGCGTTAAAGCCTTCACCACCATACAGGTAGTTGCCGCCCAATGTATTAACAAGCTCATTCTTGGCTTGGTCGTTGATGGGGGATCCTTGTATAGCTCGGTTTTGTGTCCTTTCTAAAGCTTGCTCAGTTTGCCAGCTAAAAGGGATAACCGTATTACCTGGGTAGTACTCAGGCGGCGTATTTAATACATCGCTCTCGGCACGTGAAAACCCCGTTTCTAAATACGGTTGTTGTTTATCCCATGGATCTGCTTTTTGAATTGTCGTGGTTGTCTGAGGTGGTGCTTGCTGTTGACCTCCGCCCCCAGAGCCCCCGCATAGGGCTAGCTTGCCCTCATACTCGTATGACTCGCACTCCTCTGGGACTTGTACCCAGTCGTCGAGCTCCTTGTCATACTGAGTGACATATTTTGTATAAATTCTCATAGTACCCGCCTTAGTACAGTATGAATCATTTCATACCCAGAGTTGCGTTGTTTGTGTAGACGCTCCCAGCCTTTACGCCCGTAGACCTCAACAGCGCGGCATCCTTGCTTTTTAGCCCACTCGTCAATCAATTTATGCTGGTCAAACCAATATTGTATATCTTTGCCAGCTACTACAACTAACAATAATCTTTTTTCATTTGGATAACTTATAATCTGTGTCACTGCGCAAGCATAAAGCTCTCGGCTATTATCAAAAGTTATCCACAGTTGCATATCGCGCGACTTGATAAAGTTTCTTATGTCCAGAGTTGAGTATTTATTATCTCCACCCTTTCTAAGCGCGTCACTAATATAAGGCTCCACAATGTCCCACACGCCTTTCCCTGGTAACAGCTCCATATCTATTTGGTCAGAAATAACGCCATATAGCCGCAACTCACCGTTTGGTACTGATTTTTTAGAATCAGTAGCAGATTGGTTTTTAATTAAAGATTCTGTATTTTCTTTAATTATAGGTTTTTGTGTTTCCGTTTCTTTATTAACGGTAACAGTTTTAGGCTTTTGGTTGCGTTTCTTCTTACCCAATGATTGCATACCTGAATATTCGGTCGTTGTTGCTGTTGTTTGCATGTGTTATGTGCACCTTCTTGTTTACTACATCTTTGGTCGAAACAAACATGGTTCCACCATATAATTCGGACGCGGCGTTACTAGTTGTTGGCTCAAATAGTACGATCGAGTCTTCACCCAATTTACCAGGTGCAAGCGCAATTGTTGTTGTAGCCACGCTCGTGGTAAGGGTGATGTCGCCTGTAACATTCATTTTGCCTTGACGTAAATTGTTAATGGTTATCGCCACGCGGCGCATCCACTCATCAGCCCGCTTAACTTGCGAGTCTGGAACCCCTGGGAACCGTCCTTGATCTGACATTATCGCTTACCTGCATCCATTGGATCATAAACCTCAACGCCGATAGCATGGTCAAAACCGCCTGATATATTCGCCCTGAACCTATGATAAAAGGCGTTAGATCTGACAGGGATATCACCAGAGGATAATTGCGATCTAACTCCCTGCCAGCTAACAGCCTCATTGGTCTTATTCTTTTCGCCAACCTGTAGGGTAATAGTGGCGTTAGAACCTTCAACCAAAGGCCGTGTTCTTGTGATGCGACAACGGCGCCCCTCTTTTAAGGCGGCCTCTGTGGTCTCAAGCACTGCGTCTAATGGGTCGCCTGAAAATGTCACAAGCTTGTTTGCACTATTGTAGCCCGCAAGTACTGTCTGGTTATTTGTCCATGCACGACTATCTAAACTAAACGCTAATGCATCAAGGTCGCTTGATACCGCGTCCAACCCCTCAAGCGTGTAGCCCTCGGCTTGCTGATTAAATATCATGGCCATGTCGGTTTCTGCGTATGACCATCGCCTTGTTGCGTTTGGCGCGTAGTTATACATAAGTATTCTGTTTGGCCTGCCTGCGGTGGCGTCATTGTTTGGATAGGCGCAATAAATAATCTTGTCGTCTGGGTCAACCGCCGTCCATATGTTCCACAAATAAGCGGGATCAACATCAGCCCAAAATGTTCTATCTATTCGGTTGGCTCCGATAGGGATAGACTCTTGGCCATCAAATATATAAAACCCATCATCAGCTAAGTAGAATATCCAGTTACCGACCTTAATGCATGAGCCTGGTGCAGGGGTTCCGCGATGCTTTTCAACTGCATCGAACTGGAACACCACCGGCGAACCTACATAGGTCATGCGGTAAATTTCACGCTCTAAGAATACAACGCCGTACTCACCCCCAATAATACGCTGAACCCAGCCACCTTCACCCGCAAGATCTTGGTAGTCTGATTGAGTCGCGCTTGATACGGTCCAATCTGTGGGGTCGCCAATGGCTGACCATCTAACACGGTGAGGCAAAACCCCATCAGCGTCGTCGGTGTTGCCCGCAACTAAGAAGGTTCTAACCGTCCCGATATGCCTAGCCTTGGGTGCGCCTGCATCTAAATCGGCAAAATCCGTTGATGTGCCTAGCGTCCATTGCTGCATATTGTCCGCAATATTGCTGGCTACCACGGTGAAACCTAGCTGTGTAAACTCCCAACGCTCATCAGTCCCTAAGTTATACGTGCCGTTTGACTCATCTGTGTGGCTATTTGAGTCATATTTATAAAGCTTGTCATCAACAGCCACAAAAGTCGTGCTATTGCCGTCCGCGTCACGAGTCGAGAACGCACCACGACAAGTGTCGTCAACCGCATCGCTTGATAATACTGTTGGGCCTAAGAACTGCTTATATGATGTCCCGCTTGGGGTCACGTTCTTAGCCTCAGTTGAGCCAGGGTTTTTATAATCTGGCAAATCTGGGGTGTATTCTCCAAACTCTATGATAGGCATCGTTAAAACTCCGTATGTCTTAGTTTTTTCGTTGATACCTTGTTCTCATGTTTAGATCGCAGACTTGTGAGGGCCTCTAATTCTTCTTGTTTAGACATTTGTGCGCCTTCATAGTCTTTTAGTTTTCTGTTGCAAATCCACCAAGTTGCACGAGACTCAATCAAGTCCTCAGCCTCAGTGGTCCAGTCATTGCTTGCCCCGTCTGTCTGCATTTCTTCATACTTTTTGCGATAACTGACCGTTACGGTGTAGCTTCCATCAGGCACAGGGTAGAAAACGAAACCACCTGCCCACTCCGCAAAGTCTGTTGGGGGGCCTTGTACATCGCTTTGATCATACTGTTCCATCCATGACCAGTCGCGGCGGTCAATGTCTTGGTCGTAATTGCTAACTGTTGCCCTAACGCTTAAGACTTCTTTTAAGTCTGAGGGAACGGCACCAGACGAGTAAGTTTGTTGCCCGCTAGCTGTAACAAAAGCCGTTGAGGTTTCTTGAAACCAAAACAGCTCTTTTTCATAAAACTGGATAGCTCTTTGCACGGCGACATCAATGTCGTCGGCCATGTCTGTGCGGTCTATATCATCCGCTATCCTGTTTCGTAGCTCTTGCTTTGTTGACATTTTTCTTTACCTTCCCTTGGCTTTTAGTTTTAGCCTTCTTAGGTTTGGCTTTGGGTTTTATCCCAAACCCATCGGCAACCTTAACAAGCTCGGCCTCGCCCTTGTTTATAGCCTCTATGGCTTTGGCTTGCTCTGGCTCAACATCCCAGCTTTTTGGGTTTTGAGCTTTTGAGAACTCCGCGTAAATCGCACGCCTACGGCATGGCGATGATGCTGCTTTCCCTATTACTTTCACGTCTTGGGCCATTTTCGATATCTCCTATCAACTCTTGTACTTTTTCCATGTATTCCGCTTTCAATTCTTGCTTTTCAAAGTCAAACATATACTTAGGCACCGGCACCCTTGATCCGTCCCTGCGCTGTAGGTGAATCGCATGCACGCTTGGTCCCATCAAAGCAGCCCAAGGCATAGATGCGATTGCGCGGTGTAAATGATCGCGCCAAGCATCAGAATACTCACAAGTGTTGGTTTCGGGATAAGCGGGCACTCCTTGGGTAAAATGGACAAGCTTTGCATCATCACGCGGCTTATCATAACCAACAAGGTGATTCCAATCAGTAGGTATATCACCGATCAATCCCTCCTCAACCCAATCAATGGTGTGAAGCTTCTTGGCTGTTTCCACCACCTCAGGTGTTAGCATTTTGCACTTTTCGCAATTAAATAGCATCAAGGATGCCCACTCGAAGCGCTCAACGTTTTTGGATACATGAATAGCTTTAGACTCATCAGCAAAATCAAATATCTTGCTAATATCATCTTGCACAATCATATCGACATCCATAAATAGAGCCCACCCCTTATAGTCACATAAGTAGGGCACTAAAAAGCGACTCCATGTAAATGGGGTTAAGCCTCGTCTTTCTATTGGTAAGGTGCTAAGAACCAATGGAGATATCGAGATCGGTTTAGTCGCATTAGCAATAATCGACTGCGCTAGCACCGTAAAGCTGATGGGTTGACGTTCATCATATCCAATAAAAATTTTAAGCATAACCCCAATTCCTTTTGATACAACGCCCTTCCTGGGCATTCAAATTAATAGCTCATTTTACCTTTTGAATCGTCTTTCTTTAGGCTGCCTTTTTTGCCCGCAGGTGACTTCATGTTGTCTTGGCCTTTGTGGGCACCGTCAACCTTGGCACCACCATCACCAGGCTGAGAGCCTTTAGGGCCTGAGCCGGTTGACGCCATTGGGCCAGGTCCGCTTATTTTATTAGTGTTGCTTTGTGCCATCTGTGTGCTCCTTTCTAGGTTTACAGAAAAATAAAAGTGTTTCGTTAGCCCCTTCGTCCGCAATCATCCTGTTATATTGGATGATTTCGAACCGCTCCATAAATTGAATAAGCCAAAACTCTGGTGGTTGCTGTATTAAATGAGCGTTACGCCCATCTTCAAGCGTCTTTTTGGCTGGTCCAACATGAACCGTCGCAAATATTCTTTGCTTTGTTAATGCCGCCAAATGGTCAAGAACATTGCTTAAATATTCAGGCTCGATATGTTCTAACACATCAATACATGCCACGACCTCGGCGGGTGTTGGCTCAGCCGCATGCTTTAAAATGGCTGGGTCATATTGTTGTATCTCAAAGGGTAAATGACAATTTAAATACCCTTTGCCGCAACCATAATCCAAAACGTCGGTCGTCTTTAATTCCTTGCAAATATCAGCAATATAGTCAACGTAGTTGGCACCAGTTGATCCATAATGTTCGCTTCTTGCGTGAAGCTCAGCGTTTAAGCTGCGATATTTTTCTGAAATTGTTTGCATAATTTCTCTCCTACCACTTTCATTACCCCAGGCCAATCGTTATCTTTTTGCATCCAAATACTTTTGACACATTTATACCAAGGCATATCTTTGCCAAACTCACCCATTTGCCATAGGTGTTGATATGGGCAAAGCTGCCATGTTGGAACCCCCATCGATCCAGCCAAATGAACGACCGATTGTGGTATGGACACAATCAGGTCAAGGTGTTTGACTAAACCGGCGGTAAGCTCAAAGTCGGCCATAATCTCATCAAAGTGATAGATGTTTTTTAAATCGTGTTTTTTACAGAATTCATCAAGCTTTTTCTTAGAGTCTGAATGATATTGCAAAGATATAAACTTAACGTCTTTGTGCTTCTTAAATATCTCAAGCCAATTCTCAAGATCGTTATAACGTTTGTCTGTAAATGTCTTTTGGGTTCCACCTTTCCAGCTAAACCCGATTTTGGTGTGCTTATCTGTGATGCCTGCCTGTTCTAGCCTGCGCTTAGCAAAATCAACATGGGCCGCAACTGGCTTCATATATGGGGTGCCTGGAAAGTCTTTTTCATCGTTCCTATAGAACTTGCAAAGCGAGCCAATCGCTATCTTTGCATCAAGCTTGTGGTCTTTTTGCCAGTCAGCCGTAAATATTCGTTTAGTCCCATATATAGGAATACCGTCAAAGCTATTTCTAAATAAAGAGACAAGTCTGTCATGTACGTCAAGCACGACGTTGCAATCGCGCATAGCATCCGGCAATACAGATGCGAACATAATCTCGTCACCAATTCCTTGTTCACCACATACCACCACCGTTTTGCCTGGTGTCCCGTCCCATTGGGGCAGGTCATGTGAATAAATCTTGCGCTTTTTATCTTCTACATTAAAGCGAGCGTCATAAATAGCCCAAGCCTCTTTGTACATCCCTTTCTCAAGGTATGCATTAGATAAATTGTTTAGTGCTGAGTTGTCATCCTTGTCTATTTCTAAAGCCTTCTTGCAATAATCAATGGCTTTATCTGGTGTGTTCTTAGCCACATAGTACGACGCAATATTGCCGAAATATGTAGAACATGACCTAAGCTCCGCAGCCTTTAGAAACATTTCGTGCGCCTCGTCAATGCGATTCATAGACCGCAAGCAAATACCAGCATTGTTGAATGACTCTGGCAGTTGCCCGTCTGAGTACTTTTGTGAGGCATAAAAATAAGGTAGTGCGGCACCATATCCTTTGTCAGAAAGGATCAGCGTGCCCATGTAATAATGATAAAGCGGGTTGTCTGGATCGCAGTTTAGCAACCTCATTAACCGCTTGTGTGCTTCTGTTTTATCTTTGATAAGGTTCTTTTGCACTACGTTTTTCACATAGTCCAAATCCTCATCCATAAGATTTTTATAATGATTTTTAATATCGTCCGTCAACGCTTCCACTTTTTGATATCTCCTTGTTGCCTGCCCCCTAAGGGGCAGGATACTTCCTTGTAATCACGCAACGTTAATCCGCAACGTAGAAAACAGACACGTCACATTTAAAGCTTCTAGTGTCGGTCCCTGGCACTGGTGTTGCTGTGATGATTTCATACTGAGCAACAGCCGAGTCAGAAACAGATACATCGTAGTGAGCCGCAACGCTCATTCTGTTAACCGTGCCTTGAGTTGCTGCGCTAATTAATGCAGCTCCAGAGCCTTGAACCCCAAAAGAGGTTGGGCATGAGCCCGCGCCGGTTGTGTGGTATTCGACAAAATCCACAATAGTGGTTTTGTTAGGAACACCCATTAACAAAACAACGTTTGCGCCCGCTGATGCACTAAAGCTATTGGTTCCCGCGTTGTAAGAAACCTTGTTGACGTTTAGGCCAACATGGTTCAACGGGATAGCTCGGTTATTAGCAATCGCGGTTGATGTGTAGGTTGTAGCCATTATTCATTCCCTCCTAATTAGTGAGCCACGGCATAGGTGGGTATGACAATTGAGCCATAATCCACAGAGTTATAGATTGTTTTCTTCAAGCCCCAGATGAGACCTGCGGAAACGCCAAGTTGATTACCATAATCAAAAAGTTCTTCTACCCATGACATGGTATTCTTGTTATAACCCTGCCCAAATGCTAATACACCCGCCTGAGCACCACAGAAAATACCGCGATAAACGTTTGATGTTACGCTTGGTACTCTTGTGCTTGAGTGGATGATTACACCGTTATACACACCATGTGCGCCGGTAAAGATTGGGTTTTTGGTAACCTGTCCACCGTTCATTGCAGCTTTTTGAATATCGAGCCATTGGCCGCTATTCGTGTTTGTGCGTAAATCGGTGATTTGGTAAGGATGTAAGAAAAGAACATAGTAATCTTCACCCTTAACCTTAACAGGTCTGATCATTGGGCTAGCTGTATGCGCAAGCTCAACAGCGTAGTCAATAAGCTCTAAGCTCATAACCGCACTAGTTGTCTCAGATGCAACGTCAGCCTCAGTGTCATCGCCCGCAGCGGTTGGCCATACGGCACGAGTTGAGCTGAAAGTCGTTACCGTGTTGTGGCCGGTGTAACGAGTATCGCTTTGGCCGGTGTTGCCACCTAGTTGGTTCATTGCAGCGGTGTCGATTCTATCTGCGAACCAATCTTGCAAACCAAGTCTTGCCTCTTCACGTACTGAGAACGGGATACGTTGCTCAGACATTTTACCCTCAGAGCGTACCGCGTGACGTAGCTGGTTAATGACTAAGTCATCGGTGTAGACGGTTAAGGCTTCTTCATTACCTTCTAGGGTAGCATCACCCTCAATGCCGTCACCGCTTAAAAGCATTCTAAGACCGCAACGAACTCTATCGCCTGGGCCTTTGCTGGTATCTTCTTTGATTTGGATGATAGAGTTACTATCAGTCCCCATGAATTTATACATCCACGTCTGCTTAAGCGCTTCGCGTAACAATTTTCGCGACCACAGCTTTACCATTTACCTTCAATTAGAGACGCTAACCTCTAACCCGTCTTTCGACCGCTACATGTTTCCATGTAGATGAGACTATATCTTCACCTTAATCAAAAGGTGCCTCGCACTTCCAGCCGCTTGGCTGTACTCCTTTCGGATAGTCGTTGAACCTTCCCTTTCGGGCTTGGCTGCTGATTGTCTTTCATTTTTTATCATGTTAAGAGTTTCCAGCAATTCACGAGGTTATCACATGCGTGTCACCACGCCGCGGGCCTAAAAGCTAAGCCATTGGATGGTTTACGCCATAATTGGTTGTAGCCATCTTGCTGACTCCCTGTCAGTTGGTTTAAATCCTGTATGTCAAAATCGCTATTTGTACGTCGAGCAGACGAGGCGGGTTAACACGTTTTAAAGAGTCGCGGCTCTTTTCCAGCAAGGGGTCTCCCATCCTACGCTTGCCGGTTAAGCAGTTTTGACGTGATTGCTAAGCACGCACTGGGCTGACAGGTTTTAAGAGTCCCGACTCTGTAACTTGTTGTAAGCGTCCCTACTTACAAAAGGTTGGGCAAGTGAAACGGACGTGTAACGCTTGCCCTGGCAAAATCATAAAATTGATTTCAATGAAGTACTAAAACAGTAGCACAAAACAATTTAGCTATCCAGCCCTCGACGAGCGTTCCATGTCTGACCATAACTTTTCAAACTCTGAATCGGACATGGTATCAACGTTGTCAGCGCTGCGGCGTGTTGATACTGCCCCGCCACCACCACGCAAGCCCTGTTGTTTTAAACCTTGCTGCAAGCTGCGCAACTGCTCTTGCTCTTGGGATGGTTGATTGCCACCAGGCTGATACCCTCTAAGCTTAGCAAGCTCATAGACACGTTGGGCTGGGTTGTCTCCACGCTGTAATGCTTGGGCCACAATAGCCCCCTCATCATCAATCATGAGTCGCTGTGCGTGATTCCAGTCATAACCGGCGGTCATGTACTCTTTCATGCGGTTCTCTTGCAAGAACTTGTAAGCGTCCTTAAAGTCAGGTTGCTGTTGCATGAACTGCCTAGCGTGTTGCTCATATGTTCCCACAAACTGGCTAAGCGCTTGCTGTTGGCGCTGTTGTTGTTGCTGGGCTTGTATCTGTTGGCGTCTGTGGTTTTCTTGGTTTTCTATCCACTCTTGTTGTTTGGCTACAAACTCCGCAAGCTTTCGTGTTTGCCATTGACTGTACCCGAATGGGTCGGTCTCTGGGTCTGGCACATCCTCAGGCGGGTTTTGTTGCTGTTGTTGAAACTGCCTTAACTGCTCTTGATATTGTTGTTGTTGAGCTTGGTATTGTTGTTGCTGTTGTTGCAACTGTTGTTGGAGTCTTGCACGCTCTTGACGCTCTTGGTGTATAGCTCGCTTAAAGTTTTCTTCAAGGCTTTGTTGTTGTGTTTGCTGTTGCTGTTCGGGCTCAGGTTGCTGTTCGTCCATATGTGAAACGTCATCTTGTCCCCCATCATCGCCCGTGGCCACATCGTCGTGCTCAACTTCTTGCTCATCATTTTGCTCCGCCGGTGCTTCTTGTGGTGGTTGTTCACCATCCACAGAAAAAAGGCCATCTACTTGGCTCTCACTCATTTTGATATCTCCCTATTACGAGTTGTTACCATTTCCTTGGTTTTGCAAACCAAACTGTTGCGCAAACATCTGCTTTTGCGCGTCGTTTTGCATCTTTTGCTCTTCACGAGATTGATCTAACGCAAACTTCAATGTGTCGCGCTTTTGCCCCATGATCATCTCAAGCATTTTCATTGCTTGCTCGTTACTCATTTGCTCAGTCTTTGCTTGTTGGGCCATTTGGTCTAAGCCCATCTTTTGCCTAGCCTGCGCCTGCTCATCCATTGCCGTGCTTGAGGCTTCCTTAGCCTTGGCAATGTTAAGCACCGTTTTCGACTCGGTTTCCTTGTTCTCGGCACCCTTGCCTTGCAGTTCGAGCACCTTCTCAATCATGGCTAGTTGCTCTTTCTGTTTGGCTGACTCATCAGTCATAGAGCGTGTTAATAACTCTTTCCAGCGCTCAATCAAGGACTCTGGCAGTGGCGCATAATCAATGATGTCGGGTGGTATCGGGATGCCTGCTTGCAATAACAATGGTAAAAGGCCAGACACCACCGTGAACACTTTCTCTTTCATGTTGGGGGACGTTGGCGCATCATCCACTACAACATCATAATCAACCATTAATGGATCGTTTTTAACGAGTGGCACGTATTGTGCGCCCTGCTCGCCCACCACACGAATCAGCCTGCCATCTGAGATGTACTTAACAATCATCTTGGCTAATACCCTGCCTTGTTCTTTGCGATATCTCCTTAACGAATCAAAGAACGTGGCGAGAATAGTAAGCCCAGCGTTTTTGCGTAGGGTCTCAACTCCAACAGGCTGATTTCGATTTGTTTGGCCTAAAAGCTCAGGGTTAATACCTGGCACATCACTGATCGCCTCAATAGCATATTGAAGCATCCTATCAATACCCTCTGGATATCTGGGGGCCTCTTTTTGTTGAACCTTAGCTAGGCCGCCCGCATTGAGCTTAATAAGTGAGTTGGGCTTAGCCCACTCCTCTTCAACAGATCTAATGTCACTAAAAGCCCCCTCCTCATACATTAGGCCGCCTTTAGCATTGCTGTTGATAATATGTAGGGTTTGGCTAAGCCATTTGTTTGCCCACATTTGGGGGTCGGTCATAAGTCGAACGAGGCCAAACCATAGGTTTTTATTTCTGTCTCGCATGCCAGTGATGCAACGAAAAGTAAAGCACCCATCCTTGAGCACTGCCTCATCAAGCATCGTCTGGCCTGCGAATATGGCTTGTTTAAAGACTTTCTTAGGAACTTTGACATAATTTAACTTAAGGGATTCGACCTTGTCCCGTATCTTGTCAAACTGCTCTGATGTGAAGGTTTCTACCTTCTCAGGCATTTGCACGCGGTAAACATGTTCCATTTCATACCACTGCATTTGAATGACACTAATAACGTTTTCCCTGTTTTGATTACCAATGGATGATTGGTCGTTCTCATATTTCCAAGCCTCATCACCAAAGTGATCCTCTGGGCTTGTATCTAAAAAGAACTTGCCTGCGTTCACGTCGTCCGCAAAGTCTGGCCACTCATCTTGGAATTCTTCTTTAGTGAAGTACTTAACGCGGGCCAACCAACGAGCATCATCTAGGTTTCGCTTTTTGGCGTTTGGATCCCAAAGCATCTCAAGCGGGTCAACGCGCTCAACTTCTATGTCACCGTTAAAATTGTCTGAATAATCCAGGTGGGTTTCAGTCCACCCCATACCGGTAATAAGCGCATCCTGGAACGCCTCTGACTCCTCATCCTCAGCGTCACACCTATCACGAACCCATTGAGCCGCAGCGGTTAAGACTTCGTTAACCCTAGCGTCGCCTTGCTCCCTGGCCATGTAGCGCACTTCTTGCCGGTTTTGGACTTCCTCACCAATAACGAAGTTGATATTCCTTGCTATGCGATTGAAGGTGATCGCGGGCCTGCCTTCCTCATCGAGTAAGAGTTTATCCTCTTCACTCCATTGGTGGCCTGAATACATGTCAAATGCATCTTGCGCCCAGTTGCGCCAATCCTGGCTATGATCACGTGCCCGCTTTAACTTTTGCCAAAGCTTGCCTAGTAAATCCTCTTTGTCCTCTGGTCCCTCATCCTCTGGACCGTCCCTATAAATTTCTGATTGGTCTAAACCTTCCATTTTGTATCACCTCAATCCTTGAGTTTAACCACGCACTGATAATGCCAGTTCTTTTGCTCGCAATAAGGAGAACCATAAAGAATATAGCCATCTCTTAAAGCCTCTTGCACTTTGTGTTTTAAGGCTCTCTCGTCGTCGCCCATCTCTATGGGTGAGCCGAACAAGATTTTATAATCCTCTATTTGTATAACCTTGCCATCCCCTGGTGAAAAATTTATCACAACTATATCCTTATACTGCCCAACTCGAAGCGCCGCCCCCCCTGCGTCTGTGGCGATACCTTTCCTTGGGTTTGTCGTCAATAATTCTTGGCCATACTGCGCCTAAGTCCTCATCCATTATGCGGGCTATAGCGTCTAACATGTCGTCATGCATTGAAACAGGAAACGAGTCGTATTCCTCAGCAAGGAATACATCAACCAAATCCTCTGTTTTTTTCTCGTAATTTGTTTTAAATAATGACTCAGGCAAGTAAAAGCGCTTACCCGCAAATATAGGGATGAGTGAGCGAATGCGGTCTAATTTGTTGAGCCGTCCGCCGAGCTCTGTGATGCTAAAGTGGTAGTTTCTGTGGGACATTTCATATTTAAAATGTTCCACGTCGGCTTGCATGCCATACTTTTCGTACCCCACAGTAATGGGCTGCCATTTACCATGCAAGCGAAATAACATGTCAGCGCGTTCAGCGAGATTAAGCCGATCACGAACAAGATCGAGAAGATAATAGTTTTTGTCAGGTCCGAGGCCGATGACAGCCATAACCGTATAATCGTTGGTTTGTTTCTTTTCATTGGCTGGATCTACAAGAATGTATTTATTCATGCCATCACCGTTTGAACCCTTGTGATAGCACACCCATTCGCGTTTAAAGCCTTGGGTTTCGTCGGCCACAGGATCTAACAACATCTGACAAGCAAATGTGTATGGGCCTTGGATCTTACGTTTCTCATCTAATGCCTCCCTGCTTAACAGTACTGGCTCGCCTTCCACTGAGCCATCCTTTGTTGCTGCATAAATCCTTGGTACAGCAACTTTGCGTTTTAACATGTGCCTATAAGCATCATTCGCATGATACCTGGTGCCAATATAGCGCTGTATCCCGCCCTCAGCGCCCAGGTTTGTTGAAACCTCCCATGTGCTTAATACCTTTTGCATCATAGTTGGAGTTCCAACGTGGTCAACCGTAACCAAATCATCATACACCAATATATAGAAGTGGCGCGAAGTTGGCTGACCATCAATAACCCCCCAAGCCTCAACGGTAGACTCTTTGGGGTTGGTCTTTCTCTGTACTACTATCCCGTTATCCATTGACCATCGTGGCGCATCCTTATTTGGATTTTCCCACAGAATGTCGGGGTATAACGTGCGTAAATTCTCGTTGTGTTCTAGCTCGTACTTGATTTGACCTAAAAACCCTTTCGCAATGGGTCGGGTGCAACTGAATATCCCTATTGTCACCTCTCGACCTCCCCACTTTGGGTGTGGATTGTCGCCATGGGATGACAATATGTCTTGTATGCTTTGGGCAAACGTTATTATCGTTGATTTGTAGTGCTCCCTACTCCATAAATCTAAAAAGCCGTTGGGTGCTGCCTGGACTTCCTTGCAGCGGTCGAGCAACCACGGCCTCGCCACATCCTTGCGGCCACACAAGAAGGCTAACAGAAAAAACAAATCCCTTCGTCCTAACCATCGCCATAGCTCTTGTCTTTCTACCTCCGTCAACCTGTAAGAATCTCTTACAAATTGCTTGTAATGCTCTACAGTTTTTAGGTTTTGTACCAGCTCATGCATACTACTCAGTTAAACCGATGTTTTGCATAATCTCGTTAAAGTTATCTTCAACAGATTTAAGGGTGCCTTCAACCTTAGACTCTGTTTGCATTGGGCCACCATCTGCGCCGGTTATCTCGGTCCGCTCTGTGTACCCTCTGTTTTTACATCTAGTTTTTAAATAGAAAATGATTGCAGTAATATTCCCTTCCTCAATCTGCCTAAACAAAGCAGACTCAACAAAGTCACCCTTGTCGCCGTCCTTTTCTTTTATGATTTGGTCGCAGTCCTCTGCAAACTCTGGGAACTTCTCGCGCCAATTGTAATAATTACGCCGATTAATCCCGACCGACTCACAGGCCGCAGCTATAAACCCGTTGCACTTGCGCAGCACATCGGGAAACGATTTGCGTATACTCTCAAAATCCTTGTAATGGCCAGGCTTTTTGCTCGCTGGCTTTTTCTTCTCGCTCATGGCTTCCTTGCCTCCGCACCTTAAACATGTGGTCGTCTATCCATGACCATAATGCAACAACTAAACGGCACGCCCTTTTGTTCTACGCCCTTGTAGTAAAAGTTTACGCGCCTAGCTAACTGATAGATGTGTAACCGCTTATCCCATCGGCGCACATACCCCTTGCCGTGGGCTCTGTCTAAAAAGTCCATATACTTGCAAGTTAGAATATTTACAGGAACCAAGCAAACCACCTTCATGCGTGTGCTAAATTCCCAGGCTCGTTCAAGATATGGGCCAGGCTTAGAGTAAGGGGGGTTCATAAAGATAGAGCACTTGTGCTTAAAGTCATCGCGCTTAAACTCAAAGGCAATGTCCCTGCCATTAAAGATGAGTCTATTTTCGTGCCAAGGCTTAAGTGCATCGGTTAGCCGTGCGGCACACTTCTTGTTTTCATCAGTGGCGCAGGCATCGATTAAGAAATTCATATGTGAGTCTAACCAGTTATATAAATCTGGTGGCGTCTCGTACTCATCCTTGATCACATCTGTATTTGCAGATTTGCTCACGTTGCGATATCTCCCTTACGCAACCATAACTTATATCAGCTATCCAACGTAAGTGCAACTGTATACCCGCAACCGTCCGGTTTTTCCGGTTAGTTGAGCTGTTCGGGATTTCCGAATAGCTCATAAAAAAAGGCCACCTAAGTGACCTTTCGGACTGTTCTAAGGAATAGAACTTTATGAAAAAGCAAAGATATTATACCACGTAATAGGGCAGGCACATACTGCGTGCCTAGTTACAACTAAGGAGAACTACATTTAACACTAGTGGTAAAGAGTGCGGCAACCAAGTAACCTCATAAGACAGTAGCCTAAATCTATACGCCCAAGCCTTGCCGCCCTTGGCTTGTCGTGGTGGTTCTTATGGTAGCCCTCTCCACAACAGATGATGGCTAACAGCGTGCTGTTCTTTATCCTGCCTAGATGACACCATGAGTTAACAATCCAAGTGCTGTGCGCAACCAAGAACACCCGCAGCAATGTGAGGTACACGAATGCCTCGACGCTCCATAACAATGGGGCCAAACCAGCGCCCAGAGCCCACCAATAGTATTGCCTGTCATAAACAGTCAAAATTTTACCGCTCTTTTTCGTATCATTTTTCGACTGTTTAAGCTTGACAACCCAACCACATTGCGCATGCCAAAAGCCATCCTTGGGGCTGTGTGGGTCGCCCGCTTTGTCTGCCCTGCCATGATGTAGCTTATGGATACGCACCCAGTGTGATGGCGGTCCTTGCATGCAAATCATGCCGAGAACTGTCAAGAAATACTTGACCGTTGGATGAGGATCAATAGCTCGATGGGTGAGCATACGATGGTATCCAACACTTATCCCGCACCCTGTTAGTTGGTACAAAATGAGAGTGATAACCAACAATTGTACATTTACTCCATACATGACCATATAGGGCACCCACAAAGGTATGGCCAAGTATAGAAAGTATGCATTAATCTTGCGTGCTAAGCTTCCCACCTAAATATCCTTTTACTACCTGCATCGCCGCCTCAGCACCATAGCAGACATGGCAGTCATAGCCCTGCTCTCTAAGTTTGGCGAGCTGATCCTTTTGATTGTCGGTCAACCGGTTCTTGCCAACCTTCAACTCAATAAACAAGCCGTGGAACGTTTCCCGTGGAACATTTAGTTCTATGTCTGGCCTACCTGGACGCACCCCCATATCCTTAAAGCGCTTACCCTCTTTGGCTCCGCGCTTGCCACCATTGGGGGAGTGATGTAGCAAATCTTTATATTGCGGGTACTGAAACTCAAACCAACGCACAAACCTTAAGTGCTCGTCATCTTCTAGATGCTTCCTGCTTTTGCGTGTCGCTTGTGGTTTCTTGCTCTTTCTCGCGTAGGCGCTCCATGTCTGATTTGCCGTCCTTATCATTGGTTAGTAATTCCTCTATGAATTTATCGATCTTCCCGTCTAATCTACCAAGCCTAAAGTTTTGTATTGGCGATCCTGTTTCCGCAACCAACGCCTCACGTAATAGTTTTTGTATCTCCACAAGCACAAAACAAAATGCCTTACGCGATGATATTTCGTTTACTGGTCCTTTCATAAAAACCGGTAAGCCGTTTCAAGCTCTTCATTAGCCATTATTTAATCCCTTATTAATTACCTCATCCTCAACAAACCTGGTGTGGTCTCCTTGGAAATTCATGTAAAACTCGCCGGTTGGTCCTCTTCTATTTTTTGCTAAGGTAAACTTTGTGCTCAGCGGTCCGATTTTTTCATCTCTTGATATGAACATAACCGTATCAGCATCTTGCTCAATACTGCCTGAGTCACGTAGGTCACTTAGCTTTGGTTCTTTGTCTAACCTCTTCTCATAGTCTCTATTCATTTGACATAAAGCAACGATTGCAACGTTCAGCTCCATGGCCATGCACTTGAGTTCGCGGGTAATATCTGTTACTCGCTCATACAAGCTGGCCTTGGCATTGTCCCCAACGATTTGTTGGATGTAGTCCACTACAACAACATCCGTTTTGCGCCTCATCATGTTGCGCCTTATCGCCGTTCGTAGCTGCCCCACTGTCATGCGCTGGTCTGGGTGGAACAACACTTGCGCCTTTCTTGAGCCGCTTTGCCCCGCCATTTTCATTTCAGGCTCGTTAAATGCGCGGCAAATCTCATCGTCGGTTGCTAGGCCGTGCTCAATTCTGCTTATCTTCATGTCTGATATGATGCTGCCATACCTCATCATTAAGTCATCGGGCAGCATTTCAAAACAAAAGAAATCTATCGTTGTGTCGGCATCCATAGCCATACTCGCCACAAGGTTAAGCGCAAAGCTCGTTTTACCTGCCCCAGGTCTGGCCGCAATAATGTTTAGTGAGCCAAGCCGATAGCCTGACAGCAATCTATCTAAGGGTGATATATTTGTAAGGTGTCCGACAATCTTTTTGTTGTCCCTGGTCTCTATCATGTTGTTGATCATGCGCCCAAACAGGTCATACCAGCCAATAGGCTCATTCTTGCTGACCTTCGAGCGTGATAGCTCGAACACCTCGTTTTGCAGCTTGTCGATAATGTCCCGTGGTGCCTTGCCTTTTGGATCTCTTAGCATCTCACGATAGTCATTCATTACCGCATTAATCTTGTTGATGTCTGACTGGTCTTTAACATCCTCAATATAGCTAAGCATCTTATGCTCAAAGCCTCTGGCTTGCTGTAATTCTGCAATGTAGCCTTTCGGCAAGTCTGCAAATCTGCACATGTACATGCTGAGCTCAGCCTCGTCAAAGCTGTCTGAGTTCTTGCAGTAGTCACCTATTCGCTTGAACACCACCTGGTGTATGCCCTGGCTAAAGTCCGCAGGTACTAAGGTCTTGGTCGCCTCAAGGTAGTTGGCCTCTGTCCGCATACACTGGGCCAGCAAAGCCCTCTCAACCTGAGTGACGCTGGTGGGCTCGCCTTCCTCTATGGGTTCAGTTGGGCAGAAATCTGCAAATGTGCAATTGCGCATTCGCTCAGGGTTTAGCCCATCGGCAACAGCGTCCGCTGCGTCATACTTCTCGGCCAGCTCGATATCACCGACCTCCTTGGCTAGTGAGTCCAAGTCCATGGTCGAGATGTGGTTCACATTTGGCTCAAGCATGGTCGCAAGCGCCTGCATTGCCTTTATGCCCGCATCGTCGTTATCAGGCCATAGGATGATGTCTCGCCCATGTAATGGGGTGAGATCGGTGTTGTTGAAATTCTGAGCACCAAAGGGCCAAGTAGTAGCCACATAGTCGGGGGTAGGGTAAAGCTTTGATGCTGCCTTGGCTGCCTTCTCACCCTCACAAATTACCGCCTTGGCTTTTGGGTGCTTGGCTAAGATGTCGAGATTGTAAAGAGGGAAGGGCTTTGGCATGGCCTTGGCCTGCCAAAATAATTCACCGGTGTGTCGTCGCCACAGGGTAAACGGCTTGAACGATTTGCGCTGCCCCTCAACATCGTATCGGCAATAAATCATCATGAGGTTGCCGTCTTTGTCTTTGTAGGCCGACTTAAGCGAGGGCTCGCCCAAGTCTACACTCGGCGCATCAGGGGGTACAGGTAGAACAATCGTAGGGTCGTTATTTTTTACCAGATTTTTAGGGGTGGGTTGTGATATGCTGAGTAGTTCGGCCAAATTCTTACCCGCTTGTAGCTGATCTACATTCTCCAAATAAGCAACCAAACTTATTAAGTCGCCACCTTTGTCGCCTGTAGCAAAGTCCGCCCACTCACCTGTGGTGGTGTTGATACTGAACGAGCCTGCCTTATTGTCCGCTCTGGTTGGGTTCTTAACCACATACTCGTGGCCTTTATACTTGCCACCTGGTAGCCACCTATCTAACACCGTCCTTGCTGAGCTAAGCGCACTATCCCTAACCGCGCTAAAGTCAAAGTCATCAGCCACTTAGTGCCTCTCTAAATTTCTTGAATAATGATTTAGCAGTCATGCTACCATCGCCGCGCTTAACGTTCCGTTGCATCTCCTCAAATTCTGCGGCTCTCTTGGCGTCTTCTCGGCGGCACCGCTCCATGTCCTCTGCCAGTTCGCGTTCTCTTGTCTGTGGGCCTCTCACGAGCTTTAGCTCGCCTCTTTTGACCTTACCCACAACCGATTGGGTCAGGGCTGCGATATTCTTGACGTGTCCCTTGGCTATGGCGGGCTCAACCTCCTTGATGACCGTCAAAGCCTCATCCTCAGTCAATTTATTCTGGGTACAGACTCCCCAAGCCCTATCAAGATCCGATCGATCTTTTTTCTTCTTTTTATTAATAGTATTAGGCGTTCGTTTGGACTTCGTTTGGACATTTGTCGTTTTCACTGAAAATAACTCCTTTATTTTCTTTGTGATATATAGCTGACTGGGGTTGCGCCCATTCCTAACTATTCTTGCCATTCCTAGTTCTTTGAGCTTCTTAACAGTGCGGTAAATTGTTTTAAGGCAGACGTCTTTCTCTTTCGCCATGGTCTTATAGGTTTTAACGCAATAACCATAAGCCTTGTTCGCGTAGTGCGCTATATGTCGTGCTATAACGATCTCAGTGGGGGAAAAATTAGCAGATATGGGTAATTCGTCGGTTGAAGCTTGATTTAAGTCGTGCGTATTATTTATAATCATTGCTGATTTGTCCTTAGTAGTGTTTGTGCAAATCATCGTTCGACTTCTCAAAGACACCGCCAAGTATCATGATGAGAGTCGGGGTAAATATTAGCTAGGATTCTTATCTAGGCATGGATGCTTTTGCCTTTTATTTAACACCCCTTACCCTTACCTTTTCCACCTTTGCTTTTTGATTTCTTATTAGCCATGGTTTTGACCTCGTTTGGTTTTAATTATTTCTGGGTAAAGATTATTGCCTGGTTATACTGATCAAATCAAGTGTCAAAATTTTTAGTGACCAGACTTGCGAATATCATCGAGCAATCTGGCCATTCTATATATCTGCGCATGTAGGTCGTTGCAGATTTCTTCATATCTGCTTATGAAGAAAACCATTAAAATACCCATCGTGCAGGCACCCAGACCAAAACCCCTAAACCACTCAGCATTATAATCATTGTGGATCAGCGCGAACGCCCAGGCCGTCACCGCAAAGATCACAGACAGCCAATATAAAACTCTAAGTCTTTTTAGGTTTCGCTTTGCTCTTTTCTCTTGTACTGGGTTCATGTTTTTTTATTTGCTCCGCATATACTGGGTTGGTCACCTTGATTTCATCATCAGGCGGTCGGCTCTCTTGTTTTTTTATTTCTTTAACTCGCTTGTATAAAAGCATAGTGCACCTCAGTCAGTGTAAACAATAACTCGATAACGGTTTTGGGGAAGCTCTTCTACTGTACCACCAAAGCAACCGTTACCTCGATCGCAAAACACTAAGAGGCTATAAGGTGAAAGGGGGATAGGGGTCTCGACCTCAAATTCGTTTTTGCCATACGCCACCTTTTGTTTAAGTATGTTAACTTTGTCGAGCGCTTTTACTTCTTGATATGTTTTGTAGGCATCTGCGGCCAACTCCTTAGAATTGTCCGCAAAAGCCCAACCCGATACTGAATGCTTGGTCATTTACCATCCGCCAGATTGTCGTTGATAGTCTTGGCCTGAACCCTGGCCTTGATTACCATATCCCTGGTTTTGGTTGTTACCTTGATAACCGCCTTGCTGTTGGTTATCGCCTTTCTTTTCCGCAAAGGTTAAGTTTTGACAAATAATACTTGTGCTTTGCTTTTCTACGCCGTTGTTGTCTGTGTATTTATTAGTGCGCATAGAACCCTCAACGTGCACTAACATACCTTTCTTGACGTACTGCTTTGCGACGCCTGCCTGCGGTCCAAAACAAGCGACTTGGTGCCATTCTGTACGCTGCTCCATGTTCCCTGTTTGTTTGTTTTTCCATTGTTCATTTGTAGCGATACTAAAAAATGTACCCTTGTCATTGGCGTTGACTTCGCCGCCCACATAACCCATGACAAACGCTTTGTTTATTCCCTTCGACATTTCTATTTCTCCTTGATATCGAGCAACTTACACTTGCTCATCATTTCCTTGAATTTTTCTAACCCTTTTTGTAGGTCTCCTATCATGTCCTCATCACGTTTTAAGTGCTCGACATGATGCTGTAATTTTACAGGATAATCGGGGTTGTAGCTAAGAAAATTACCCCACTCACGTTCGGGAAAGAACATAAGTTGGAATTGAATTTGCGCGTAATATTCTTTGGTTATGCCATTATTAAGGTGCTCAAAGTGGGCAGCCCTGCCAGGGCACTTTATTTCTAAAACCCCGTCATCACCAACTAACCCGTCTGGGGAGCACCCAACCAGGTTGTCGCCCTCAAAGACAACAAAGCCAACCTCGGTAACCTCAACATCATACTCAAACTCATACCAGGCACGGGCCACAGGTTCCAGCTCTTTGCCGGTTTCCATCGCCTTAACGCCGTTGATTTCATCAGGCACCGCGCCGGTGGTCCGCTCGGCCATGATATCCCTAAATAGGGTTTTTAGTTTTGCAGGGGTTAAAAGCCTATGTGCTATTGATGCGGTGATTCTGCCCACCCTTAACGCGTGCCACTCGTCTGAGCCTTGCTCACAGTCTATTATTTTTATCTTCATTTTTTCGTCGCTAATTTATTTATTATCTCTTCATATTGATCTTTGCTTAATTCCGTTAACTCTAAAATGTTGTAAGCCTTCAATAAGCGTTCAACCGATCTGCCCGCATTCTCCACCATTTGCGCTAAACTGTTGGCTTGCTCCTCACTAATATTGGGGGACGGTAACTTAACCTCGCCGGTCTCAACGTCCACCATCCTGGGCCTGTTATCCTGCACCGTTTCGGTTTCAGTCTCATCAAGTAGACCTAGCCCCGCAATGGATAGGGTCACCCGTCTTTTTGCCTTGGTTTCCGCTTTCATCATGGCGTTAGCTAGTGCGTCCCCTCGCAAGTTCCCGATCGGTAATGCACCGGTAGACTCATCAACCCGCCCCGTTCTATCTTTAGCTCGTGCAGTTACAATATAAATATCGCCCACCGTTTGCCTGTCTGTTATTTCCAGGGAAATACCGTGCACCTTCCTCAATTGATCTGTGCACTCCCTACGTGCATATAAGGTTAATTTACCTTGTAGTTGTATATACTCTAATGGCCTGGTTAACGGATTAAGCCCTAAACTTTTGCATATTTCTGATATATACGTTAATCTCTCGCCGCTTGTGAGCTTGCTTAAGTCACCAGCTACTAGCACTTTCTCAGCTATAGCCGCCCCCACCGTAGCCAAGCTGCCACTGTCCGACTGTGTATCTACAATATCATTTGACATAATCACCTCTTGCAATCGCCGGTATAACCAGCTAATCTATAGTAATGGTGATACAGTATAACTATGGTATAACAACAGATCAAGGGGATGAGCTGTGAAAAAATTACGAATTAGAGAGCAAACGAGTGAGCCAAGAAAAGACACGCTATGCATGAAGGTCAGCAAAAGTGAACGTGCACTATTATATGAGGCCGCTGCCATTGAGGAAGTAGCCCCAAGCACCTTTGTCGCTGAGACCGCGCTTGCTAAGGCTCGCCGCTTGGTGAAAAAAAGGGGGGCCGATAGTGGATAGTGAATTTTACATACTGCCCGCAAAGTTTGCTTTTTGGGTAGCTATTAAGTCAGGGAATCTAAGTGAGGATCCAGACGCGGAAAATTTCGCGGGCTATTACATGTATATGGGCAACGAGGGTGACGATTTTCTTTTTAAGCATATCGAAACAAGGAAGTACATTCGCTTTCAGATAGAGTGAGGTACTTATGTATATTGATGCCTGGGTTATTATAGCTATTGTCGTGGTGCTAACCATGTTGTCGGGCACGTTCTTTGCCTGCATCCTTTTATCGTTTAGCTGCGGCTTTTTTGGTGCCCTCGGTGGTTTCTTTGTGGGGGTGGTTCTCGCCCTCTTTTCCGATCCATCCACATGGTGGGCAATGGGTTTGGCTTGCGCCTTTCTCGGTGGCAAGTGGGGTGCCATCGGTGGTTTAGGGGCTGGCCTCTTTTTAACAGTATGTTCGTGGGGCTCAAGGGGTTAAACGTACCCCTTTATCAGCTCTCGCATAATATCTGAGACCGTGCGCCCGCGCTTTAACGCTGACATTTTTAGCTTGTCATAGTCTTTTTTAGGCACCCATAAATTTATCCTGCTCATATCTTTTCGAGATATCACGCTGGTTGCTTTCTGTAAATCTTCACTTGCAGATTTGCGCCTTCTCTTATAGTTGCTCATAAGTGATCATTCCTAACAATTCTTTGGTTACGTTTTCGACTTCAGTAATAGCAATATCATCCTTTGATGAGAACACGGTCTTACCCTCTCGCGCTGACTTATTAAAAGCCACGCGCCGACCTATGGTGTTTTTAAACTTTTTAAAGGGTGGCATATACTCGTGCAGCGCCTCCAATACATCTTTATTTACCCCGCTGTTGGGGATGGTTTGGTTTAATAAAAAGGCGGCGACAAGCCCTTTATTTACCCGCATCGCATGCCTCACTAACTCCATGGTGTCGGTGGTCGCCCACACATCATAAGGTGAGGGTTGCAGTGGGATGATAATAACATCCGACATGCTCACCGCCTCGGCTAGAGTGTCACCCATCTTGCCAGGGGTGTCTATTAACAGGTATTGGACAAACTCATTGATTGCCGTTTCCTCTGTGTCGCGCAGCGCCCTTCGCTTGTCCGCAATGATAACCCGTGCCTCATGGAACTTGGCTTGGCCTGTGTCGTACCAGTCCCGCAAGCTGCCCTGTGGATCAGCATCCACCATCGCAACATTACAAGGCGTGTCCAGGTGCTTGAGCCCATAAGCTAGGTTTGTGCAAAGGGTGGTTTTACCGACGCCGCCTTTGTGGTTGATGAGGCTAATGATTTTCATGCTTTTCCATATCTATTGCTTTGATGTAAGGGCCTTCGTCGCCTAAGTCTTGCCACATCGCTACCGTGAGCTTTTCACAAAAAGGATCACAACGCACCTCAATGGGGTGGTCGCCGAGGTCTTTGATGATGAGCTGTAGCTTTTCTATAAGCTTACTTGCTTTCATTCGCGCCTCTTGCTCTAAGGGCATTTTCAACAATAAACGAGATGTAGTTAAAAATAACTTTTATGTCGTCATGGTCTAAACCTCGATTAATTAAAAGGGATATTAGCCTGTCTCGCTCTCGCTCGCCGGCGTCTATATAGTCTTGCTTTTTAAATTTAGTCCGTTTCATCTTTATACCCTACCATCACGCTAGGCGGTAACTCATACTCAACGCCTATCTTTCGCCATATATGCAACACGTGCGGATGATTGTTGATGCTGTGTTCTTTGCATGGGTGATACTGCACAACCGTGTCGTCATCATCCCAAAACAATGATTTAATCTGGCACATTTCATCCCATGTAGGAATAAAGGTTTTTTTGCCCCGACAACCCAGCACGCTCACATGTTCCCAACCCATACCATCAGAGGCGATCACCTGTAGTGTTCGCCCTGGTATCTTTGACGGGATGATGAAACAGCCGTTAGCCCCATCTGTTTTGCTACTGGCCATAACACCATCCCGAACCCTGTAATCCTCAGGAACTTTGAACATTTACAACCCTCAACTGAACATTTAAGCCCAAATAATCAGAAAGAGCGCTTTGTATTTTTACCACTCGATCTTTATTTAAAACAGCGGCGTGTCTTGGATCCATTGAGCAGGTTAATATAACCCTCTCCTCAATGTCGTGTAACGCCATGTGTTGAGCTGCCACTTTAGCCAGACCAACCAACGGCGCATTGTTAACCATATCCGCCCAATTTGCCCTTGTTTTTCTTTCTATGTCGTCCATAATTTATTCGCCTCATTTTCCTTTTGTGGATTAGTTATTTTAAAGTGTGTCCCGCCCATCTCAAACTCACTGATACCCCGCAAGTGTTCCTTGATGTCGATATCTGTTCCGCTCTTCATTCTACGTTGATGAGACTGAACCCAATGTAATATAGGTCTTTTCCTGCCTGTTGATGTCTCTGGCAAAGACCTTGCATAAAACAATGATTGTATTTGCTCAGGGTAAACGCCAAAGGTTGCCTTTGCCTCGCCCTCTATAGCCTGAACGTTCCAAAGGTATTGTCTGTCTTGGTATAACTGTAACGTTACCGACGCCCATACAACGTTATAATCTTCGTATGAGTCTTCTTTCTTGTCCTCAAGTATGGGCCTATTTTTAAAAGATATTGACCGGCCTGTTATAGGGTCCGTGATTTGCGACCACCCATAAGCGGGTAGAAGCTCGCCATCTTTAGTGATAACCATATAGTCGGGACACCCTGCAACGCCATCACCATAGTAAAACAGCTGCGTGAACTTGTATGGCGTGCCTCTCTTGTCCGAAACAAACCCCTTGGGCAGCCTTTTTATTTTCTTTAAAACAGAGCCAACCAGATAGCATCCCTCATCTTGCAGCCGCCCCCAAGGTCGGGTTGTGTATACGGCAATATCTGGCACCCCATCATTTATCATGTCAATATTCTGAACGCCAGCGCTACGCCCGTCTTTTGTTTTCGCAACAGCCACAACTCTGTCGTGAGGCGCGAAATAACAACCGTGCGTTTTAATTTTTTCGAAGTTCTGCTTCTTGAATCTTAAGAACTTTGGGCCTTTCTTAGATTGCTTAACGTTTTCCTCAAACAAACCTATCAATCCTTTGGCTACTAAATCCTCAAACTCCGCTGTCTCCCAATACTGGTTATAACCAAAACTATTTTGAGCCATACTACATCCTATGTATATATTCACATATCGGAACCATTGCAAATATAAAGGAAACCGCAATCACCACTAAAACTGATAAGTAGATGATATCCCTTTTCATTCTTTCACCTGTCTTTGTTTAAATCCGCCTTAATCTCATGTAGCGTGTCTACCAGTAGACTTAAATCTACTAGTAGACCATTCATTTGTTGGCGGAACACCTGCAACCTATCTTCAACCATTTCAATGCGATTAATGATAAAGTCAGCGTTTTCGACGTTTCGCTTTGCCTGTTCTTTTGTGACTAATTCGCTCATGTGCTCCCCAATACCGAAACCGCGCTTGTTACCGCAGCCTCGTTAATATCTATATATATTTGCGTCGTAGTTAAGTCTTGGTGTCCCGCAAGCTTTTGTACGTCGCGGATTGATCCACCATGATTATTTATTACTCTGGCTAATTCGGTGATGAAAGTCCGCCGCCCTGAGTGGCTCGAATGGCCATCCATTCCAAGGCGCTTGAAAGTTTCCCAGAAAAAATCAACAATTTTTTGAGGGGCTAGCGGCTTGCCTTTGCAAGAATAAAATATAAAGTTGTCGCCGTATCTTTCTGTATTTCTGTATATCTGCAACCAGTGTTTTAACTGGGGGTGCATAGGGATATCCCTAGATTGCTTTCGCGCTTTGGTAATGTGTCTTGGTACATGTACTATCACACCAATCTCACCACCGCTCATCACATCACACCATCGTAAGCCCGCTATCTCTTTAGCTCTAAGTCCAGCACGCAACGAAAACAAATAAATGCACATATTTCGTGCTTTAAAATGGCTGTTGTCCAGGATGTATTGCTCAACACGCTTTTGTTGTTCAGGCGTTAATAGCTTGGCTACGCCTTTAATCTTTTTTGTCATCTATATATTTAATCTTTACGTCAAAAGGGGAAACCATCGCGCCTTGACCGCCTTCTTTATTCATTGGGTGGTCACTGCCACCGCCGGTCCCGCAACCAACAGTAACCTTTATGGTTTCTGGCATTTTCTCGCCCTCGGCAAGTTCCATTTTAACGCCCATGCTTGCGCCGCCCCCACCAACAGATTTGTTTATCCAAGAAGGGTCAGAGCCGCCCCAGCCGCCCCAACCGTCGGGGTTGGCCATCTTGATTCTATGGGCATGGTACGCGGTTAATTTTTCGTTTATATCCCACGCAATCGGAACTTGATCAATATTTATACAATCCCCAATAACATGAAGGATATATTCAACCTCATCTCGCGTTAGTTTGTTTAAGTCTTGCATCTGTACCCCCTAGCCTGCGGATAATACATGGTGTATAGTCTGTCTGCAAGTACATACACACAAGACATAATCGTAATTATATAGCGGCGAGGGTGCGCATAATGGATATGAATCAAGATAGATGGCACGATCTTTTTGCGGCTTTAGTTAGCTCATTGGATGGGATAACTGAGGCTGTGCGCGAGGCAAACGAACAACTAAACGATATCAGAGGCGAAATTAACGGGTTGCCAGGTATAGAGGAACAAAGGCGAACCAACAAGATTTTAGAAGCTATTGCAAACGCTCTCACGGATAAAGCCTAGTGCCCTGTTATGATCCAATAGGTCCAGCGTTTAAGGACTATTACACAGAGCAAGGCCGTGAGGCTAGCCGCATTCTGTGCTACCTCATCAAGTATCACTTAATCAAAGAGGCCGACATGTTCGAGGGTATGTTCGACCGCCTTGTGAGTTGGTCAGATGAGCACGAGTTCTTTGACTCTCTGACCGAGGGGCAAAAGGTTAAGTATCTAGTAGATAGAATGGATCGAAAAAAATGACTATCCCTGACAAATTCAAAACCGGCTTTATTGAGCGGGACGTTGAGCAAATCATAGAGACTGAGGAAGGCCAAAGTATGGTAAGGATATCTTATGATGAAACAAAGAAATCGTTAAGGCTATATGTCAGGATTGAAAGCGCCTGGGTATCGACCAAGATGACACCAGGGCAGGCAAAAAAGCTCATGTTCTCTTTGTATGAATTTCTAAGGACAGAATCAGAATGTACTCAATCAAATGCCAAGGAATAAGCCACAAAGCCCCATCTGTTAAGCGTTTTTTTGAAATATCAGACATTCGATCCGTCGGGGTGGTTAGCCGCAAACAGGTGCTAAGCTATTGTAGAATTGCAGATATGCAGAAAAAGAGCCACATCTGTATGGTGTACCGACACCTAAAAGAGTCCACTGATTTAACGTGGAATGATATTGGCTCATCACTAAACCACTTTGGGGAGAACCTGCCAGACCTCGCCAAGAAAGAATGGGATATTGACTGCCCACCCCCGCAAGTCGGTAACGGTAATTTAGGCCGCCGCTCGTTTGAGGTTCGCTATGGTAACGCCGAAAGCTTGCCGTTGTACTTCTTAGAGATAGAGCAAAAAAAAGAAAATGAGTATCATTTGCTTTTGCACTGGTGTCGCGGCGATTCTGAATTGATATGTCGATACCCTGTACATAACGACATTTCATGTTTAAATGTCAGCGAGTTTTCGACATATTTAAGATATATTGGTTATGATTTGGCTTATAACCCACCCCAGTTACCTAGCAAAGTAAATCATTGGGTGGTCCCGCCCCGACGCTGTGATCGACGCGCTTCGAATGAATAAATCATTCTAGGAGCGGGTGAGGTTATTATAGTTAATCTTTTTCAGGGCTTGTAATAGACAAATCTATCTTTCCGTCGAGGGCATTATCTGGAAGGTTTAAAGCCTCCTCAATAGTGTCCTCAATCTTGTCCTCAACGAATTCCTCAATCGGGCCGTCGTGCTTCTTGGTGATGACAAAAGCACCAATGCCCGCCGCTGCCAATAAGCCTACAACTATAAGTATGCTTGCTATCTCATAAACTTTCATTTTCAAACCCCTTAACAAACCGGTTGTAATTGTCCTTAAATTGCTCAACTGTTCCCGCCCCCTCAATGGTGTTCCAATGAAGTTTCCAATAATTGGCCAGGCCGTCCACATCGCTAGCCTCTGGTAGTGGCTCTGGGAATTTCCATAAGTACATCCTAGCCATAAGTGTGGCATAACGTAGATCCCAAACCATGCGGCTTGCACACCCTGAGGTGTACATATTACATATAGCCATAATGGTATCTTTCTCAAGATTGGTCAATCGCCCCCACAAATCATCATGGGTGCGAGCTTCCATTTGATAAAGACCTATACCGCCGTTGTAATCGCTTATACCTTTTTGCAGCAAGTATGTGCCTAGATTGGTCTCTTGTGCCGCAATGCCTAGTAAAAGGTTTTCCGCAGCCTCAGACCATTTGCCATTGCTTAATAACTGCAATGGTGGTCTTATAACGTGCCGCCTTAAATGGCTAGGGTGAATCATGGCACCGCCGAGTTATCAACGACAACCCAATCATTGTTGCGATCATCCCAGTCTGCACGCTTACCCTCTGGCACCTCTCTTGGCCTTTCTTTGGGGGGAACCCATTTAACCGTCTTTTCATCAAGCACCCAATTAGAGTACTTTTTAGGCGGTATAAAAGCGTCGCGCTCTTTATCATAAGTGCAGTTCTTACCTGCATAATTTTTGCGAATCGATCCATCTTTGGCTGTTTCCACCCACTCTTTGGGGTCGCCTACAGCGCCGCTATTAATGAACTCTTGATCGGCAACAATCACCCTTATGATATTGCCGTTTTTACCTACTTGCGCATAATGTCCCATTATATTGCATACCTCACTATTACAACGCCGTCACCACCTGCGCCACCATCTGCATAACTTGATGTATGGCCGCCACCGCCGCCGCCGCCTTCTTCATCTGTTCCAGCGGTTCCCGCGCCAGAGCTACCACCAGCACCGCCGCCACCATTGCCACCAGCGCCCGCAGATGAGCCGCCAGCACCGCCGCCGCCGCCGTAATAGTCAGACGATCCAGTGATTGACGAGGCCGTACCAATTCCACCGGCCCCACCTGTTGTAGTTACACCGTCAGACCCGTCCGCGCCATCTCCCGCGCCGCCGCCCCCGCCGTAGTTCGAGGCAACACTGCCACACGTTCCACCCGCGTTACCACCGTTACCGGCTGCACCAGGTCGGTAATAGGGGGATGCGCCACCACCGTGGTATTTATTGTTATTGATGCCGCCCGAGTTGTAACCAGCAACACCACCGCCGCCACCCTCGGCGGTTATTGAGTTAAAAACAGAGTCGTTACCATCTCCACCATTTCCGCCCGCAGATCCATCACCCGCCGTGCCGCCTGCGCCTACGGTGATAGAGTAAGTACCAGCCCCAAGGCTGACCGATCCGCTAACAACTTGACCGCCTGCACCACCGCCTGCACCGACCGAGGTGTTACCCTGGCCACCGCCGCCACCGCCTGCACCGACAATAAGGTACTCGATGGTCACTGTTGAGCTTGAGCCACCCGCAATGTCATCCATGTCAATAACACCGCGCGGCGTGATGCTGTTAATAACGAAGTTTCCGCTTGAGGTAAAGGTGTGGATTTTGTAGCCGCCCGATGTGCTCGTGCTTCCACCGCTCGCGTTCACAAACCCTGCGGGCCGATTGTCACCAATATATCCTTGTGAACTACTCATTACTCGCTAATCTCCTCATAAGAGCAGACAATCTCTAAATCATTGCCCGCACTGGCTTGAGCGCCGATGCTCTTATCCTCTTCAAGGTAAATTTGATTATTTTTGGTAATGACATCTAGTGCTGTATCCGCAGGCACCTCAATGGTGCTGGCCAAAGCGTAGCCGGTCCCACCTATGTCGTCTTGAGAAAAGAAGTCAACGTTAATTGTAGCGGAATTAGAACCATCGACGTTGGTCACTCGTAACTGATTGATTTTAAACACTTTTCCGCTTGAGGCCGTGTTTGATACCACAGCGGTCATGCTTGTATCTGATAGCGCAACAACAGCGGTTTTACCTGTGATAGTTGCGACATCAACAATGTTTGGTGCTGCCATGTTTGGTTCTCCTTAACCGAATACGATAGCCATTGCTATGGCTTTCCCTGTTGTGATTGATGCCGACGGTGAAACCGGTAGCGCTGAGTTGGTTTTGCTTAAAACTGATAGCTGAACCGAGGTAATGGTTGCGGTATATGAGCCGCTGTCCAATGTGGCCGTTACCGTGGTGTCGGGGCTTGAGTAGCTACTAGATGATATGGTTGCATACAAAGTGCCCGATGTATCCAGGGTTTTTACTCGCCTGTTTTGCTCGTAAAGCGCAGTAACATCACCGGTTACCTTAAAGGTGGTGCTTGAGCCGTTGGATACACTATGGCCATAATCAAACCATTGGGCATTCTCCCATTGGGTTCTAATCTGTGCCATCATTTCCCGCGCACAGTTATTGACCGTGCTTGGCGCTTGCCCCTCTGGCCAACCATCAGGCGGTGAGCTGTTGTTATCAGCCGCCGTTTTACTCCATGTTGATATAGCTGCCATCCTTTGGCCTCCGTTTATTAATACATTGGTTTAATGTATTGATTAAATATATTATAAAGTTTGTTTGCGTAATTTGGATCTGTTGCATAACCCGATTGTTTCAAAGCATTAAATGCGCCCCTTGGATCGGTCGCACTCATCACGCTTTTATATCTGGGTTTATTCATCAGGTTGCGATGCTGGTTAAAGCTATCCGCAAGGGTGTTATTTCTAGCAAAACCATCATTAACAGACTGCATTCTACCGTTCATAAATTCCTTGGTTGGCAGGTTCACGCTGCCCGCTGTGCCACTGCCCTTAATCCCAAATAGATTATTGTGTTTTCTAGCTAAGCTTGAGCCTTTCCCTTGCAGCCCTGACTCAAGTATCGCTTGACTCATTGCTACTTGCTGCATCAGCGGGTTGTTAGGGTAGGCTTGCTCCGCACCGGCTCTAAGGTTGGCTAAACGCTCTTGGAAAGACGCCCCTAAGCCGCTAGCAAACTGTTGTGCTGATGCCATAGGGCTAAGCTGTGAGCCAGGCATAGGGCCTTGCGGTAAAGGTTGGAACTCCCCAGGGCTTACTTGATTGCTGGATAGTGGCTCATACCCTTGTTGCTTTTGCCCAAAGATTCTTTGGAATATATTTTGGTTTTCACCTTCGCCTTGTTGCTGGCCATTCCCAATTAAAACCTTAGCCACTTGCTCCCATGGGCTAGGCTCCTCAGGTAAGAATACAGGCTGTTGCGGTGGTCCTAAATTCATCTGAGGCGGCAACTTGACGTTATTTGCTGGCTGCGTTCTTTGAAAGCTGGCCATAGGGGTTTCAACTACGGCATTGCCTGAGCCTCTGGTAACCTCAGAGGGGGCCACAGTTGCGTAAGGTAAAGGCTGTGCATTGGTGTTTGCCCCAGCCCCTTGTGACGCTGGGCTTTGACCAAACCCAATCCCCTTTTGTGGGGCTAGCCTTGGCTTTTTGGCTTCCTCAGCTTTGCGCTTGCGTTCCTCTTCTTTCTTCTTTTGCTCATCTGTTTTTTGTTTGTTCTTTTGTGCCTCGGCCTGTAACCTGCGGGCCTCTTGCT
>FUIF01018204.1_pt1 | contig 37556 bp, 59 predicted proteins | sample 1003461 | NCBI WGS metagenome assembly FUIF01 (sample SAMEA80401918, study PRJEB19352) | marine metagenome
ACGCCGCCAGGGACGCGCCAGGGACGCCGCCAGGGACGCCGCCAGGGACGCGCCAGGGACGCCGCCAGGGACGCCGCCAGGGACGCCGCCAGGGACGCGCAGGAGAAGCAACTCCTGGCCATGGTCGAAGAGGCCAGGGCCGGCCGCACCTAATGGATTTGGGAATGAAAACCTACGAAGACGCACTCCACTCCCTGGATCTCGAGGATTTGCGGAGAATGCTGCTCCACCCTCCCGAGAACTGGATCGACGGGGAGCTTGCCAATGGATTCTGGGTCGAGGACGGGAAGGGCTGACCGTCTGCCCTCTGTGTCCTCGGGACCGAGGAACTCCGCGTTTACAGAAGTGGGCATGAGGCCCAGAGGCGATGGCTAGAGAAGTCCAAAAACGGAGCCCTGTCCCTGTTCCTCCGTGCCTCTGGGTTGATCGAGGCTACGGGTGAGGAGATCAGGAACGCCACTCATCGGGTTCTCGAAGATCGAGAGAGAGAAGCGAATGGAGACTGAAGAAGTGAGCAGCACCGAGATACAGGCACGGGCTAACCTCGAAGAGGGCAGCCGTCGAAGCTCCGTCGAAAGTCCATAGAGGCATTGAGACAAGCCCTTGGTGATTGACAGGTGTCCACCCTGGGGGAGGGTTCCGAGGTTTCGCGTCCTCGTTTCCTTGGGCCCTCCCCACTTAAGAGAGAGAAGGAACCCGTGAAACTCAAGCATCTGGGGGTCGTGGACGTGGACACGAAGATGTTCGATGTCGTGGGCGATCACCCGACCGTCAATGAGGACCACCCCTTCTTCGAGTCCATGTACGCCCCCCTCGAGGAGGGGCTAGACATGGCCGTCCACGGAGAGGTGACACGCTATGCACGAACCTGAGTGGGAGAGGTTACTCCAGTACGATCCACAGGACAGGGGCATGTGCCCCCACTGTGAAGGGTGGTTCGAGGTGGACGAGCACGATGACCTTGCGTGCCAGTTGGACAAGGAGCAGGGAGAAAGGGAGAGGGAGACGGCCAGCGAGCTGCGGGCCATGTTCGTTCAAGGACACCTGGACCCCTACGACCACGCCCTACTGAGCAGACTGTCCCGTCTCTTGATCTCGTCCGGTCACCGTACCACCTGGGTAACCAACACCATCGCCCGCTTGTGTGCAGAGGAGGCCCATTGGAAGACGCATGGGAGCAGCACGAACTGAAGGAGGTTTGATGAAGAGGATTGAGTCGGCGACACCAGAACAATGGGCAGAGGTTGAACGGATACGGCAATGGTGGATCGACCACCAGACCACGCCGTCCGAGTACGAGGCCGTGAAGGAGGCGGTCTTCCGCATGTGGTCCTCGATCGGTCACCCGGATCCCCAGGTCTTGCTCTGCGACTCCCCGAAGGCGTGCATTGACAGGGCCACCGAGGACATCAAGGGGACCAAGAGGGCGGACCACCCGCGCTACGTCTCCTTCGGTTGGCAAGCCTGGGCAGGGTGGTTCGAGGCCGCCAAGGTCATCGGCGTGGAGTTCGACGAACAGAAGTACACGCTCCTCCATGAGTGGTGCAAGCACGCCGGGACCATGTGCATCCCCTACGACAAGGTGGTGTACGTCAGCCAAAGGCCGGACGAGGTCCACTGGGAGGACCGTCAGCTCCACAACGAGAAGGGGGCGGCTGTCCGCTGGTCCGATGGGTACTCCGTCTGGTCGATCGAAGGGGTGCTCGTGAACGAGCAGATCGTCATGTCCCCGGAGACCCAGACGGTGGAGCAGATCAACAAGGAGCCCAACGAAGAGGTGAGGAGGATACGCATTGAGCGCTTCGGCTGGTCTCGGTACGTTGACGAGTGCTGCGAGGTGCAGCACGTGAACCGGAACGAGATCGAGGCAACGGTCGAGATCCTGGTCAAGACCCCGCACATACAGAGGCTCTTGACCCACTGTCCGTCCACGGGCCGGCGCTACTCCCTGGCCATACCTGGAGAGGAGGTCAAGACGTGCGACGAAGCACAGTCCCGCCTGTGGGCAGACAAGGGATTCCTTGTGACCGGAGGGACGTAGTGAGCGTTGAGGTGTGGCTGAGAAACAGGGTGTCCTGGTGCCTTGACTACAAAGATATACCTGCCCAGGTCGTGGACCTGGATGACGTAGTCCCCCAGCTCTTTGAGCTGTACGAGATCGAGCCATGAATGAACCGGAAAGGATGAAGCCTGTAGGGATAGAACTCATTAGTAAGCTGGATGACATCTCGCCAACGGTTTCTGATGTGGTGAATGCACGCTTCTCAATAAAAATCTCACAGGAGATGAGATCACTTCACCATTCACTTGAAGGGAACTTAGAGAATGACCGCACTGAACGAACTTCGTAAGAGCGCCGACGCTGCGCGCGAGAACATCGACAACTCCAAGCCCGTGTTCGTGGAGGACGGGAGCATGGCCGTGGGTCATGCCAAGCGTCAGGGTGACGTGGCCGTCGAGATGATCGGCAAGCTGCCCAAGAGGGCGGTGAAGGTCAAGCGCCCGGACAACGGGCAGGTGGCCCCGGGCAACACCAAGGGCTCCCGTCACTGTGTCTCGGATGTCAAGGTGGACTTCTACGAGGTGGACGACGGAGACCAGCTCTCCAACATCTGCATCGTGGCCTATGAGCGCTGGGAGCTGAAGCACCCGGAACACGCCGACTACAGCTTCCCGAAAGGGACGTACCGTGTCCACCACCAACAGAACGAGCAGTTCGAAAGAATCCTTGACTGAGGTCAACTTGGAGCGGGCACTGTACAAGATCTACGAAGACAACTGGTTCCACAATGCCGGTGGCCTTCGGAGTGAAGGATTCACGGAATACCAGGAGTCCATGTGGAGGATATGCGACCTGGTGGAGGGGGCCCTCAGTGCCGAGGAATGAGGAGGTTGGCATGGGCTGTGTCGAACACAATGCGGGGTCAGATCAATGCTGATTACCCAGATTGAAAGGGTAGACCACCTACAGGGGCTCATCACCTGGGAGTGTGCCAATTGCCAGGAGACCAACGACTCGGATGTGTCCGAGGTCTTCGTCCTCTGCAAGCGGTGCAACTGCCGGAGCGGCATGGAGCACTTCAACCCGTGCCCCTACTGCGAGGTGACCGAGCACCAGGATGAACACGACCCGAACCAGTGCGAGGAGTGTGACGGACGCGGGTTCGTGTGTAGTTACTAGTCTCTTTGGCAAGGAGGTTTCAAACCTCTCCAAGATACAGGGGTCATCCAGGAGGGACGTTCTAAAGCTGTTGGTTGCCAAGTTGAGGGACTACCTGGAAGAGATGAAGAGTGGCTGACATTGTCTTCAGGGACAACACGAGAGGACCAGCCTCCCTCTGCGTGGGTATCGCTTGGGAATACCCGAACCTTGCAGAGGGGGGCGACGACGCGAACCCGGGTGACGTGCTCCTCATTCGTCGGGCGATCCGTCACTCTGGAGTGAAGAACCCGGACCAGTGCATACGCTTCTGGCAGTCGGGGATGATTACTTTCCACGATGAGGAGCTAGCCCTGACCGTGCGCCAATGCCTGGCCATCAAGAGGCTGATCCTGGACCAGCCCAAGGAGTACGCCAAGGCACTGGCCCTTTACCGAGAACGCCTGGACGAATACGGGAGGCTGCCGTTTTGAAGGTCAGTGAAGCACGAACGAAGTACCTGGAGATGCTCGACTCCTGGGATGACCATGAAGACTACCCCAGGATGGCGGGCAGAAACCCTCACTACAACTCCGACTACGTCACCCTCTGGGACCTGCACAACTGGATCAAGCCCCGCCTGTCAAAGCGTGGCTTTGTCCTCGAACAGCCCACGGCCCTTGTTGATGGTGAGTGGTGTGTTCACAACAGGATCTCCGTGGTGGAGACGGGCGATGTGGTGGCCGAGTCCTGGTACCCCATTGTCATCAGTGACAATCCCCAGAAGACATCGGGATCCCTGACCTACGCCCAGCGGGTGTCTCTCCTGTCCCTCATTGCCATTCGCTCGGAGAGCGACATGGACGGCCAGGAGGGCGCGGAGGAGGCGAGGCCACCGGCCCGGAGGGAGGAGCCCCGGGAGGAGAGAGAGCGACCAGCGAGGCGTCAGACTCCCTCCGGGGGAGGTGACGACAAGCCCTTCCGCTGGAAGGAGAGTGATCTAGAAGGGCCGGCAACCTGTAAGAAGTGCGGGGAAGAGGGGTTCTGGATCACCACCAAAAAAGGCAAGAGCATGATCGTCAACAAGGACAGGACTGCCCACTTCAAGACCTGTCCGAAGGAGGGGGGTGATCGGTCACGAGACGAGGAAGAGGAGGCACAGCGGCGCCGTATGTGGGCCCTGGCAAACGAGAGGCTCCCCAACTCTGGTGACACCCTTGTCCACTACCTGGCCTGGAAGATCCTGGAGGAGGAGGGTGGCGTGACCGTGGCCTTCGATCAGGTGAGCCTGAAGGATGCTTCCCCTTCACTGGTGGCCCGGGTGGTGGAGACCTTGGGCAACGACTCCAAGTGGAAGAAAGAGAAGCGCAACTTCAACCGGTGGATAGATCGTGAAGTGCCGTTTTGACCAGGCGAAACCCTAAGCAGAAGAAGTCAGTGACGATCTACCTGAGCAAGGACCATGCGTCAGCTCGGTACATCTGGCACAAGTCCCTCGACGGCAGCGGGAAGAGGAGTGACTTCGTGAGGTGCGCGGTCCTTGTAGCCCTGGGGATCGGGGACCTGGACGACGAGAACAAGATCGACGCCTATGCCAGGGACATGGGGTTGGTTCCAGACACAGAGCTTGGAGGTAGGAAATGAAGCTATCCTTCCCTGACCTGAATGTAGAGGGGACGGTGACCAAGGAGGGCAAGTCCCTCAAGGCCAGGTTCTCCTGCATGGTGGTCACGGTGACGAGACGAAACACCAAGGTGGCCCTGGACACGGTGTGCTCACTCGAGACCCTGAAGGGCTACACCGAGGTGGCGAGACGGGTAGAGGATCTCTGGTGTGCCACGTTCAACAAGACGATCGAGCGCCTGGAGATCCCGGTCAGACCGGACGAGTTTAACGACGCGGTCCATGACCTGGCCCACCGCCTGAGGGGGGAGGGGTGATGTACGAATACGCCAGGGCCAGGGACCACGTCGATGAACTCTTGGAGAGGTACCCTCACGTCGCGCACATTGAATTCGGGGATGGTTGGATGACTGTCCGAGGTCATAGAGACAGATCAATCACTACATACAGCCCCTCCCCACTAAGGGTCAACGAGGCCATGGACCTGTGTGAACGTGCCGCCGAGAGGTGGGGCGTGGACAAGAAGGAGGAGGCCATCAAACCCAACATTCTCGACAAGCGCTTCAGTGAAGGCTTTGACGAGATCACCCTCAATGCGTTCGACTTTCAAGGTGGGCTCGGGGAACGCCGCACACCTAACGCTGCTCAGTGCGAGTGCGGGGTGCAGCACACGGGCGGGATCCATTCCCACTACTGTCCGTTAGGGGGTGGGTCGTGAGGGTGGTTGGGTTCGACGTAAATGTAAAACTGCAATCTACAACGATTTCTCCCCATGGCCACCCAATGCCCAAGAGCGTTCACAATCAACTTGATGGTGCCTTCTGGGGTCTAAGGTATCGCCTCTATGGGGGTGTAGATTCCATGCCTTCCAACCCCTTGGAGAAATTTGAATTCTTGCACAGGTTCACTGACTTAACCATAGAAAGGGGAGTCATGTCAGAGCAACAGATCAGAGACAAGATTGACGAGGCCATGGTTGCGGCTCTTGCCGAGAAGGATGGTGGTGACTTGGAGCCTGGGGATGTGCAGTTGCTCCAGAACCAGATGTTCAACAAGCTGTTCGATGACCCGGGGTTCAGGCCCGTGCTCCGCAACTTCGTACAGGCGGGGATACTCTAATGAGGCGTGAGTGGAGAGGTCTGGATAACGCGCTGGTACAGGCCGTAGTTGATATGGATGATGGAAACCTGGAGATGACGGAACTGGTTCGTTTGCGGCAACAGTTCATGAGGGATGGTTTTGTTGAGCTGGGGCATCTGGCCTACGTGGTGAGTCATGAAGCGATTACATCAAAGAAACGGTGAAGTCGGTTAGTAGGTCGCTGTGGAGCAAAATGCACGCTGCTTCCGTAGCCATTAAGGAAGTTGACATTGAGATCCTCGACTTCAATGAAGAACCCATGGTGAGACTTGTCTCCGCCCTGGAAGGCACAGCGTACTCGTGGTGCTTGAGCTAGACGGTCTCACTACAGAAGCGCACATGCTGGCCCAGAGGGCCCTGTGCTCGGCTGCCCTCCAGTACAACGACTCGGTTGTCTGGCGGGCAGTGGGTACGGTCAAGGCTTCCATGTTCGCGCCGTCTCCCGAGAAGGATATCTATCAAGCCGTGTCCCGGATCCTCCTACGGGGGGAGACACCGGACATGCCCACGGTGGCAGAGGAGCTTGAGGGGCACCGTGACCTTGACGATCTCATGGGGGTGGCACGAAAGCTCCAAGACGAATACACGCCCATCACCACGGTCCCGCAGCACGTTCGGATCATCCAGGAGTCTCATGCTCGGAGAAGGGTCCGCGACCTTGGGGAGAGGCTGGCGAAGGCACAGCTCGAGCCGGCCGGGAAGGTCATTGGCGAGGCCCTCTCCGAGCTACTTTCGATCCAGGAGGAGGGGAGAAGCGGGGGATCCCGGGACGTAGGGGAGGTGGACCTGGACGAGCTGGAGCAGTTCTCCATGGGCGGGGGGGTGGCCGCTGCCTTCACCGGGTACCCGGATCTGGACGAGGTCATGGGCCCCATGGCCGAGGGGGAGATGGTCATCGTTGGGGGCCGGGCCGGCATGGGGAAGTCCACCTTCTGCGCGAACGTGGCCCTCAACCTCGTCCATGGCCAGAACCTCCCGGTGGTCTACTACGCCAAGGAGGAGTGCTACCTGGGCGTCTGCTCCAAGCTGATCTACGGGCACGTCGGGATCAACCCCAGGAAGCGCCTGAGCAAGGAGGAGTGCCATGCCGTGGCCCAGGCTCGAGAGAATCTCAGGGGCAAGGTCACGGTCATAGACGAAAACGCTACGCCCCTGGTCCTTCGAAGCCACATCGAATCAGCCCGGGCCCGGGGCAGACTCGGTGCCGTAATCATTGATTACATCCATCTCCTCATGCCCGACCAGCAGTTCAGGGGGGAGGTGGAGCGTCTGACCCTCCTGAGCCTGGCCCTGGCTGACATGGCCCGAGAGTTCCGTGTGCCCTTCCTGGTGGCCTCCCAGTTGTCCCGGGCTGCACGGGAGAGGAAGGATCCCACGCCCCACCTGACCGATCTCCGGGGCTCTGGGAGCCTCGAGCAGGACGCCAGGAAGGTGGTGCTCCTCCACCGTCCTGCCTACTACGACGGGACGGGTGACCCCACCCTCATGTGCATAGTCGCGAAGAACAACCGCGGGCCCGTGGGCACCGTGGAACTGACCATGGAGGCAGAGAAGTGTCAGGTACGGAGCAAGGACAGAGCGTTTTGACGGAGCTGGATCAAGAGATTCACAGGGCTCGATTCAGTGGGAATAGGCCACTCTGTGGTCGAGACGAACTCGACGAGTACGCGGACTATTTGCACGACATGCTTCGACAACTAGAGGTGTGGTCCCCTTGAAGCCGGTGAAAGACAAACTCCAGATCGATGCATTCGGGTTGGTTAGAGACCTTGGCTGGGAGTTAGAGAAGTCCATGGATTCGAGAGACTGGGTCAGGACCATCAATCTCGTGCGTCAGCCTTTGGATCAAATGCTCGAGGGCGGCCTGACGGACAAGGTCTTCGAGCAGATCGGGAGGGACGAGACATGAACATCAAGCCAGTGTACCAGGAGCTTAGGGAGTGCTTGAGTGGGTTGGTCAATTCGAGGATCCCTCATTGCACTATGTCCCTGGATCAGTTCAACGGCGAGATGGACAAGAGGTTGTGGTCTGAACTCCACGGTCAGATGCGTCACCTTTCGGATACCTACATATCCATTGACCTGGAGCAAACATGAAGGACGTTAAAGGGAAGCTATATAAGTTGGTGAGAGCAGAACTCAACGACATGGTGGATGGGTCCACAACCCTAGAGAAAGATGCGACCCGTGGATGCTGGGATCACCTCTACGATAGGCTCGCAAGGCAACTGAAGGAGGGGGTGATTGAAGCATCACTGGACTAAGGCCAAGTCGAAGTACAGTGCCAAGGCCACGGTCGTGGACGGTATGCGCTTCGACTCCAAGAAGGAGGCCAAGAGGTACGGTGACCTGAAGCTCCTCCGTAGGTCGGGAGAGGTGGACTTCTTCCTGAGACAGGTGCCGTTCCACCTGCCCGGCCCCACCAAGTACCTCCTGGACTTCCTGGTCTTCTGGTCGTCGGGGCTCGTGACCTTCGAAGACGTGAAGGGGCACAGGACCGAGACATACATCATGAAGAAGAAGCAGGTCGAAGACCTGTATGGGGTAGAGATCAAGGAGGTTTGAACTGTGAGTGACGTGCTCAAGCGGCTGCGAGAGCTTCATAGCGCGGCACGCAACGGTGATCCAGAAGCATTGTCCCAAATAACCTGCGTCGTTCTTGCCCTGCCCGAGATTTTGGCCGTACTTGAGGCCGTGGATGATGTCGTAGAGGCAGACAAAGCGTCAGTCAAAAATTTGTTTGCTGCCGGGCTCAAGCTCAGTTCGGAGGCCACCGCCATAACAAACGCCCTTGAATCAGCAAGGGACGCAGTCCTAGCCAAGCTCGAGGAGGTACTGCCGTGACCGAGGATCGTCCAATGTGTCACAAGAGACATCGTGACTGGGAGCGATTCGACGCCGTTCAGATAGAAGCCATTCCGCGTTACAAGACCAGCGGTCTCTCTGGCGACGAATGGAGAGTCGGCTATCGAGTTAGGCTGTTTTATGGAGGTGTGCTCGTCCACGAGTTCTGGAGGACGAAGCTGCATTACGCGGTATCACACCTGCCTGCCGAGATGGACAAAGTGGGTGACGGTGCCATCCCTGACGAGATATTGGATCGGGAGAAGACGAAGTGCGATCAGCAGGGCTGCGCGAGGGACGCGGAAACCAAGCTCGAGCTGGTCGATCTGTTCTCTTCTCAGGGCGAGAAGCTGGACCGAGAAGAGAAACACTTTTCGTACTGGAGGAAGTTCTGCCCGTGGCACTTGAGACGCGGTGACGGTGGCCGTGAGGACTCGGACAGGAACTACCGACACATCTCAGGCCTCACGGAGCCCAACCCCCGATCAGACGACGAGGCCCCATCTCTGTTTGGTGGGATCTTCGAGCTATGAGCTGCACGCAGTGCAACGACACCGGGACCTTCGTGCCACGCACACTGACACTGTTGAATGGTGCCTGGAAGACGGAGCATCACCTGGACCGTGCGAAAACCTGCCCGCTGTGCGAGGGCACGGGAGATCAGAAGTACAGGTGGCCGTTCTCGTGCGGCACCGAGGCAGCCGACTGGAAAGAGGCCAACTGCTATCGCTGCCTCAAGGGGTGCAACGAAGAGGAGTGACCCATGTGTCCTGCCGCTTGCTGGACCCTCTGGATGTACGGGTGGCTGTGGAACCCTCTGATTGAAAGGCTGACGCATTGACCAAGATGATTGACCGAGCACTGAGCATCTCGTGGAAGCTGTTCGTGGTGTACCTGGCGTCCCTCGTGGCCGGCTGCTCCTCGGGTGACAACTGCAAGCCCGCAGGTCCCAACAGCGGGATAACCTGGCACACCCACCCTGGGGCCGCCTGGCCCACGACGGTGACCTGGATCGACTGTTGCAACTGGAGGGTGGAGCACAACCCTCCCAACGAAGGGGAGTGGCTCCTCACGGTGCTTGACCCGGCTACCGGGGATCTCGTTGCCGAGTACAGCTCCGAGAACTCACTGTCAGGACCGGATGTCTTCACGATCTCCCTAGACTGTGGGGAGTCGCGAAGGTTTACGCTTTTCAGGACAGGATCTCAGGGGCAGATGGTCTTGACCGGAGATGGTGAACTTCTCTGCTCAGACGACCCGTGTAACTAAAGGGGGTAGGCCCATGGCATGGCCGAAGTCGGTACCGATACTCGAGGCGAGTGACATCCACAAGGGGGGTGACGATGGCCCGAACGGGACGCATTGCCTGGTTGGATGGGCAATGGCGTGATTTGGAAGAGCCGAGAAGTTGATCGTGATTAGAGCCATGGACGATATCTGCGGAATCACAGCAGCGTTCTTCAACGACAGGAAATGGAGGAGGAAGTCCGACATAGCCAAGGTCTGGAACCGGGCCATGGCCGAACTCGGCTACGTCGTGAATAACCCGGAGGCCAAAGGATCTTGAAGGTAGCCCCGTGACTCGAGGACTGCCCATGGTTGGGTGCGCCGAGATCGATCCCCTTCCGGGAAGGCAGGAGAGTGGGTGGCAAATTGTGGTTTTCCACGGCAGGGTGTGGATGAATGCTTCCACGCTACCACTCAGGAAGGGTGCGGGAACTAAACCGCCACGGGGCTATCACTAAAAAGGTCATTGGCATGGCGCGACACAAAATCAACGATGAGGCCCTAAAGAGGTTAAGGGCTTCGGCTCAACACCTACACTGCTTGACCGAGGCTTTAAATTTCATGGGCATGGCTGTCCAGTGGCTAGGCCATGCCACTCAATGCCCACCAAGGGGGGACGCTGGTAACAAGGAGTTGATTGAGACCATGAACCGATTGGATGAGAAGTTTGACAAGGTGCAAGAAAGGCTCGACTGGCTAGACAAAAACCTCTACGACGTGGAGGAACTTACCAAACCCTAACCGAAAGGAAGGGTCCATGTCTTACGTCCTCGCTACCGCCTTGGTGCTCTTGCCCGCCCAGGATAACTGCCGCCTCTCGACGAGCTTCCATGTCTGGATCGTCGGGAACTACGCGAACTGGGTAGGTATGGCCACGGATGGATGCTGCGGGGACGGACAGGGGCCTGATCTACTGGCGGACCTGGAGCCCGGGACGTACCGGGTCCGCCAACTGTGCGACGGCTACCACGAGTGGATCGAGACCGATCGATTCACAGTCGGAGACGAGGGCATGGGCATCATGCCCACCAGGCAAAACCTCTTTGCCACCTGTGGGGTCGGGTGCTTCTTCTCGATAGACCGCCAGTCTGGGGGCAACTGGTACCCCCAGATCCTCACGGACCGGATCGAGTGCAGGGATGAGGCGTGTGTTCAGCCGGCAATGGGGCAGGGGCCCGTGATCTCTCGTGGCCCCGTGCCGGACGAGGTGTATGATCTACAATTGATCCCGGTCTTGACCATTGAGGAGCAGGCTGCGCGCTGGAGGAAGCACGCTCTCGGCATGGAGTTCGATGATCTCTGGGGGGATGGCTAGAGATGGAGGATCCATGGTCGACTTCGGAAAGAAGCCGCGGAAGCGGAAGAAGAAGAAAAAGGGAAAGTAGAGGACGGACGCCTTTCATGAGCCTACCTTTTCACAGCCCAATTCGTTTACTGAGGTCTTGACGCCAGAGGTGGCCGCACCTCGACATCGTTCATCCCTACCACCCGTCCGTTCTCTCGTGGGGTGCGGTCACCAACTTAACTTAGGCACTTCTTCTCTCTCATGGCCCCGGAGTTTTTGCCCGACTCTCCGGGGCCTTTCTACATAAAGAGAGCCCGTCCCGCGGGGGGTCAATGGGGGACAGGCTCAAGGGGGAAGACGACCCCTACGAGGGATCGCCGACGTTCAGCATGTTACCGAGGGAGGGGGCCATGACCTTGAACAAGGCATTGCCCTTGCCGGCGTACCGCGCGGCCTTGGTGCAGTGGCCCACGAACTCGATGAGCTTGGCAATGTCCCACCCCTGATCCTCGGCTACCTTCTTGATGACCAGGGAGTCCTCGAGCACGGAGAGGATCCGGTCTCGGGCAGGGGTACGACGGCCACGATCATAGAGATCGATGGCGCTATCGAGAGCGTTCCACAGCTCCTGGGAAGCGTTGACCATCAGCCCAGGACCTTCCCCTCCGGCGACTTCTTGATCTTGCGGTAGCCCAGGACCCCGGCTGCGGTTACCCCCGCAATGGCGGCCACGCTACCCCAGGGGGGGGGAAGGATCCCACCGAGGGCCTCCGCAGCCTCGGAGACCCCCTGGCCAATGGTGGCACCTACGGTGGCGCTCTCGGGATCCTGGGGATCCACCCTCTTATCGAGGAACCCACAGCCCACGAGGGGGGCGAGGGCAATGCTGCAAGCAGCGATCAGGTACAGTGCCCGTTTCATTTCGGGCTCCTTTCCAGGGCGGTGATTCGCCCCTCGATTCTCTCCAGTGTTTTCTTCACGTCCGTCAGCGCCTCCTTGGAGGCTAGCGCATCCATTCTATCCAGGACCCGGCTCCACTCTGCCTTGCCAACGGCGTCGGGGTGGGGTCGAGACTCATGTCTATCCAGGGCGTGCCGTATCTCCTCGCCAACTCGGTGCATGATCCCTGGCACAACGAACTGAGCGTGTATCGTAGCGACAAGTGTCATGCCACCCAGGCCGACACCGATCGCCGTGAAGATCATCTTCGTAGACACCTGACTACCGTTCCCATTCGCCACAAGAGCCCGCTTCCCCTCGGTTATCCAGACAGGAACGTGAGGCCGCCTCCGGCGATCCCCGCGCTACCCCCTCCGTAGAGGAGGATCTTCTCGTAGACGGTCAACTTCGAAGCCTTGAGGGTAGCCACCTCGTTCTCGAGGCGATCGACCTTGGCCTCGAGGGCAGCGATCCTCCGGCCGTTGTTCTCGATCCCGGCCTCCATGTGGCCGAGGCTCTTGCCGAAGCTGGTGCGGCCCTCCTGAGACATCAGACGGATTCCACGGGCACGCGCTTGATCGGGCCCCGAGGCTGCGGAGGTCTGATGTAGAAGATCGCCACGCGGTTGATCCGTGTGTCCACCTGGATCGTGCAGGGCTTCTCCACCTTGATCTCCTGGAAGACCTTCCGATTGGGTCCGAAGAAGATCACCTCATCGGGTTCTGGTTTGCTCACAGGACGTACCCTTCGAAGTAGATGACCAGAGTGTAGTTTGCATTCGACATGCTTGCCGTGGTGCTGTACTCGAAGATGTCGTCAGTGTCCACGTCCACGAATATCCCTCCACTGCTCCACGTTCTCGAGTTGCCAGATGAGGGAAGCTCCTGATCCAGAAAGAACCGGCTTATGCCCGTGGTCGAATTGCCATTCTTCCTGAAGAAGACATCCACCTGCCCCGTAGGGCTGGCACCCGTGGAAGTCATCGACAGTGACACACTCACCACAGCCTTACTCGCACCTGCAATCTGGGTGGTGATGTCCACGTCTGTCCAGGCGATGTTCCCGGTCTGGGTTGCCTGCGTGACCAGTGCCGTCTGGCTCTCGTCACTGACGAAGTGGGCACCGCTACCGTAGCCGTGACGGAGGGTCGTGGCGCTCGTCAGGACCAAGGGCTTGCCCTCGTCGTCAGACGTGGGGATGTCCAGGTTGGGGTACACGGCCGTGGTGTCGTTCGTTAGCTGGTTGAACTTGGCCATGCGCAAGCATTGCTGGAGGTTCCAGTCCAGCTCTTGCTTGATCTTCGTGAGGTCGTCCAGGAGGTTCTCGAGGGATGTGGAGGAGATCCCGTCCGAGCCCGTGAAGTTCGTACTCTGGGCCACGGGCTGGTTGCCCAGGATCACCAGCTCCTCGTCCGAGGTGGGGGCCGTGACCATGGTGATCTGGTTGGTGGACGTGTTGACCGTGTAGTGGGTCGTTAGCGTCTGGAGGGTTCCCTCATCATCGGTGGAGTCCGTGGTGTCCCTGAGCCACACTCGGATATCCGTGTCGTTGTCGATATCAAAGCCAAGGCTGAAGGTGACGGTGGCCCCGTCGCCCGTGAACGGGCCTGCTCTCCGTGTACTGGCCGCGAGCGTCATGGAACTCTCCTGACAAGCTGCCTCTTGAACGCCTCCTCCATGGGGTCAATCACATGGGTCTTGACGTAGAAAAGGTTCTGGAAGGGTAGCAGTCTCCGCATTCTGCGGATATCCGAATCGGTCAGTGGATCCTCCCCCAGGAGCGCATTGGCCGTCAGGGAGGTGTCAACAATGAGCCCGGCCATGGGCCCGAGCACCTGCTGAATCGCCGCCTGGGCCGTGAGGCGGGACGTACGGTCACCACCCACCTGGGGCAGGAAGCCACCGCGTCCGTCCGTTAGCTTCTGGGCAAAGATGTTGGCGTCCAGGAAGATTCCCAGGACTCCACTCCGGTCCACGGCATTGGCCATGAAGGTCTTGGTGTCCAGGTCGGAGAGCTTCTCCCTCCGTTCCCCACCGGCAAGCCACTCCCGAGCCACGAAGGCGAAGCCACCAAGAAGAACGGAGGAACCAATGAACGCCGCTGTCTCATGGTTCCTCCGTTGCATGGACGTGAACAGGATCTTGTGAGTGGACGAAAGAGCGAAACTCCGAAACTGGGTGAGCCAGGAGGAGTAGGGGCCGGTCAGGATGCGGGGTATCTCCCCCACGCCCGGGGTGACAATCGCCTGGTTGGCAGCCGAGACCACGGCGTTGTTGAAGGCGGCGGCAGCGTCCCGGTCAGCCCACTTCTCCGAGTGGGGAAGGAAGGAATCCACACCGTTACCGGCGTCCACCTTCTCGATGTTCTTGGTCCCCCGGAACTCGTTGGCGATGCGCTCCGCCATCCTCCGGTTGATCCCCGCCTGAGCCAGGTCCGTGATCTCCCTCTGGGTTGCCTGCCCCGTGCTGATCTTCAGGGCACGCCGGATGATCCGGTCAGATGCAGCCAGGGAGTTCAGGCTTTTCAGGGCCCCGTTCCAGGGGGAGAGGCCGATGGCCTTCCCGAAGAAGTTCCGCACACCTTCGAGGACGCGCGTGGTCTTTGCCCCCACGTCGAAGCGGGAGAGGTCAGAGATGATCCCGAGCCGGGAGGCATTGACCATCTCCGTCCAGAAAACCATGCGCTGTAGCTCGTCCGCCTCCATGGATGCCAGGAGCTTGGGGTTGTTCACCACCTTGGCGATGGCGGACCCGTAGGAGTCGAGCCCGTTTATGAGCATCCCCCCGGCCAGGTCGGGGATCGAGGAGACCGTGAAGGTTCCCCCGAAGCGGAGGAGGTTCGCGGTCTTCGCCACGTTGACTGCCGTGAGGGCCATGTGGGAGGGATCCTCCGCCCCCCGGTGCTCCCGGAGGAGGAAGGCCCGCATGTGCTCGATGTCCTTCTGGACCTTCTGCCCGGCCACCCCGAAATCCCTCTGGAGACGACGACGCTTGAGGAAGCTCTCCTCTCCGTCGATGGCCTCCGTAAGCTCGAGGGTCGCCCGGTTCTTGAGGTGCTCGAGGGTGATGCCCGCCTGGGCCTCGGAGCGTCGCCGGGTGGCTGCTCTCCGCCTGACCTGGAGCCCGGCCCTCCGGGGATCCCCGGCAATGTTCCGGGGCTTGAGGCTGACCTTGACGGTGTCGTCAAAGAGGCGGGCACCCTCCCGGATCGCCTTGATCTCCGCCTCCACGGGGGAGAGATCCTGACGCACCTCGGCGATCTTCGCCTCGGCTTCCCGGATCTTCCGTTCGGCCAGTTCCACCCGGGCATTCTGGCTCGCAGCCTCGTGTCCCCTCTGCATCTGCTCCGAGAGCTGCCGGAACTGGCGGGGAGCATTGTGCCGGCCCAGGATCTCCTGGATCTCGGCCGTGGACTTGGGGAGGAGCTTCCGCCCCCCCGTGGCTGCCGCCTCGAAGGCCACGATGAAGGCGTCCTCGAAGGACCGGGGGGCCTCCTGAAAACGGGAGGGGAGTCCGAGAGTCTCATCCTGGAGCCTCAGAAGCTCCTGATACTCCTCCTCGATGATCTTCCGGGTCTTGTTGAAGATCCGGGACTCACCACGGCCCCGGGCAAGGCCCCTGAGCCCCTCTCTCGCGGTCGCAACCTCCCCCTCCCTCTGGAGCATGGCGTCCCGCACTGCGGCCGCCCTGGTGGCCGTCTGCTCGGCCTGGTGGATCTGTGTCGTCAGCTCCTCCTGGGAAGCCCCCAGCTCCTCGAGCCTCCGGGCCTGGGTGTGGTGGTGCTGATCGATCCGGGAGTCCAAGACCTGGGCCGCATGGATGTTGTCCACCTGGGTGTCCAGGCGGGAAAGGGCCTGCCGGTCCCCGGCCTTCTGGGCCGCCACGATCTCCGCATCGATCCGGGCCAGGCGGCGGTTCACCTGCGAGAAAGCCCGTGCCATGGCGACTTTAGGGGTGATCGTGTTGTTCAGGTGGCGGACCACATGGATCACGTCCGAGACGAGGAAGTCCCGGATCTCGGAATCAGGGATCGTGAGGACCCGCTCCCGAAAGGACCCGGGCCTCCGGTCGGCCGCCGCTGAACGGCTGATTAAATCGTGCTCGACGTGCCCGTACCTCGTACTGAGGATATTGTCCGAGATTTTGATCGCCTCGGCCCGGGCGTCCTCCGGTCTGAACCCCTTGCCCTCCTGGAGCCACCTGGCGAGGATGGCGTCGAACTCTTCCCGTCGGGCCGTGATCTCCCCAATGTCGTAAACCCTGTGGAAGTAAGAGTCTGCGGTTTCGCGGAGGCCCCCTTGGACAATGAAGTCAACCTCGGAGAAGAGGCCCACGTCGATGGCGTCCTGCCGGAGACGGTTGATGAAGGCACGGGTGCGCTCGACGGCGATGTGCAACTGGCGGGAAGAACCGTCCGGGAGGCGGTCCTGACTTCGGAGGGCCTCCGTCACAAGTTCATGGAACTCCTGTTGGCTCCCGGCATGGCCAGCCTTCCGGTGCTCTTTGAACAGTTGACCCATCTCGATCTGGTGGAGGACAGCCTGGGCCTCCCCAATGCGTATGTCCGTCTGGACCGAACCACCGATGGACTCCCCGTTTACGTTCAAGCGCTGGATGAAGGGGGAGTCATTCAGCTTCTTGGCGACGAGACGGACGGTGGGGGAGGGGCTTCTGAGGGCCCGCATGACGGGGGTTCGTATGAGAGCGCTGACGGACTTCGCGAGAAAACCAAGATCCTTACCGCTCTCGGTGACCAGCTCAGTTTCCTCACCCGCTGTCTTGGATCGGATGAGCCGGAATAGGGTCTTCTCCCGGTCGTCGTCCGAGAGCTTGAGGAGTGCCTCAGCCCCACCCCCTTCCTCGATCACCTCCTCGGCCACCTCCCGGGCTGCCGTGATCTCTTGCTCGGCGAGCTTCTGGAGACGGGCCACCGACTTGGCGGAGAGGGATCCGAGGGCCCCCGCCCCAGCACCGAAGGCTGCCCCGAAGGCCGTGCCCACAACGATGTTGGCCACCGTCTCCTCGGCCGTCCGGGTGATCTGCTGGGACTGGAGAGCCGTCTCCTGGGCCGCCACGGCGATCCCCGTGGCCCCACCAACGCGGAGAGCCGTCTGGCCCACGGCCCGGCCCAGACGGTAGGACTTCACAGCCGCACCCCCGGGGAGGAGGGTCTCTGGGGACGCCAGGGCCCCGAGGGTCTCCGCCACGAACCCGAAGGCCCCCGCCTGGTGGATCCTCCGGGAGTCCAGCTCCTCCTCCTGGATCCGGGCCTTGATTGCAGCGGTCTCCCGGGGGCTCCGGGACTCCACGAAGGAGTCCAGGTAGGGAGCGAACCTCCCCAGCTCCTCCTCAGTGGCCACATCGAAGAAGTTGTAGCCCGGCTCGGGGGCGAATGTTCCACGTGGAACACGGAGGAGGAAGCCCAGGGAGGACTGACGCCGGAAGCCCGAGACCAGGGTGTCCCCCATGGTGGTATCGATCCGGGGGGCCGTGAGGGATCCCTCGATGAAGTCCCCACGGAGGGCGTAGTTCGAGGGGTCGATGTCCTCGATTGCGGTGCCGGCCGAGATGATCGCCTCGCGGTCGGTCACGGAGTCCCCTCAGGCGGCATGGACTGAATGATCGCCCTCTGAGTCCGGTAGAACTCGCTCCGAGAGAGCTTGCCCTCCTGGAAGTCCCTGAGTGCCTGGTCTAGGTCAGCCTTGAGCTGGAGGAAGAACACCCGCTGCTCCGCCCTCTGCATGGACTGGGGGCTCGTGGGATCCTGCTGGATTGCAGACCGGGCTCCGATCTCGGCCTCAAGCCTCTTCGAGAGGACATCGTGGAGTTCCTCCACCGTGGAGGCGTCCGTGGCCAGGCGAAGCCGATCAAACACAGGATCGTCTTTCTGCTTCGGTTGCCACTCGATGCGGCGAGGAACCCCGTTCTGGTCCTTCAGGAGGAGCATGGCACCCTCCTCGAAGTTGTAGAACCCGTACATGGGCTTGCCGTCCTCGGTGCGCTTGTCGGGAAGCTCGACCGGCATGTACTTCGTCCAGTCAATGACGTTTCCCTGGTCGTCCGTCAGGCCGCCCATGGTCTCCTGGAACACCCGGGCACCCCACTCGTCGAAGCCCGCGTAGTGGCGGTTCGGGTTGTCTCCCAAGACCTGGACCGGCTCACCACCGAGGAAGTTGGTGGCCATGTTGAACTCTTCGGCCTTCAGCTTCCCGAATGCTGCCGCCTGGGTCAGGTTCAAGGACCCACGCCCGTATTCCCTGCGGGCATGGAACTCAAAGTCATCGATGAAGTTGGGTGACATCTCCTGGAAGAGAAGACGAGTGCCTTCCTCACGAGTCCCAAACCCGAGCTGACTGGCAAGGATGCTGAACGCCATCTCGGACAGGTTCCTCTGGTCCCAGATTTTGAGGGCGTTCGAGTCTGACAGCTCGCTCCTTGACGCCACCCACTTGGCATAGGCGGCCTCGAAGGATGGCACGTCGTTGGCCAGAAGCTCTAGCCTACGGAAGTCGTCCAGGTCTTCCTCGGAGAAGGCATCGTGGGCACTCGTCCCCTTGGAGTTGACCACCACGTCCGGGGTGCGGAGGGCCAGGGGGTTGTCGGAGCGGATCCGGGCCACCACCCCGGAGGCAATGGCCGCCTCGTCGGGGCTCCCCGAGTCCCGCATCTTCCTCAAGGTCCGGGAGAGTTCCCTGCGGGTGAACCCCCAGAGAAGGACGTAGGCCGAAGCCTCATCGATCTTGATCCGGGGGTCTGCCTGGGGATCGGCAAGGAGGTTGAGGATCCCGGGTAGATCTACGCCGGAGGCGGTGACCGAGGACTCGTCCGACCCCCCGAGGGAGCGGGCCTCGCCGTTGTTCACGGATCGTGAGAAGTCCTCTACGAAGCCCGAGGAGGTCAGCTCGGCAAGCGCGTTCCGAAGGATGGCCTCGGACTGACGACGGATCCCCGTCTGGCCGGCGGCACGGATCGTGCCCGCGTTCTCCTCGAGATCCCCGAAGAGGTTCGAGACCGTAGCGATCTTCTCCCCACGGGAGATGGATGGATCCTCCACGATCACCATGGCCTGATCGGTGGTCTCCCGGATGTGGCTACCGACGTTCTGCTTCGCAAGGGCGGTGATCGACCTCTGGCGACGGGGATCTACTCTCTTGAGGATCGGGATCTGATCCCCGAGGACGGCCTGGGCAGTGCCGAAGGGATCTTCAAGGAAGCCACGTTCGACTGCCGTCTGGACAGCCGAGTCACGGAACGCCTCGAAGTCCCCCTCTCGACCGGCGGCAATGGTCGCGTCCTCGATGTCCCGAATCGTGGAGGGGAGGTTGTCGAGGGATGCGCCCCGGGTCTTCTTGTCGATCTCCCCCTCGAAGTCAGCCTTCCGCCTTCGCTCCTCGTTCGCCTGGGAGGTGTCGATCACCCGAGAGAATGAGGGCTCCATGCGCCGGACCATGCGAGTTGTGAACCGGACCTTCGCCTCCTGGCTCACGTCGAGGCCGTCGAGGATCTGGTTCGCACGGTCTCGCATCTCGTCCCGGAAAGCTCCCGGGTCTAGCGCTTCTTCCCTCGCCTGCCGGCGTCTCTCCTCAATGAACGAGTCGAAGTCTGAAAGCGCCTTCTCAACCGCGACACCATCGCGCTGATCCCGGAGCGTCTTCTCCTTCTCGAAGACCTGTTGATCCTTGATCGCCAACGCTTTGGTTGCATCCTTGACCACACCCTCAACGGCTTCGAGTCCTTGCTGTAGCAGTCGATCCTGGAAGGCAGCCTCGGCAAACCCCTCGGAAAGGATCGCCTGGGTCTGATCCTCGCCCTCGGAGATCCCGACGAGCGCCGGCCTGTTTCGTGGTATCTGAACCATGCGCCCCCCTAGAAGCTGAAGTCAAACTCGGAGGCGTCACTGGCAAAGCTGCCAGCAAACTTGAAGGTGGCACCCACGGGGTCCGTGAAGAGGCCGGTGCCGAACTCAAGGAACCTGAAGCCGGTATCTATCTGCCCCTGGCGGGCAGCACGCTTGGCGGCGGCAAGGGCACGCTCACCCTGGGCCCGGATATCTCGAGCACGCTGGTTCGCACCCTCCAGGATCCGACGCCGCTCAAGGGCGAGATCAAAGAATGCTTGCTCGTCCACTGCGGTTGGAGTTCCGAAGGTGGTAACACCAGAGGCCCCAAAGGCCGCCCTCTGTCGGCCAATTGCCGCACGACGGACCCGGGCAGAACGCTCGGCCTCCTGTCTCCCTCTCTCCTCGACACGAGCCGCACGACGAACCGCCTCATCTCTTGCAGCACGGCCCGCCCTCCTTCTAGCCCTGGCCTGTGTCTGGCCCGTCAGGAAGCTCCCGGCGCTGTTGATGGCGTCCGTCGTGGAGTCGGGAAGGATCTCGCTCCCCCCCGGGATCGGTATTGCCGTGTTTGCAACGAAGTCCCCAAAGTCAAAGCCCATGCCTACTCCTGGAACACGTATCGGATGTTGGTGGCCAGGATCTCGAAGTTCCTGGGAATGGTCTGCGTGACCTTGAGACGTGGATCCCTTCCCCCGGAGGCGATGATCGGCACCTCATACCAGCCGCTCACATCAGCCGATACCGTGTCCAGCGTGTCGTCGTGCCGGAACTCATCCAGGAAACCCACGCTTGAGTCAGTAACCGTGTCGCCCTCATCATCGAGACACTCAATGGATGCTCCCCAGGAATCGCGGACGCGAACGTCCAGATGGGTAGGAGTGATGTAAGCGCCCTGGCGAGGTCCGGGACCCCCGGGGAGTTTGATGACTCCAATCGTGAATATGAAGCTGTAGGCGATCCCCACGGTCACACTGGACGGAGCCGAGTCGATCCCAAAGACCGCATTGAGATCGATCTGGCTCGAAGAGACCGTCGTCGTTCCGTAGAAGCGACCGTCAACGATGACCTGGACCGTCTCCGCTTCCAGGTGTCCCAGGCCAGTAATGGTCGTGGATCCCGGGGAGTCCACGGTGATGGAGGAGTCCGTGAGCTTGTTCTCTACGTTTACCACCTCCAGGTAGCGAACGGTGGAGGAGTTGATCTCCCTCTCCACCACAAGCCAAAGCTCGTCTGACTGGCCGGGGATATCAGTGAGCGGGTTCGACTTGGGGATGACCGTGGCCGAGAGCACCTTGAGGCCCGTCCACTTGGTCCAGCCCAGGACTTCGTTCTCCGTCTGGACGAAGAGGGCAATCATGTCCTTGATCGTGGAGTTCGAGTCGTCGTCCCGGAGTGGGGCGGCGATGTAGAAGTTGGGAGATCGGTGGACGGCAAGCTCGAAGCCGGCCGAGTCATCGAAGAGGTGTTCGGCATGGTCGGAGATCGATGGGGCCTCGTACTTGTCAGTCTCGAACCGGAAGGCCGAGGCGTAGATGTCCTTGCCCGACCGGCCCACGAAGACGCGGTTCGTGCCCCCGCGCACCGCTACCTGATTCCGTCCCCCGTTCCCACTCTGGAAGTTGACATCAACATCGCTCCGGGAGATCGGACTCCCCTCGATGAGGTACTCTGCCTCTTCAGTTCCCACGAGTAGGTCCCCCACCGAGGACATCCACTGGATTCCCTCGGCCGAGTTGTCGGCCGCCATCTCGAAGGTGACCGCGTCATCATCGTTATCTCCCAGCGAGAAGTCATCGTAGACCCCAATCCTCGAGCCTGCGATGGTGTCGGGGAAGTCAGGCACACCACCCATGAAGAATCGGTTCTGGTGAAACACCCCACAGGAGGGAAAGCCCGTGAAGCGCCCGTAGGTCCGGGCCCATCGCTTCGTGGCCTGGGCAGCGGACGGGGCAACCTTCACCTCCCCATCCAGCTTCGTGGAGGACGTATGGCTCGTGATCTCAATCACACCACCGTGGATGTTGAACTGAGTGGCGGGGTTCTTGGAGGAACTGGTGTCATCGGAGGAGAAGAGGGCTGACGAGGCTGTGAGCGTGACCGTGTCCCCCACGTCCAGCTCGTGTGGAGATGATCCAGAGAGATCAATCGTGGGCCTGTCTGGTGCCCACCTCTCGGTCAACGTCCAGAAGTGGGAGTCCTGGGATCCAGAGAAGCTGGGTGCCGAGTCTGTGAGAAGAACCCCCTGTATGAATTGCTGGCTTCCCCCAGTGATGTTCCCAATCAACACGAAAATCACCGCAGAAGATCCAACGGCGCCGGACTGGGGTGTCTTCAGGACCAGACCTATGTGCTCAGTAGACCAGCCTGACCCACGCTCGATGGTGATGACATCACCATAGCTCCCGCTCCCGTGAGAAAGTATCGATGGCCCACTCGATCTCTCGTAGGGACCGGACCAGTCGTTGGCGGAGAGGTCACGGTCCTCACCGATGTTGGTGACGTTCCCAGATCCATCCGTCTCGGCGATGGTCAGAATCCGGCGAGCATTGATCTCGGTGGAGGAGAAGACTTCACGGACGAAGAACCAGTCCCCACGAAACTTGTAGAAGTCATTTGCGTCTCCCGCCCGAAAATACGGAGACGACATAAATAGCTGGGCCTCGTCGTTTGAAGCACCGATGGCGTCCCGGCCCAGCCTCATCTGGTGGGGTGGGCGAAGGGCACCAGCATCCTCAAGCCATGGCCCGGTATTGTTCCGGTCGAAAATCTCCATGGTCCAGGTGTTGAGCCTGGCCCGGGTGAGGACACGAGGGGCAAACTCCCGGTGGAAGATGAAGAGTTGATTCTTGTTGTGGGCCCAGGTGATGGCGTCCAGGTGAGTGTCGTCCCAGGGGGTGGCCGTGTCCCCCGAAAACTCAACATCGGAGGCAGCGGAGTCCTGGGCTACGGTCCTCGTCGAAGCATCGTAGACCCTGGCGAAGGAGGCCGTGATCTCCACAATGAAGTTCCCGACTCCCGAGATCGGGAAACGGATGATCCGGGCTCGGTTATCGTCCTTGGTAGACGCCACGTACTCGGATCCCGGCCTTTTCTTGACGGATCCGAACTTGCCGATCACGGCGTTCTCGAGGGTCTCGACCCCCTGCCGGAACTGGCGGGACTCCGATCGCCCCTTGAGGCTCGGGGTGATCTCTCCAGATCCGAAGCTAGTTTGTTCTGATTGGGCTTCGGGCATGGCTAGTACCTAAAGTGATCCGCAAGGTCCGACTCCTCAAACTTCTGAGGAGATCCCTCCATGGAGTCCACGGCCCGGGTGTCGGCAAGCTCTCGATCCGCAAGGATCTGGAGTCTCTGCACCTCTGCCGGTGGAATCCTGAAGAAGGGAGCAAGGGCAACAGCGAAGGAGGATCCCATGGATGAAAGAATGTTGGGCTTGAGGAGTCCGATCTCCACGCGATCGGCAACGTACCGGAGGACCACCGAGGAGGCGTCCGTGAGGAGCACCTTCTCGGACCCGTCACCTCGCATCTCCACGGCCCAGTTGTCATCGCCCGGGGTGTCGATGTCCGGGTTCACGTCGTCCACCACCAGAAAGTCTGTGGGCAGGGCGTACTGGTAGTCGTAGGGACCTGTGGGCGTGCCTGATATCTGGTTCAGGGTCACGGTGCGGGTGATCCCGTTCCAGGGGTGGCGGATGAAGTAGTCACGCCTAAAGCTCGGGAATCGCCTCGCGCACCGACGGGCCTGGGAGTTGTCGTCCGAGAGGGCGTTGATCGGGGGCTGGCCAAGGTGGGCCAGGGCAATGTTGCAGACCGTTACATCACTCACGCCAGTCACCTCCTCGATCACAAGGGAGAAGGGGGGCGTGACCGGCTGGGTCAGAATGGGCCGGGCAATCCTCAAGTCGAAGATCCGTGCCATGTCCATGACGATGGACATCCCCAAGGGCACCTTGTCCGGTGAGGGCGGGGGTCCCACAACTGGACGACGCACAACAATGGGACGAGTCCGAAACTCTGGCTCGGTCGCGACCCTGGACACCAACAGCCCGACGGGGGGTATGGACTCGTCCACACTCGGCCCACGAATCATGATGGGATCTATGAGATCCAGTGGCGGACGGTGGACCTTGACCACCACAACCCCATCCGGGGTCGAGCTTGGTACGGGCTTGACCTTGGCGGTCTCGAGTGGGACTCGCGTGAGTATGGGAGGGAATCGGTGTTCCCTCTCCAACGCTCTGCGAAGCAAGAGGTGGGGCTTCGGTGGGTCCGAGTGGAACCTTGGCCGACTCGAAAACCTCGTAAATGCGTAGTCCGTAGAGTGTGACACTCATTCTATTCTTCCCACACCATATAGACTTCACAGTCCACAGAGACGGTTGGTACAACGAGGCGTACTGCGATGTAGGCCGCACCACCCGTCTCAATGCAGACAAGCTCCTGATTCGGGGGGAAGGGGTAGGTCAGTCCAGTTTGGGGGTGGACGTGCCAGTTCTTTATCACGTCGGAGGCCGCAGGCTCGGCGCTGAACGTCCCCTTGGTGGCCGTGGTCTGGGATGAGATCGTTCCTTCGACAACGGCCTGGTTCATGGCCCTCGGCGTGAGGCTCGATCCACCAGTACCGGCATCGGTGCACCGGAGAAGCTCCACCTCATAGGGGGCTTCCGTGGTGACGATCCCCTGGAAAGAAACACTTACCTCCTTGATGACGATTCCCACATCAGCTCCAGAGGTAGCTAGGAGGAGCAGAGTGGGGCTTCCAGAACCGACAGTGCTAACTGTGTCGCCAGCAACAAAGGTGAGACCGGCCATGGATTACCTCCAGAGATTGAGGACTGCGTCTTCCGACTCCTGGAAGACGGCCATTTGAGAGCCGATGCGCCCGGTCTGGCGACTGGCTTTCAAGATGTGTTGCAAGGAATGCTGCCCATCGAACTCCGCGTAGTTGTTCGCGAAGTCGGATGAGGCTGACGAGGTAGCGGTCATGGTCGTGGACCCGCTGGGGTTCTCGTCGTCGCGGTCCAGCACAAAGAGCGTCTGCCCAAGGCCACCGCCGAACGGAAGTCTGATCCGCTCGGTGGCGTCGGACGGAAGCCCGCTGTACGTCACGGTCTTGTTCACGCACGCCGAATGGCAGAGGATCGATCGGTTCCCGGTGAGGGATGCGATCGAGGATGAATCGTGCGTGGTGGTCGAGGTGCCGGTGTTCGTCACCTGCTGGTGGAAGGACCCGGCGTAGTCCTTGTACTCAACACCTCCGGCCCCGAGATCCTGGGCGGAGAGGAAGGTGTTGATGGTCACGGTCGTGGACTCGGAGGCCCCGGCCGTCTTGTAGAAGGCGCTGATCTTGTTGGAGGAGGTGGAGACCGAGGTCAGGGCGGTCCAGCCGGAGGGGGTCAGGATCAATCCTCCGTCAGAACCAAGCCCTATGTAGAGGAGGCTATTCTCCTCGGGCTGCGATCCCCAGGTGAGGGTAACGGACGTGGCCCGGTTCACCTTGCTGGTGGCAGTCTGTATGACGTGCAGGGCCATGGGGAACCTTAAAAAGGCCGGGGAGGGGAAGGGGTAGAACCCCTCCCCGGCGAGCAAGGAGGTTGTCTCCTAGTCCACTTGCGTCGACATCGCAGTGGCCCAAATCTGGAAGGTGATGCTTGCGGTGGCCCCAGTCGTAATCGTCTGGAACTCCATCACAACCACCGTCTCCGCGGTCTGGTCACCCACGATTCCAGCCGCGGAGGCAGCCGCGCCACTCGTGATACCCCCTGGTGCCCTCGCCCACACAGCTCCGTCGTCGGTCAGTATTCCGTCGAAGTAGCCATCCAGGTCCACAACGGTTCCGAGGGTTCCGTCGTCCGCGAGTTGGTAGAGTCCAACATCTACGGTTGACGCATCAGCACCAAACGCTGCGCTCTGGTGGTACACCATGTCGGTGATGATGTAGCCCGGGGGGAGTCGGAAGAACAACACCTGGTCCCCGGCAGACTCATCACCGTCAGAGACGTAGGTGTCGTAAAGGTGAATCGGCAGCGCCATTTGGTGCTGCCCGAATTCGGGAACACCAAAGACGTTGTCGTATCCTACGGCATTGATCTCAGCCATGGGTCACTCCTTAAACAACGTCGATCTCGAGGCGAACCACGCCATTGTCCTGGACGCGGGTCGCGGCACCGGTGACCTTGGCCACTACTTGAGTCGCGTGGTCCCGCTCGGGGATCACGTCGATCTTGATGACCGGGTCACGCGCCATGCCCAAGACCATGGCGTCACGGTGAGCAAAGTAGACGTACTTCTTGCCAGAGGCGTGTGCGGTGATCCTGGTAGTGAAGATCCAGGTGAATCCCATCCAGGTGTCAACAGTTCCACCAACGAGAGTACGGATCGTATTGAAGTCCGCGTTGATGACTTCCGTGTCGGCAAGCAGGTCTTCCTTGGCGTCCATGGGAGCCACGGCAACGCGGCCCTCCATGGGGACATCGTCATCGTCGAGGAGGTTCTGTGCCGTCCTGATGATGTCCGTATCCAGGGCTGCCTGGGAGATGTCATGGGCCGCCGGAAGGGTTGCGGCCGTGGTTCCATCTTCACCTTCGTATGCGGTAGCACCGAAGGCCTCGATGATGAGGTCATCAACCTGGCGACCCATGGAAGCCTCGAGTCCACGGGCATAGGAACTGTCCGGGACCAGGGCCGACATGAGACGAATGTCATCGTCTTCGTCGAAGAGTTCGGGGTGGACGAACTTGCGGGGAGAGATCACCCGGCGCTTCCGGGGCATCTCCGTGTAGTTGTACTCAGAGGCTCGCTGAGTACGCTCCTGCATGTCCGAGGAGTCGTAGAAGTCGAAAAACTGCTTGTTCCCCGTGATGGTCTCACGCTGGAAGAAGCCTTGCAGCTTTCCGAATTCCTGGTAGCGAAGGCGTACGAAGTCGGCGAACGCCTTCTTTCTGAAGGTGTCAATCTGCGCCATCGGAAAAGGCTCCTGAGGAGTCCTGACGCCGGGACAACGTCTCGGTCTCCCCAGAAGCCTTCTCTGGGACCCTCGGCCTGGATCGCCGGGTCATCGACCTACCAGGCCCATGGAATTTAAACTAGCGTTCAGATTGTTGGGCTACAACCCCAAAGTGGTGTGGCTTTTCGGGGCGTCGAGGGCGGACTTGGAGTCCGGGAACCGCTCGTCGAACTCCTTGTAGGCCGCCATCAGGTCCATCTTGAGGGTCTCGTGCTCTGCTTTTCGGTTCGGATCCTGGAGTGCGGACCACGTCTTCTGGATCTTGTCGCGGAGTTCAGCTTCGGAGAGCCCGGTGGTCCCGCCTCCGGTGTTATCGGGCGTCTTGTCGTCGAGCATGTTCTTTCCTATGTCGTAGAGGGCCTGGACGAAGGCGGATTCGGACCCGATGCCGGACTTCTCGAGCACATCCAGGACGGCCTGGTTGGATCCCCAGAGCTTGTTGACGGCGTTTCGGACCACGCCCTTCACCTCGTCGGCTTTGTCCCCCAACTTCGCCTTGTTGGCCTGGGCCCACTCCTGGGCGGTGGACTCGAGGGACTCAGTGAGGGCCTTTGAGTGGTTGGAGAGGGACTCCGAGAGGGAGGTGGAGAGCTTCTCCCAGCCTTTTGAGGACATGCCGGACGAGTGGGCGTGGGACCGGAGTTCCTTGAGGAGGTCCGGGGCGTTCTCGGGGACCGAGTAGGCGTCCGGGGAGTCCGGGATCCCGAAGTGTTTCCGAAACTTGGCGTGATCCTCGTCGGTGGCGGTCTCCCCGGGCAGGGTGACCATTCTCCCCTGCTTGGATCGAAGGGCCGCGTAGGACTTGGCCAGGTCATCCACGGTCTTGCACTCCGAAACGATCGAGGTGCGGCCATCGAAGTCCTCGGTGAGGGCTTCGGAGAGTTCAATCGTCATCATCAACCTCCTCGGGCTTCAGGAAGGTAGGGTTTCCCCAGTTGATCTGCATGAGAATGTAGTCGAGGACCGACCTTTGCCCCCGCTTGTAGGCATGGAAGCTCTCCGTGAGCTGGTGGGGAACCTGTAAGTCCAGGTCAGACGTGAAGTTAAGGGCCCCGAATGCCTCAAGGAGATGGTTCAAGACCTTCTTCCCGGCGGGGGAGCGCAGGAAAACCTGCTGGAACTTCTCTCTCATGCGGGTTTCGTCAGGCAGCGGGCACCTCCTGCGGCTGTGTCTGGGCCTGTTCACGGGCGAAGGCCAGGGTTTCCTGGATCGCGCCCTCCTCGGCCCGGGCCTCCTTGATATCCCGGATCTGCTCCAGGTCTTTGAAGATCGAGGGGTCGGCGTCCGAGTTTCGGATGTAGGAGAGGGCGAATTGATCTATGTCAACGGAGTCGAGGGGTCGGGGATCCTGGAGGAGCTGGGAGATTTCGGCGAGATCGCGGACGGCGATCCGGTTTCTCTCGGCCACGGCCGACTTCTGGGCCGTGAAGAAGGGAGAAATGAACAAAGGTTTAAAATCCACGGACTCGAACCCTGTGCGGGACCGTATCAAATCTTCAACCTCCTCGAGTTCTGGCAGTCCGCCTCGCTCAGATTGGATCAGGATCGAGTTTTCCACAAGCTGTTTCAAGCCCTGGGCATAGAGATCGGCGGCGGGGGCGAGGGACTGGAGGCGTCTCTGGAGTCGAGCGGCGGTCTCGGCGGCGGACCGGGACTGGGTTTCCTCCTCTCGAGCGATGTCGAGCATGAAGGCGTCTTCGATCATGCGGTGGGCGAGATCGAGGATGGCCTGGGCAGCCCCGTAATCGGCACCGGATGGGAGGTATCGGGGGGTATCGCCGGAGAGTCCGGGCTTGACGATCCCGACGCGCCGGTTGCCCCGGAGGCGCTGGACCTGCTTCTCGAATTCCTGGAGGAGGATCGGGTTCATGTCGTCGCCGGCGGCGTTCATGATCTGCCGGAGGGTCTCGTTGGATCCCAGGACGGCGGCCCGGGCGATATGCCCGCGGCCTCGGGCGAACTCTTCCCCGTCAACGAGGGTGTGTCTCGAGACGATGTAGGGGTTGTAGGAGAAGCCGGCAGTCCTGACGACGGCGTTATTCTCGAGGTAGAGCCATTGTGAGGCCCACTTCTTCCCATTGGGGAGATCGGGCTCGAGTCCTCCCATGAGGCGCTTGTCGGTGCGGTAGACGAAGTGAAGGAACTTCACATCGCCCATGGGCTCTTTGTCGGCCCGGGCGCGTATGGCGGGGTCTTCGGGGAAGGCGTCGAGGGCGGAGATGGCGGGCATCTCGTACTCCACGGCGACGAGGATGATCTTGGAGCCTTTGCCGTGGTGCCACCATGTCCGGCCGAAGTTGATGGCCTGGAAGTCGAAGCCGGTGAAGGAGTTCATGGGATCGCCCTCGTCCATGATGAGGGGGGTTCCCGCTTCATGGAGGAGGGTTCCGTTCCCGATCGAGAACCAGTCCTTGGTCCAGGGGTAGGCATGGACGTAGAGGTCTGAATCCTGGAAGGCGTCGTAGATTTTCCGGGTAGCTCGGTCCATGAGGACGCGGATGTGCTGATCGTCCTCGAACTCCTGGAGCTTGGCATCGAGGCCGAGGCGGAACCAGTCGGCGTTCGAGGGCATGGCCAGGGACTTGAGGGTCCCGACGACGCGGTCTAGGACGATGATGCCCTTGGGGTCCACGACTCCGGAGAGGCGGGCGGTGCCCGGGTGGGTCTTGGTGGTGATGTTCCCGCGGTAGGGGTTGGTGAAGTCCTGGATCTCCTGGATCACGTCCTCGTGTGTCTGACGACGGGACTTCATGCGGGAGAACCAGGCGAGGAGCATCCCCTCGATGTTGACGGATTGGGTCATCGGGTCTCCTTAGAAGTCCCGGAAGTAGTCGACCCCCTCCTCAGAGTATACGTCCTCAAGTTCCATGTCCTCCAGTTTGAGGGGGTTCTCGGCGAATCGGATCATCATGACCCCCTTGTGTAGGGCGTCGATGAGGTGGTCGTCCTGTCCCCGGGCCACGTCCCCGTTCTTGAGGCGGTACTGGGAGATTTCCCGGAGGATTCCGGGGCAGGCGGTGGAGACCTTGAGGGTCCCGGCCACCATGCGCTCGGTGATCTCCGAGATGATGACCTTCCGGGACCGGTGCTTCTTCCCCATGGAGTCGATCATGAAGGCGGGGAGGGACATGGTGTTCACGCCCCGCTTCTTGAGCTGGTTGATGAGGGCGGCCCCGTTGTTCTCGCGGGTCCCGTCGTGTGGCCAGGCCACGGGGATCCCCTGGCCCATGATGTTACAGGCGTCGGCGTAGGCGTCCCAGTCAAGCTCGGTGGCCTTGAACTCGTCCACGACGTAGATCGTGTCGGTGGTCCGGTTGTATCGGAGGAGGACGGCCGCGAAGTATCCGTTCTTGTTCCAGGGGAGGTCCACTCCAATGAGGTAGTCGCAGAGGTCGGGGAGCTTCTGGGGTTCCCACTCCCAGGAGCCCTTGGGAACAGCGTAGATCAGTCCCTCTCCGACGACGGGGAAGCCGTAGAGGCGGGCGTCTCTCTGAGGATCGTGAGCCCATTTGTCCTTGAGGTGTTGCTTGTGCTCGTCGGTGAGGTGGACGGGGTCATCCACCCCGTAGTTGATGAGGAGTGCGGTATCGGTCTGGCTCAGGAAGTCGTAGACCTTGGTCCAGCCTTGGAGTGGAGAGAAGGCGAGGTTCACATCTCCTCTGGTGTAGTTGGTGCGGGCCAAGACTTCCTTGAAAAACATCCACTCGGGTTCTTCATCGATGTCGAATCCGTTGAAGGGTGGACCCTGTACCCGCTTCCAGCCTTTGGCGTAGGAGTAGACGTAGGCTTTGGACCAACCTCGGTGGGTACCGGTGGAGTCATGCCAGGGGAGTTCATACTCGAGTACGGACTCAGGGCAGCCGGAGATGTTTCTGGTTTTGATCCTCTTGGGATCGATGAGGGAGTCGGGGACGATGCCGGACCCGCGGTCGGTATGGGGACCGAGGAGGGGGTTGGTGATATTGAGCTTGGTGGTGAGTGCGGTCTCACCGGCCACAGCCCTGGTAACGGGCTCCCTGTATCGAATGCCTTTGTACCAGGAGGGGTAGAGTCCGGTCATGTGGAAGAAGTGCTTGAGGAGAACGGCTACGGACTTTCCGAGCTGGTTTCCCCCCGAGATGGCAGCAATGAGGAGTGTGGAGTTGATGAACTCGAAGACCTTGGGAGACAGCTTGAGGAGTGAGAGCTTGTCACGCTTGAGTCTACGGAGTTCAGCCTCCTTGTGAGCGGTATCCCTGACGAGTTCGTCATCGCTCATGAGGTAGGAGTTAGCCCACTTCTTTGACATCCGCCTCCTCGGCCTCTTCGTACTGGATATTGTTGATCGCGTCGATCTCTGCCTGTGCGGTGCGTCTCTTCTCCTCGAGTTGCTCCCGGGAGGCACCCCGGAAGGAGGCGATGTCGTTCAGTTCCTCCCCTCTCATGCGCCGGGCGATGAAGTCGTCGGTGGGCATGAGTCGGATGAGGCGGTCGAGGAGGGAGAGGAGGTCTTTATCCTCCATATCGCCGGATTCGACCCTCTGGAGGATGGTATCCACGAGCTTGGAGTCATTGATCTGCTTGGCCAGGTTCCCCTTGGCGAGGGCTCTTTCCTTGATCCCCCCTCGAACTGTTCGGCGACGAGGGTTTCCCAGCGGATCCCGAAGTCCTTGTGCTTCCTCCGGTGGAACCGGATCCTGTCGTAGTCGATATCCGGGACGGAGGCGGCCTTCCGTGAGGGGAACCCGTCCTCTAGCTTGGAGAGGAAGTCGTTCTCTTGCTCCTCGGAGAGGGGCTCGTAGACTTTCTTGAGGGGGGCATTCCGGAGCTTCCTGGCCGGCTTGACGGTCTCGAGGTACTTCTGGTCATCGTCACTCATGGTCATCCTCCTGACTGGAGGATACCGTCCAGGAAAGGGACAAAGCCATGGCATTTCCGAATGGGACCCTACGAGGAACAGCGGGTGGTGCCTCTCCTTCGATTTCCCTGACCCTTCCGCAATCAGACCCCCACCTGCACTTCTACCTCGTCTCTGCCCACTGCTCTGACGCAGCAACAGGGGTCAGCAACAAGGAGGTAACGATCAACGACGGTTCGGACATCCTGGACTCCTACGTGATCGCACCCACCGCTGACTCGTCAGGGACAATCCAGTTGAACCTGGCCTGTGCCAAGGGGGCAGATGTCACCATCACCGGGGCGAACTTCGGGGGAACAGGACACCTCACGGTCACCTACTACGTAGCCAGTAACTAGGGGGAGCATGAGGAAAGACCCCCTCTCTGTCCGGAGAGAGCGATACCTCAAGCAACGCCCGGGGTCCCAGCCCCGGGCCCGAGGAGACTTCATCCCCCAAGAGGATCCCCAGGAGAAAGCCTCCCCCACCCACTTCTGCACCGCCCCCACCTGCTACCGCAGGAAGATGACCCTCACCCATGAGAAGATCGAAGAACTCCTCACCGGAAAAACCCGGACCACACGCACCTTCACCTGCCCGCATTGCCAGGTGGTAACCTCAAAGATTAGCCTAAGGTAACGCTACGAAGTAATACGTACGCACCCCCTAAAACATATCTAGTCATAACTTATGAGTACCTCCTAAGTGGAGGTTTTGTGTGGACATCTACGAATCACTTGACAAAATGGCGCCCATATAATGCCGGGTGGTACGGAGGGGGGTATGTACATCGAATCCTAACCTCTTAGGTGGTCGTCGCTTGCGCTCCTCCCCAGAAATTCAACACCTCGCAAGTTCGCTACGCTCACGCTCGGTCAGAAAAAGGTGATCTCTTCAGAGATCACGGAGAGGGAGGGTGAAGAGGGGGGATACCACCCCCCCCTCGGGGTACCTTCGGGGGGTTACCCCCCCTCTAAAGAGGGGGAGAGAAGGAGAAATCCGGGGTTCAGTCAGGCTAGAAACCTTTCCAGCCCTCCTTCACCCCTCAAAAAGGCACCAGGGGTCGAGGAGATTCTCGTCCCCCTTCGGGTCCTGCGAGTCACCTCTTCCCCACAGAAGACCAAAGAGGTAGAAGAGAAGACGGGGGGATCCGCGCTCGGGGTACCCACGCGCGGAGGAGGGGGAAGGGCGAAGGCCCGAGCAAGGGGGGACATCTTGCCCACGTCGCTCCGCTCCGAGGGCCTTCGGTCTTCAACCAATACAGGATACCGGGCGTGAGCCCGGGGGCGAGAGCGAGCGTCGGAGCGCATCGTAGAGCGAGCCGAGCCCAGTGAGGGGTCAGGGACGAAGTCCCGGGAGACGGGACGACAGAGCCCCTCCTGACGATCCTGGGGGTGCCTTCACCCTCCGGTCGGAGCTGCGCTCCTCCCTCCGCGCTCAGGCTCGAGGGGGTTGTCGCCGACATGTCGGGAGAATGTCGGGACACACGACTGTAAGGGATCACAACCACACAACTTAACTCTTGCGACATGTCGCCACAATGTCGCACGGGTGATTTCGAGCATCTCCGCTCGGATGCGTCTCATTCCTCCCAACACCATACACTCCCCTGACTTACCCTCCCTACACCCCCATCCCCCCGCTCCATTCTGGAGCATCCCCCCTCCCCTCCCCCAAGCACATCAGTGGGTATCACACACCAGTAACACACCACCCCTTGGTGACTTACGGGAATGTATAAGACAAATGGCCAGGGGTATGCTACTCTTCTCGGTGGTCACGGGCATGGTGCCCGGGGGCCGTGAACGAATGGGTGGAGAACCATGGAAATCTACAGTGTGTGTGGTGATGAGGGTTACAGCGATTGGGAAACGGCAGAAGGAATCGTGCTTTGTGTGGAATGCCTGACTGAGCGCAACGAAGGGTCGCGCAAGCCGCGGGAATGGGCCATCGATCGCGACTAGCACCGAAAGGGGTGGAGAACCGTGGAATACAGGGTGACCCTGCCCTGGGTTTACGCGAACAAGAACTGCCCGGGCAACACAGACCCGTCCGCTCGCCAAGGCTACTACGTCGAAGCCGAATCGCTCGGTGAAGCCATCTCCAAGCTCCGCAAGAGAGACCCGAAGCGGTTCTCTTGCGATCTCGAGATCCAGGAATGGTCAGGGAAGGGGGCAACCCCTGGCAAGGTGCTGGGGGTCTTCTCGTGAGTCGCTACACCTACGAACGGATTCTGGAAGACCTGCTCTACTCCGTGGGGCAACTCCAGAGCGACGAAAGGGTGCGGGAGGTTTGCCAGGGAGATGCTGGGGCTATGAAGGAGCTTCGACAAATCTCGGACGACCTTTACGGGCTTGTGGAGTCAGCGGGAAACGCACCGGACTGAGAACCGAAAGGGGTGGAACCGAATGAGACTGCATTGTGACTGCGATGCCCACCGAACGGGCGACGCCGAGTTGATCGGGCTCTACTGCACGAGTGGCGTAGCGAGTGCCTACCGTCGTGCTCTCGAGTTCGCCGGCCGTGTCGAGCGGACCTTGACCGACTTCGAGGTCGGAGAACTGGAATCCTTTGAAGGGATGTTCGGTGTCGCTTGGGACGGCAAAGGGTGGGCCTTCGTGGACAAGCGACCATGATCGGAATCACCTACTACTGGCGAGGGACACCGGACCGCACCCGCTCTTTCGAGAACCTAGACTGGCAACACGGGACGGACACCGCCATTGCCGTAGCTCGTGATCTCCGTGAGAAGTTTCGAGACCGACCCGACGGTTTCCGACTCTGGGACAAGGGGAGTGAGTGATGAGTGACTGGGGATTCCCGTGCCCACAGGCCGGAGTGAGTGATGATCCGTGTCCAGATGGGAGTCTGGGATGGAACTGAAGATCAAGTTGTCTTCTGACAGGTTCACATACGACGAGGATGGAGATACTTACCGTGTTCCCGGGGAGATTGAGGAGTGCATTGTAGATGTCGTAGCTTCCAAGATAGCTGACGGGATCAAGGATGATGTATCTGAGGTAGTTATCGATCGTCTCAGCAAGAGGATACAGGCTTCGGTCGATAAGCTTGTATCTGAGGTAGCAACCTCTCGCCTACAAGAAACGAACAGATATGGAGAGCCCACGGGAAAGAGCAAGACCTTGGTCGAGGCCATGGAGGATGCTGCGAGCAAGTGGTGGGGTCAGCGGGTGGACTACAAGGGGGACCCAGCACATGGATATGGCGACAAGAAAACAAGAGCGGAATTCTATGTGGAGAAGGCCGCCGATCAGGCGTGCTCCAAAGTTATGAATGCCTTCCTGGATGACGCCAAGGAAAAGCTTAGGGCGCAGCTACTCAAGAATGTCGAGGCTGCCTTAGAGAAAAAGGTAGGTGCATGATGGGCAGCAGGCCCCCGGATCACGCGGAGGGCTGCCCCGGCCACTACCAGAAGGCAGAGCCTCACGACTACGCCGCGCTCCGGTGTGACGTCTGTAACCAAGGGCTCGTGGACGACGACCGTAGCGCCTACTCGGCACGCTGGATCAAGGAGGGGGATAGGTGCCGGCGCGTACCAGAGAAGAGGGCAAGGGTGATGAGACCGACGCTAGAGGAACAGTGCCCGGTCTATCGCCAGAACATGAAGGAAGCAGGGCGAGGACACCTGCTTCCCTAACCGAAAGGGGTGGAGCCCGTGGAAGTGACGCGCGAGCGGTGGTTGCTCGACGCCACCGAGAAGCTACGGCAAGGGGTCTTCCGGGAGCAAGGGCACGATGTCCCCGAAGTCCTGGTCTCGGTGGGATTCCCCTCCCGTGGGGCCACGTCGGCCAAGCGCCGACGGATCGGGGAGTGCTGGTGCCAGAAGGCAAGCGACGGCCGGAACCAAATCTACATCCACCCGGAGCTCGACGGGCCCACCGCCCTTGCGGTCCTGGTCCACGAGCTGGTTCATGCCGTGGACGATTGCAAGCACGGCCACAAGGCGCCGTTTAAACGGATCGCCGTCTCGGTCGGGCTCGAGGGGAAGATGACCGAGACCCACGCGGGAGCCGAGCTGACAGATCGTTTAAACGGGCTGATCGATGATCTCGGCCCGTACCCTCAACCGAAGCTCGACGTGGGGTCGAACCGGAAGAAGCAAGGGACGCGGATGCTGAAGCTCGAGTGCCCGTGCTGCGGGTACGTCGTGCGGACCACGTCCAAATGGATCGACTTCGGGATGCCGTCGTGCCCTTCGGGCACCGAGATGCAGAGCGTTTAAACGAAAGGGGTGGAACCCAATGGAAAAGGTACAACTGAAAAGACAAGGCGTAGGCCAAACGCTGCGGGCTGTGCTCCCGAGCGGAGAACACATCACGATCATGTATCACCACGGCAAGGGGTGTTGGGGATTGAATCGATACGGGATCGAGGTGCCAAAAGGACCACGAACCTACGATGTATGGACCATGCTGCCAAAGGCAACAGGCCTCGAGGAAGCAAAGATCGCCGCTGGTAATGTTCTCGGGGTGGCCTTCGAGGATGAGGTAGAGGCCTACTGCTATGCCGGCGAGGCCACGCTCAGGGCTTATCCACGAATCAAGAACGATGTGTTCCTCGCCTGTGCAACCTATGAACCCGGAACAGACACTATCAGGCACGAGCCTAGCAACGTCTGCTTGATCGTGTTCTCAGAAGGGAATCACCCGTGGGGACACGCCGAGCTCTACCCAGATGATCGAGCAAACCTGAAGTACAGCGACGCCGTCATCAAGGCCTGCGATAGCTACAACTCAAACGTCAAGGCCCACGGTCTGGGAGTCGAGCGCAAAGAATGGTTGGCCTGGCTCGTGAGCGAGTACATCAAGGAAATGCCAGGGCAGAAACCAAAGAAGGTGCGACACATCAATCGTGAGGGGGACGCATGACACTGGGAGATTACCTGGAGCTAGCGAAGGTCACTTTCCCAAGCGCCGTTCCATTCCTCGAAAGAAAGATCGCGGAGCAGGGAGCGAATGAGGAGGTCATCGCAGACGAAACGCAGATGCTTCTGCTCCTGGCCTCGATCGCAGAAGAGGACGCATGACCACGACCACCGAAACCGATACCGTCCTTGCCTGGCACTTCACCGAGCACCCGGACAAGCTCAGGACGGGAGAGCCCATACCCCCGCCCGGAGAGTGGCTCGTCCACGAGGGGCCCGTCAAGATGTGCGAGGCCGGCCTCCACTCCTCCGAGTCGATCCTGGACGCCTTGAAATACGCGCCCGGGAACCACCTCCACCGAGTTCACTGCCGACAGGTAGAGGGCCGGCAAGACGACAAGCTCGTTTCTCGAGAGCGTATGGTCGAGTGGAGCATTGACGCCGAGGAGTGCCTGAGAGCCTTCGCCCGCTGGTGCGCACTCCAGGTCTCCGTAGCCGAGAGCCTTCCCGAAGTGACTTTGGAGTACCTGAGAACAGGAGACCCTAAACTGCGTGACGCCACCTGGAGCGCTGCCTGGCGCCAGGAATGGCGCGCTGCCTGTGTCGCTGCCTGGAGCGCTGCCTGGAACGCCGCCTGGAGCGCTGCCTGGAACGCCGCCAGGGACGCCGCCAGGGACGCCGCCAGGGACG
>FUIF01000306.1_pt1 | contig 36998 bp, 52 predicted proteins | sample 1003461 | NCBI WGS metagenome assembly FUIF01 (sample SAMEA80401918, study PRJEB19352) | marine metagenome
CCCGCGCTGTGGGATCAAGATGGGATCAGCCGGCAAGGATTCGTCTGGGATTTTTGGCCATACGGCGACCCCACCCTCCGGCTGCAACCCGCCGCCTGTATGTACAATAATCTTCCCGACCTATGGAGCCTCACATCCATGCAGATTGTCATCCCCTATGCGCCCCGCCAGTTACAGGCGAAGCTGCATGATCAGCTCTCTGCGAAGCGCTGGGGCGTGGTTGTCTGCCATCGCCGGTTTGGCAAGACGGTCATGGCGGTCAATCACTTGCTGCGTGATGCGATCCTTAATGACAAGCCCAGCCCCCGCTATGCGTACATGGCCCCGACATATCGTCAGGCGAAGAATGTGGCATGGGATTACTTGAAGCAGTTTGCCGGCAAGATACCGGGTGTGCGGTTCCATGAGACAGAGCTGCGGTGTGATTTGCCGAATGGTGCGAGGATCAGTCTACTAGGCGCTGAGAACCCGGACAGCTTGCGCGGGATTTATCTTGATGGCTGCGTGATGGATGAAGTCGCGGACATGCCGGAAAGTGTGTTCCCTGAGATACTGCGCCCGGCATTGTCTGATCGGCAGGGCTGGTGTGTGTTCGTTGGAACGCCGCGTGGCACGAACATGTTCTATGACTTCTATGAGCTGGCGGCCGGAGATGATGACTGGGTTGCTGCTGTCTACAAGGCCAGCGAGACAGGCATCCTGCCTGATGAGGAGCTAGAGGCTGCACGGGCGATGATGTCGCCTGACCAGTACGAGCAGGAATTTGAGTGTTCATGGGTGGCGAATGTACCCGGCAGCATTTACGGCAAAGAGATGCAGACGGCTCTAGAAGAGGGCCGGATCACGAATGTGCCGTATGACCCATCGATGAAGGTGCAGACATTTTGGGATTTAGGCGTTGGTGACGCTACTTCTATTTTTTTCGCACAGACCGGCGGGTCGGCGGGAAAGGGCATACATGTCATCGATTACTATGAGGCGCGCGGTGAAGGTCTGCCGCACTATTGTCAGGTACTACAATCTAAGGGTTACCTTTACGGCGATCATTTTGCGCCGCACGATATCGAGGTTCGGGAACTCGGTTCTGGAAAAAGTCGCCGCGAAATGGCGTGGGATTTGGGATTAAACTTCCGGGTGCTTCCCAAGCTGCCGTTGGATGATGGCATCCATGCAGCGCAGATGCTGATCCCTAGATGCTATTTTGACCGGGACAAGTGCAAGCAGGGGCTTGAAGCCCTGCGGCAGTATCACCGGGCCTACAATGAGAAAAGCAGAACATTCCGCCTGACGCCGGTCCACGACTGGTCGTCACATGCGGCCGACTGCTTCCGGTACATGGCGATAGGCATACAGGAAAGCCGCATCAATGCACGGCCGCCACAGCAGCGCGCGGTCACAGATTACAATCCTTTTGAAGCAGTGAGGGCGTAACATGCCGGGTCATTATGGAATGTCATTTGAGCGTGGGCGCGGGTCCAATCGCCAAACTGTCATGGATACGCCAAACACCGTGTCGCCAGCAGAGCGCGCAGCAGAACGGTCGCGCACCAATGACGACGGCACCAGATCGGCCAATCAGCAGAACGACAGCTCGGCAGCAGCGGCAATTGCAAACATTCGGCAGCGCGACGAAAACAACCCGCTGAAAAATTTGCCGTCAATGCTGACCGGCATAGGGGCTGCCCTGCGAAAGCGTATGATCACGCTGCTGGAACAGGGTGGCACCCCTGTCTATGACCCAAGCGGTAAGATTGCCATTGGCGTCATGCACAACGGTAAATATACAGGCCGGCCGCGAGACACTGGCAACCAAGATAGCGATGATGATGAGCGCCCCGCGCCAGCCCCTGCCGCTGCAAAACCCAAACAAGCGCCAGCCGCAGCAGCTCCAAGTTCGACCACAACGCCCTTGCCAGATTTGCCTGATGCGCCGACAGGTCCGGGCACTGGCGATGCATCTGATGAAGTAAAAAAGAAATCAAAGATGGGGCGCGAATCCACGATTGCGACCGGGCCTAGTGGATTGCTGACACAAGCCCGGACCCGTCGCAGATCACTGATGGCAGGGCTAATTCAATGAATTTTCACGGCAAGAAAAATCTGGCCGGCAAGATGGGTATGTCTGCGCCGCAGCCAATCAATCTAAGTGGCGCCATGAATGTGAACCCACTGGAGCGCTTGCTGCAAAAGTCAGCCGGCAAAAGCCAAGGCCGCACACTGGCCGGGGTGAAGCCGGTCAAAAAATCTAAAATGGCCGGGGGGATGTATTAATGGCTGAACCGATCCGCCCGGAAGTGGCCGCGCTAGACCGCCGGCTGAAGACACTGCACTCGCAGCGGTCAAACTGGGAAAGCCACTGGCAAGAGCTGGCAGACTATATGCTGCCAAGAAAAGCAGACATTACGAAAAAGCGCTCTCAGGGCGAAAAGCGCACAGAGTTGATCTATGACGGCACTGCTATACATGCCGTTGAGCTGCTGGCCGCCAGCCTTCACGGCATGCTGACAGGCGCATCATCGCCATGGTTTTCGCTGCGCTACCGTGACCCGGAGCTGCAAGACAACGATGCGGCCAATGAATGGCTGGAAGATACAACGGCCCAGATGTATATGGCCTTCAACAGGTCAAACTTTCAGCAGGAAATCCACGAGCTGTACTACGACCTAGTGGTCTTTGGCACGGCGGCCATGTTCGTTGAAAGCGGCGGTGATGACGGTCTGCGGTTTTCCTGCCGGCACATCGCTGAGATTTACATATCAGAAGACGCACAAGGCCGTGTCGATACCGTTTATCGGAAATTTGAGCTGACAGCGCGCGCCATTGCAACGCGCTTTGGCGAGGATAAGCTGCCGCAAAAGATTGCCAAAAGCTTGAAGGAAGACCCGTTCAAAGAACATACGATCGTTCACTGCATCTTCCCAAAAGACAACATCAAGTCTGACCTGTTTGCCAAGCTCAACAAGCCGATCGGCTCTGTCTATTACTGCGCCGACAGCAAGATGGTTCTTGGCGAGGGCGGCTTTGATGAAATGCCGATCCTGATCCCGCGCTTCAACAAAGACAGCGTTTCTGTCTATGGCAGATCGCCGGGAATGACATGTCTCAGCGATACGAAAATGCTGAATAAGATGTCAGAAATTACGATTCGCAGCGCGCAAAAGCAGCTTGATCCACCACTAATGGTGCCAGATGACGGCTTCCTTCTGCCGGTTCGCACGACGCCGGGATCGCTAAATTTTTACAGGACGGGCACACGCGATCGACTAGAGCCGTTGCAGATGGGCGCCAACAACGCGCTTGGCCTCAACATGGAAGAACAGCGCCGGCAAGCAATCCGCGAGGCGTTCTATGTAGACCAGTTGCTGTCAAACGCTGACCAAACGATGACCGCGACACAAGTGTTGCAAATGAACGAAGAGAAGATGCGGCTGCTTGGCCCGGTCATGGGCAGGCTCCAGTCGGAGCTGCTGCAACCGCTGATCAATCGTGCATTTGCTGTGCTACTGCGGCAAGGCGCTTTCCCGACGCCGCCAGAGGAGCTGCAAGGGCTGGACATCGATATTGAGTATGTCAGCCCGTTGGCGAAATCGCAGAAGATGGCTGAGCTGCAATCGACACTGCGCGGCATCGAAGTGCTGTCACAGTTTGGCGAGATGGCCCCAGTCATGGATTACCTCGACAGCGACAAGATGATCCAATATCTGGTCGATGTTCTTGGTCTGCCGGCCAAGGTCATCCGCTCATCTGAAGAAGTGATGATGGTACGCCGGCAACAACAGCAAGCAGCTCAAGCAGAAGCTGAAGCAGCGCAGCAAGCGGCCAGCGCCGAGCAAGCCGGCCAGATAGCGCCATTTATTAAAGCAACCGGACAGGTGCCACAGCTATGAGCGCAAAACAGCTAGAGGCGCTGCAAACTGTGTACCGCCAAGTTTTCAACAGTGTGGAAGGGCAGCGGGTCATCAGTGACTTGCAACGGCGCTACCACATCAACGCAACCACATTTGAGCGCGGCGATCCGCATTATTCTGCCTTTCTGGAAGGACAGCGCGATGTGGTTCTGACCATCATGCATTTGATGGGCGACAGAAAGGCGACACCAACAGAGGACTAACACCAAATGAATGATGCTATTGAGACAACTCCGGTTGAAGACAGCGAATCTCAAGAACAGGCTCCGGTATCTTTTCTGGACACACTGCCAGAAGATTTGCGGGGCGACCCATCATTAAGGAATTTCACCGACGCTGCCGGGCTGGCAAAATCCTATGTCCATGCCCAGCGGATGATCGGGGCAGACAAGATTGCCCTGCCGGGCAAGGCGGCCACCGAAGATGATTGGCGGCCGATCTGGTCGAAGCTTGGAGCGCCTGACAACGCTGAAGGCTACCAGATATCTGGCGAAGGCTTCGCAGAGCAAGAGCTGCAAAGCTTCAAAGAGCAAGCCTATGCTATTGGCCTGACCGGCCAGCAAGCACAACAGATGGCAACTTACTTGGAAGGCCAAGCGAAGGGCGGTATCGCCGCTGAACAAGCTGACCAAGAGCGGATTGCCGAAGAATACGATGCTGAGCTGCGCGCAGAATTTGGCGCAGCATACGACCAAAAGCATGACCGGGCTGCTGCCGCTGGCAGGGCCATGGGCATTGATCCAAAGGTTTTTGATGACATCAGATTGGACAATGGTCTGCCGTTAGGCGACCACCCATTCATCATCAAACTGTTTGCCGGGCTGGCCGACCAGCTTGGCGAAGATACGCTAGAAGGTGCGACAACCGAGCTGGTGAAAACGCCAGAACAGGCCGCACGGGAAATAGCAGAATTGACCGCACCGGGTTCACCGTACTGGGACAAGAACCACCCAGCGCATGAAACCACTGTGCAAGATGTATTGCGGCTGCGGGAATTCCAATTCCCAGAGCCACAACAGGGATAAGCCACCCGGCCCCCGACGCCTACCGCCTACCGCCAGCCTCGCATCGCGGGACAACTGGAACGCACTTTTCTTACAATCTAAACAATGTGGAGGGTGACTTATGTCAACTCAAATCAACACCGCATTTGTGAACCAGTTTTCCGCAAATGTGACCATGCTTTCGCAGCAGATGGGCAGTCTCCTGCGTGGCACCGTAGACACCGAAACAGTAAACGGTGAAAAGGCATTTTTCGATCAGGTTGGTAGTGCAGCGGCTGCTGTTCGCACAACCCGTCATGCCGATACCCCAATGATGGAGACACCACATTCACGCCGGATGGTAACGCTGTCCGACTATGAATATGCCGATCTGATCGATGATCAGGACAAAATCCGCATGTTGTCTGACCCAACATCAGTTTATGCCAAAGCGGCTGCTGCTGGTATTGGCCGGGCGATGGATGATGTCATCATCAACGCATTTAATGCGTCTGCATCAACGGGCAAGTCTGGATCAACATCAACTGCTTTTGCTTCGGGCAACATCATTGCCCACGGCAGTGCTGGTCTGACTGTTGCGAAACTGATCTCAGCCAAGAAAATCTTGGATCAGAACAGCGTCGATCCATCGATCACTCGTTACATCGTAGTGTCGCCAGAGCAAATCGAAGACTTGCTCAACACGACATCTGTCACCAGTTCCGATTTCAACACCGTCAAGGCGTTAGCTACCGGGACCGTGGACAGCTTCGTCGGCTTTAAATTCATTGTTTCCAATAGGTTAAAGGACGATGGAACGAGCCGCGAGTGCTACGCATGGGCAGAGGATGGGATGAAGCTGGCTATCGGTAAAGAGCCGACCGCCCAGATCACCCAGCGTGCCGATAAGAGCTACGCAACTCAGGTCTACTATTGTGCTTCCTTCGGCGCCACGCGCATGGAAGAGGCCAAGGTCGTCCAGATTCTGTGTAACGAGTAAACTTGAAGGAGACTAGAAATGGGTACAGTTTATTCTGACCAGAAGACCAAGTGGGATCAAAACAATCCTACTGAGAAGATCAAGCCGATTGAGATGGGTGGCCGTGTTCGCATTGCCTATGGCAGCTACACAGCGTCTGCTGAGCAGTCTGACATCCACATGTTCAATCTGCCAAACGGCGCGCGCATCCTAGACGGTGAGCTTGTCCATGCGGCACTTGGTTCCTCAACAACCCTGTCAGTCGGCCACGCCGCCTACAGCAACGCCGCCGGTACTGCCGTCGCTGCTGATGTAGACGAGTTTAAGGCTGCCGCTGCTTCAACATCGATCACGACTGTCGGTTGCGCGCTCACTGCCGCACTTGGCAAAAATTCTGTGGTTGATGCTGATGCTACAGGACTGCCGGTCACAGTGAGCCTAGCGGGTGCCAACGGCACCGGCCTGATCGAACTCACAATGACTTATGTGATCGACTAACTACCAGTTTGGGCCGGGCGCGGATCGCTCCCTAAATCCTTACGCTACAAGTGGCGTCCGGCCCAATCCACCATCAAATTGAGGTATCGCTATGCCATCAGCCGTGGACATTTCCAATGCTGCGCTCAATACGCTTGGCGCGTCGAACATCACCAGCCTGACAGAAGATTCCAAAGCTGGCCGTTTGATCAACCAGCGTTACAGTGATGTGCGCGATGCCGTCTTCAGAAGCCACAATTGGAACAGCCTGATCCGGCGCACAAGCCTCGCCCGGAACACTGTGTCGCCAGCCTTCGGCTATCTTCATCAGTACCCGTTGCCGACAGACTGTCTGCGGGTTTTGGAATTCAGCAACGGCACCCTGACATACCCCAAAGACAATATGACAGATAACTCCGGTGGCCCGGTCTATGTGATCGAAGGCCGGGAGCTGCTGACCGACGAAACCACTGTCTTCATCAAATATATTTCGCGTGTGGAAGACCCCAATGAATATGACACCCTTTTGGTGGACACCATTGCCGCCCGTCTGGCTATGGAGATTTGTTACGCTATAACCGGCAGCAACTCCATGATCAGTACGACCAAAGCCCTGTACGATGAAAAGATAAAGGAAGCCCGGTTCGTTGATGCCACTGAGGGCGCTGCTGCCAAGTTTGAGGCCAGCGACCTGATCGAAAGCCGGTTCTAGTAAATGGCGCGCTCCGCACCATCGCTCAGCAGTTTTGTTGCTGGCGAAATCTCGCCGCGCTAGAGGGCCGTGTCGAGCTGGACAAGTACCGGCAGGGCGCCGCTGAGCTGCTTAACATGGTTGTGCATCCGCATGGCGGTGCATCGCGCCGTCCGGGCACAGAGTTTATCGGCCAGATCAAAAGCAGCTCTGTCAAAGGCCGCCTGATCCCGTTCCAATTTAAAACGACAGACACATACATTCTAGAATTTGGCGATAGCGTCATGCGCGTTATCCGCGATGGCTCTTATGTACTGGACGCTGTCAAAAATATCACAGCAGCTACACAGGCCAGCCCCGGCGTACTGACTAGCAATAGCCACGGTTTCAGCAACGGCGATGAGATTTTTATATCGTCGGTCGGCGGCATGACTGAGCTGAACGGCAGGAACTATCTTGTAGCCGGTAAAACGACAAACACTTTTCAACTAACTGACCTGTTTGGTACGGCAATCAACACCAGCGGGTTTACCGCCTACACATCCGGCGGCACTGCCGAAGAAATATTTGAAGTCGCATCGCCATACCCGGAATCAGCTCTGCCCGATCTGCGCTTTGTGCAATCGGCTGACACTATGTATCTGGTGCATCCATCCTATGCGCCGCGCAAGCTGACAAGGTCCGACCATACATCTTGGACATTTACAGAGATCACATTTACTGACGGCCCGTACCTCGACGCCAACACGACTGCTACAACGCTCAACCCCGGCGCTACAAGCGGCACTGGGGTGGCTCTCGTTGCTTCAGCGGATACTTTTGCCTCTACAGATGTGGGGCGTCTGGTATCGCTTCACAGCGGCAATGCGACGATCACAGCGTTTACAGACGCGCAGAATGTAACTGTAACGATCAACGCAACGCTGTCGGCAAGCACAGCAACAACAGCATGGTCGCTGGGCGCTTTCTCCGGCACGACAGGTTACCCGTCCGCCGTCACATTCTTCGAACAGCGATTGATCTTCGCGGCAACGACTGATGAGCCGCAATCGATCTTTTTTAGCAAATCTGGCGATTACGAAAATTTTACTGCCGGCACCAATGATGATGACGCGATCATATACCAGATTGCATCAAACCAAGTTAACAGCATCAGATACCTGTCAGCCACGCGCGTCCTGACAATCGGCACATCGGGCGGCGAGTATGTGCTGACCACAACAAATGATGGCCCGGTCACACCAACTAACGCCAGATCAGGAAATACAGCAATTATGGATCAGCTAGCCTAGAGCCGGTCCAAGTTGCAGATGTGACGCTGTTTCTGCAACGGGCCAAGCGCAAGCTGCGTGAATTTAGATATGCCGGCGAGATCAATACCAGCGGCTACGCGGCCGCCGATATGACAATCCTAGCGGAACATATCACCGAAGGCTCAATGCTTGACATGGCATATCAGCAAGAGCCTGACAGCATCGTATGGATGGTGCGCGGTGACGGCGTCCTGATCGGCATGACCTATCGGCGTGAAGAGGAAGTTGTCGCGTGGCACCAGCATAAGATTGGCGGCACCTACACAGGCACACATGAAAGTCTGGCATCTGCCACCTACGCGCATGGCATGGTCGAAAGCATAGCAAGTCTGCCGACAGAGGCCGGCGAAGATGAGCTGTACATGATCGTCAAGCGCACGATCAACAGCGTTACAAAACGCTATGTGGAAAAGCTGAAGCCTTTTGATTTTGGCACCGCACCGACTGGTGCTTTCTTTGTAGATAGTGGGCTGGCTTACTCCGGCAGCGCCACAACATCCCTGTCAGGGCTTTACCATCTGACCGGGCAGACGGTCAGTGTGCTGGCAAACGGCGCAACGCATACAGATGAAACTGTAACATCTGGCGGCGTGTCTTTAGATGTTTCGGCCACCACGGCGGCGATCGGCTTGCCTTTCACCAGCCGGCTGCAAACCCTGCGGCTAGAGGCCGGCAGCGTCGATGGCACCAGCCAAGGCAAACTGAAGCGCATACATTCTATAACATTGCGCTTGCACAAGACTGTCGGCGTCGAGGTTGGCAGCGGCACATCTGATGTGGATCGCATCCCGTTTCGCGACAGCTCAATGGCGATGGACACAGCGGTTGAGCTGTTTACCGGCGACAAAGAAATCGAGTTTCGCGGCGGCTTTGAAGAGGACGACCAGATCGTCATTCAGCAGACGCAGCCGCTGCCGCTGACTGTGTTGGCAATCTATCCACGCATGAACACTTTTGACAAATAGGTGACGCCATATGTTTATGGAACTCGCATCTGTAGGATTGCAGCTTTATAGCGCGTCGAAGCAGAAAAGTGCTGCCGACAAAGCTAGCCGATTAGCTCTGGAAATTGGCGAAGAAAACGCAGTATCATAGAGCGTGACAGTGCGATTGCAGACCGCCAGATCGAAATACTCCAGCGCACATTAAAGCTATCAGACCGCCGGAAAAGACAGGCGTTCAACGCTTTCCAAGGCACAGCAAGGGCAGGATTTGGCGGCGCCGGCATTGAGCTGAGCCGTGGTGCGCCGATCACTGTCGCGCAAAAATCAGCGGCTGAATTTGAGTATGAGCTGGCGATCGACAAATACAACACCAGCATCGCGATCATGGAGCAAGAGGACCGCAAAGAAGAAGCCGCGATGAGGGCAAAGGTCAGCCGCATGGGTGGCCGGGCTGAAGCTTCTGCCTACAAGGCGGCTGGCACTACAGCGCTGCTGCAAGGCGTTGGAACCAGCCTGTCTATGGCGCAGGAGTACGGCATGGGCGACAGCAGCTATTGGACGAAACTTGCAAAATCATTCAGTGGTGAAGCCTGATGCCGAAAATTCCCGTGTACACCAGCCAAGCCATGCCAACGACAGACACCGGCATGGTGACATATAGCCGGGCACAAATGGATAGCCGGCCGTTCATACAGGCAGCGTTGAAGGAAGGTGAAGTGGCATCGACAGCCGCGACACTGATCTCGACATACCTCGACGGCAGGATCAAAGCAGAAGGCGACTTGTCCGCAAACCAAGCGCTAATGACTGCGGAATCTTTGCTGCAAGGCGAGGTAAGCGCGTTGAGCCGCGCGCCCGATCCCGGCGCTGTGTTCGGGCCTGATCTGACCAACGAATATAGTTGGAACGGCAAGATCAGAGAAATTCAATCTGCGCTGACAGAAAACCTGTCGCCTTATGCTCGGAAAAAATTCTCGCCACAATTTAGCGCGCTGACAGCGCAGTATGGCGCACAGTTGCGGGTCAAAACAGATGAGCGAACAGACTCCATGTTGGTCGCTAACGCTGACCTCGCTCTGCAAAACTTTGTGCTGACTTACGGCAACATCAACAGTGAAACAGCAACAAAAGCTAACCTAGATTTTGCCGGGCAAACTTTAGCTGGCCGCCTCAATGGTTTGGTTGCGACCGGCCGAATGACAGCAGACGATGCACAAGTCAAATTGCGGGGGCACTCAAAGACATTGCAGAAACATCATTGACGCTGTTCTTCAATGAACACCCGGCGCCGCTGACGGCTTACCAGCAGCTCATCAGTGGTGACCCGGCACAATTGCAAGCTTTGGCACAGTCGCATCCTAACGGCGCATATGTTTTAAGCCTTTTCGCAGAAGACGGCGGCATATTGTTGGACAAAGGTGCGCGCGCAGACATCATCGACAAGATGCGCCAGCTAGCGCATGACCAATATTCTTTGAAAAAAACCCTTGCAGAGGATGACGCCAAAAGGCTGAAGCAGCAAAACAATGAGCTTTTGAACAGCTTGTTCGAACCGGACATATCAGAAGCTGACTTCGAAGCTGGCCTCAAAATCCTGCGTGATCAAGATTTCATCACGCCGCAGATGCAAAAGCTCTTGGACGATCTGGATGAAGGGGCGCCGGGTCTGTTCCGTACAAAAGATGAAGGCGATGTTGATGAAACGGTTCGAGAGCTAGAGGCGTTGGTCCCATTTGGGTTGCTGACACATGAATTGCTTGCAGCAAATGCCAGCAACCTGACGCAGGAAACATTCCGGTCATTGATGAACGATGTGGGAACCATCCGCAAAGATGTGTGGTCAGACATGGCCAAGCAGATTGAAATTGAATTCAATTACGCTGAAGAGCGCGCGGGTGAAATTGAAGAGTATGAAACAGCCGCACAGCTAGCATACCGGCGCGCCAATCGAACATGGTTTAGATTTAAGCGCGCAAACCCACAGGCGACCAGCGTAGAGATGCAAGCCGAGCTGGATCGCATCATCAAAGCTGAGTGGGAGAAGCTCGACCTAGTCCTATCCTCTGAGCTGAAGCTGACATTGGATGCAATGTCACAAGACAACCAAGGGCTGAGCTTTCCCAAGGTGAACGGCAAATATGACCTAGAAGCGGTCTTGCCAACTTTGTCCGCATTTATCCAAAGCTCAAACCGGCCCGATCTAAGCGTCAATTTGATGGAGCTGCAATATTTCATCGACATGATGGGGGATAGATAATGGCAACAGATATGTCGCAGTTTTTCCGGTCGTTGCCCGAAGATACCGACGCTGACGCTGAGCATGAAAAATACATGATGGCATCTGCGCTCCGCAGTGTCGGCGTGGAGCCATTCCCTAACGCTGAAGCTGGTTTGCAAGCTGACATCCCAACAGCAATGGGCGCAGCTCCTAAAGAGGATGCGCTGACTGTTGGCGATGTTGCTGAAGATATCGGCAAGGGCATGCTAAAAGGCGCTGATGCGGCTGGTAATGAATTGCTACAGTCCGCAGCATTTGTTGCCGGCGCGCCTGTCGAAGCAGCCAAGTCTGTGATTAATCTTGGGCTTGATGCTGTCGGCATGGAGCTATCAAGAGCGCTTTTGGCGACATCGATTCGATGCGGCGCGTTGTTGGCGTTTATCAGGACAGCGTCAATGCTGTGCTGCCTATGCCCGACGCTATCAATGACTGGGCAAGCCAGCCATATAATAATGAAATGCTTGGTGAGCTGACGCAGGGCATTACGCAGTTTGGCGTTGCTGCATTCCCGGCTGCAAAAATGGTCAAAGCGATGACCACATACAACCCAATAGCGCGAGGGTTTATCTGGGGTGCTATTGCAGACTTCACAGCGTTCAACCCTGACGACCCGACAATAACAAATGCCATAACTGAACATTTGCAACTGGCGCCGCCGGAAGAGCGGGAGCCGGTCCTGCGGATGTTCCTAGCCCAAATTGAAAAGTATGAGAATGACCCGGAGCTGGTAAAACGCGCCAAGACAGCGCTTGAAGGCGCCATCATTGGCGGCGCTGTAGAGGGCATTGCTGTGGTGGTTCGCGGGGCTATCGGCATCGCTAAAAAAATACCGTTTGAGCAAGTAGTCAGCTCAGCGCGCGGTGCAGTCGATACTGCCGGCCAAGCCGCAGACCAGCGGATTGCGGAACGCGCTGGCAGTGTGACGCTGGGCATGGGTGTTGATCCATCGGGCATGATCGATGCCGCTGTTAGCTACGCCGGCAAACTGGCGCGCGGTGACACGCCAATCCGAGCTGAAGGCGGTTTGCCGATAGCTGAAGACAGGGCGGCAAATGAGTTGCGTCTGCATCAGGGCCGCATACAGGCCGGGCAGGAAGCAGGAAAGCCGTACCCCGGTGCGCCAAAGAATGAGCGCACAGTGTTGTCAGCGCCAGAAGGCTCTGGTCTGCCAGATGTCACTATCGGCGCTATCGAACCTGACGATTGGCGTATGCGGATTGAGTCCGCCATGTCGCCGGATGAAATTTTAGAAACATCGCAATGGTACAAAAAAGTTTTTGGCGAATTCCAAAAACAAGCTGATGGCGACCCAGTCGAAATAGCAAAGCTGACAGATGCATGGTTTGCCGGGCAGCAAAATTCCAGCCCCAGCCAAACGCTCAACGATGTGCTTTTTGTTTATGAGCAAATCAAAGCCGGCGTTCCGAAAGATGAGCTGCGCGGCAAAGGGCTGCCTTCAGCAAACAAAATCGTTATCGACATCCTTACATCATCAGAGATAACAGGTGGGGCCGGGCAGAAAATTTCTGACTTCCTCGACAGCGGTTACGACAAAAATGTTCGCAGCATTATGAACAATAGCCCTGATGGCGGTGCGCCATTTGTGTTGATGTGCATACCGCCCGTGACATGGGCCTCGTTGACCAAATTTATCTGAACCACCTGACGCGCCTTGGTTACGATGTGCCGGAAAATATCGTCACTGATTTTGGCGATGGGGGCATCAAAGGCACGATGTACGAAAACAGGGCGCTGTTTGGTCAGCAGCTCACCGCGCATTTGAATGACATGAATTGGCTGGGCAAATCTGACTGGGAAGCTGCCGAAATCCAAGCCATTGGCTGGATGCAATTGTCAGGCATGTACGGTACGCCAAACACTGGCGGTGATGTTGTCGATGCATTTGCGCGCAACACACGCCGTATATCAATGGAAGTAGACCCCGGAGAGGGTTCGCCATGGGCGCAAAAATTCGGTGAAGATTATGGCGCGCTTGATGACGCCGCTAAAATTTCTATCAACGATGAAGTGACAGCACGGGCCATCGATCTGGTCAACAAGCGCAACGGCGTTTCGTTAGGTAATGTTGTACATGGCACTGGTGGTTGGGAGCTTTACCAAAATCCATCGACGGTGCAGCAAGCGATTGCGTCAAAGGACACAGCTATTAAGGTTGCAGCCGAGCTGGGCTATCTGTTGAACCAGACGCAAGTTTGGGTAAACGCGCCAAAAGAGGTGACGAAAAACCCGGACCATTTTGCAATTGATATTCTTGAGACAGGCGGGGATACATTGCGGCAAACAGACGGCTTGAGAAATTTGTTTGAAGCTATTGTGGAATCCGAGCCTTATAGCTTGGTGCGCGGTTTCCAGCCGGTCACAAACGATGGCAAGTCGGGTTTGCGGATAATCATCAACAAGCAAGCTATTGCTGATGCCCGTAAAAACAACAAAGGCATCTTTAAAAACCAAAAAGAAGTGCAAACATATTTAGCAGATTGGTTTAGTACAGAGCTTGATGGCATCTTGAAGAACCTTGATATCGACGCTGAAGTCGATATGATGGAAGCTGATTTGACCATCCTTGAAAACAAATGGGACGAGGTTCCAGATGGCGGGAATTACAAAATTCACTTTGGTGGACAGCCCGGAGAAAATGCGGCCACAGGGGCAACAGATATCGATTCTGACAGGGGCGAACTTGAAAACCTCTTCAGCGACCTCATCACAAAAGCCAAAGCCGGATCAGCCGGCCCAAGCTAAGCAAGGCAGCAAAACCGAATAGGGCTTTCTCAAACGAATCAAATCGTGTAGATTTTTTCTACGATGGGCGCAGCAGCGCCCTTTTTTTATGGGTAAAATTCATGTCACTTCAGATGCCGCCATCTGAGCTGGAGCAAAGGCGCCAGCTCAACGATCAAGCTATGTCTGATGTTGCCACTGGTGGTGTGACTGAAATGGCCGGCAACCCGGTCCAGCTTGCCGGCAAAATCCCGTCCAGCGTCGTTGACCAACTGCTGTCGATCTTCAAGGGGCCGGTGGCAAAGAACACGCCAGAAGGCACCGTCGATGTAAAGCCGCGCGTACCAGCCGAAGGTGGTCTGGTGCCGGATGATGCGCGGTATCGCGACACGCAGAAATCATCTGCGACAGGCACACTCAGCGATGAAGGGCTGGACAAGTTTGAGTCGCAGGGCCAGCAAGCCACCGACCTGTCACCATCCGGGCAAAGGATGGCTGCTGCGCTTGACGACATTGATACAGAAGACCTGACGCCCGACGAGACTTTGCAGACGATTGTGACCACAAGTCAGCGTGGGATTATAAACGACAACCAAGGTTTCAACCTCACTGAAGATTCATCTGGCCTTGCTACAGAGAGCCAAGCTGATGAGGTGCTTGAGGCGGCGACTATCGCTGAAGGCTACCTTCGCAGCATGAAGGATGGCGCACCCTTTAACTGGGATAAGCTTAGAACAACTGACGATGTAAAAGCTCTGATACAAGCCGTATCAGACAGCTTGCCAGAAGCTGAAACAGCGGCGACACGCGGTGTTGTTAGCAATGCAGATACTGTCGAGGCGGCAACAGGACAGCTTGCAGACGCGCTGGGCATGAAGCGCAAGCTTCTGAAAAAGCAGCGTGGCGAAGGCTTCACCAATGCTGAAGAGGCCGTTGCAGCCCGTATGCTGTTGGCTGACAGCGCCAAGGCGCTTGCTGTGCTTGCGGCAAAGGTCAGCGCGGGTGAGGGCGGTGACAGAACAATGCTGTTGTTCCGCCGGCAGCTTGCCATTCATAACGGCATCCAGCTCCAGATCAAAGGCGCACAAGCAGAAGCTGGTCGGCTGCTTCAATCATTCAACATCCCGGTCACAGACGGCATGACGCCGGATGCGGCAGCGTTGATGAATATGGACACGATAGAGGCATCAGGCGGAGCCAAGTCAATGAAGATGGCTGCCGAAGGTCTGCTTGCCGCAGCGGCCAACGGTGAGGCTGCCTTTAACAAAGCCGCGCAGAAAGGCATTGTGAGCAAGTTCCGGCAAGGCATGGAACACCTTTACATTAACGGCTTGCTGTCTGGGCCAAAGACGCAGTTCAAAAATGTTGGCGGCAATATGCTGTTCATGGCGATGCAAGTGCCAGAAGAATTCATCGCTGGGATGATCGGCACTGTAGAACGCGGCGCAATGCGCGCTGTTGGCGCAGAAATCGACTACACAAAGCAAGCTTATATGAGCGATGTTACCGCGCGTCTGACTGGCTATTTTATGAGCTTCAATGATGCGATGGCAGCAGCAGCTATAGCTGTCAAAACAGGCATGCCCGGCGATGCTGTGAACAAAGCGGAGATGAACGCCTATCGGTCTGCTGGTGGCAACGGCAACACTGTCTTTGGCCGGGCCATGAATTATCTCTACACAGGCACAAGTTTGCCAACAAGGCTGCTACTTGGCGGTGATGATTTTTTCAAGGTGCTGTCGCAAAACGGTGAGCTGCATGCGATAGCAAACCGGCAGAAAAAGCTGCGTTGGCGGCCGGCATGTCGCCGGCTGAAGCTGAGCAAGAGCGTTTGATGGTTTTGCTCAGCCCTAGACAGTTTGCCAACGAGGTTGATCTTAAAGGTCGGTACGACACGCTAATGTCCGATCTTGGCGAATTTGGCAAAGCCTCATCCGCTTTGCAAAATACTTGGTTTGGCCGGTATGTGTTGCCTTTCGCAACTGCGCCGACAAATGACATTCTGCGAACATTAGAGCGCACACCAATTGGTGCGTTGCATCCAGACATATACGGCGCAGACGGGGGCAAGCGCCAAATCAAGCTTGCCCGTCTAGCATTTGGCGGCATGGCTATGAGCCAAATTGCGATGTATGCCGGCATGGGGCACATCACTGGCGCAACGCCAAAAGACAAAAAGATCAGGGAAAAACTGCCGCCCGGTTGGCAGCCATATAGCTTTGTCTTTAGAGGCGAGGGCTTCCCAGAAGACATGCCGCTATTCGATCGATACGGCAATGCAAACGGCCCACTGGAATATGTCAGTTACAGTGGCATGGGTCCGGCTGCATCGATGATTGGCATCACTGCCGGCGCAGTGCAGAAAATGACACTGGCAAGGAATGCTGAAGAACGGCAATCAATTGCTGCCGCCGCTGTTTTTGCGACGACCGACTATTTTCGCGAATTGCCCATGTTGCAGGGCGTTGCGGAAATATTGACTGCATTGGAGCGCGGTGACGCAAACTACATTACCGCTGGACCGCTAGGCTCTATGAACCTTGGTGTTCCTGTACCAAACCCGTATTCCGCTTTGACGCGGACAGTCGAGCGGATTGGCGACAACACCGTAACAAAGACTGGTGCGCCATTTGATATCTACACAGTAGATGATGTGCGGCGCCTTACAGAAGACGGCACTTTGAAGCCCGGACCTGACGGCAACTTTGACTGGCGGCTTGTCGGGCTGCCTAAAGGCGATGCTGGAGATCAGTTTTTCCAAGCAGTCCACGACGGGTATTTGAAGATGGTAGCCACCAGCGTTTTCCAAGATGAGGAATACGCTGAGATTCCACGGTACGACACACTAGGCCGGCTGGTCACTGATGGCCCTTCATATGAAGAGGCGCCGTATCTAAGGATGTGGAACGCCTTTAGCCCGATTGTGATTTCTGGGTCAGAAGAGCCGGAGCCATTTGTTAAAGAGCTGGTGCGCTTGGACTGGCCGCTGCCACAGCCGCCGAAATCATACAAAGGCGTGGCGCTTACAGAAATGCAAATCAGCAACTTTATGTGGCTGGCAAAAGGCAACCGCGAACAAGTCCCGCCAAACCTAGAAGGTATGGACCTTGTGCCTGTCAGAGTGCGTGGCAAAGCCGGCAGCCAAACATTCCAAGCAGCGTTGGCAAGCCTGATCAACTCGCGTGAATACAGGAAGTCAAACGACAAGGAAAAGCGCAACCTCATTGGCCAGCTCAACGACGATTTCATGGCGGCAGCATGGTCTAGGCTCACAGCGATTGAAGGCAATGAGCGCCTTGGTATCGCTGCGCGTCAAATCGAAGGGCTGACAGAAAGGGGCTACAGATGACCATCAGCACTACATTGATCAAGCGCAGTTATGACGGCGATGGCAGTCAGCACAGCTTTCAGTACAATTTCAAAATATTCGATGCCAATGATTTAAGAGTGTTGATTAGGGCTGCTAACGGCACTGAAAATCAAAGAACCTTAGACACACATTATATTGTTACTGGCGCTGGCACATCATCCGGCGGGAATGTGCTTTTTAAATTCAACACTGGCGATGCTTCCGACGCGCACTACTCCGCCACAGACCATCGCCCTGCGAGTGGTGAAACTGTAGTCATCCGCTCTGAGTTGCCAAACACGCAGACGCTTGACCTTGTGCCCAATGACCCATTCCCGGCATCAAGTTTTGAGACAGCGCTAGACAAGCTTGTGCGGATGGTACAGCAGCATGAAGAGGAGCTGGATCGCTCTATCAAGCTGTCACGCACAAACACAATGACCAGCACAGAATTCACCACCAGCTCGACGGATCGGGCTAGCAAGGTGCTGGCATTCGACAGTTCTGGTGAGCTTTCAGTCACGACAGAGCTGGGTACATTTAGAGGCAATTGGAGCGCGTCAACAGCATATGTACTGCGTGACATCGTCAAAGACACAAGCACTAACAATATCTTTATCGTCAACTCCGCGCACACCAGCTCGGGCGCGCAGCCGCTGACCACTAACGCAAACAGCGCCAAGTATTCTCTGATTGTAGACGCTGCGTCTGTGGCGACCTCGGCCACAAATGCGGCGACCAGCGAGACAAATGCCGGCACCAGCGAGACAAATGCGGCGGCATCTGCGGCGTCCGCATTGAGCCACAAGAATGATGCAGAGACCGCGAAAACAGCTAGTGAGACCGCAAAGACAGCAGCGGAAGCTGCAAAGACAGCAGCGGAAACCGCGCAGACAGCAGCGGAAACTGCGCTCGACACATTCGATGATCGGTTCTTGGGTGCAAAGTCTTCTGACCCCACAGTGGACAATGACGGCAATGCACTGATCGATGGCGCGATATACTTTGACACCGTCAACGATTTGATGAAGGTCTATGACCTGACCAATACGCAATGGCGTCAGCTTGCGCTCACAGGGTCCAACCAGACCAATGTGAACACCGTCGCTGGTCAAATCAGCCCAACAAACAATATTTCCACCATAGCATCGCGCGACAGTGACATAGGGACGGTCGCCGCGCGAGACGCGGACATAGGCACCGTGGCGTCTAACGACAGCAACATCAGCACGGTCGCAACTAACATTACCGACATCACGACCGTTAAAAATTCCCTTTCGGAAATCACCAGCTTCAATGACATCTTTGCTGTAAGCGCATCAGCACCAAGCAGCCCATCTTCCGGTGACCTGTGGTACGACACTGCTAACAGCCGATTGATGGTTTATGTATCGAACAGCTTCCAGCAAGCTGGCGCATACCTTCAGGGCCTGACATCGACGCATGTCTTTACTGCTACCGCCAATCAAACTGACTTCACGACAGACGACAGCAGCAACACTATGTCCATTCATGCGAATGGGAATACTCTAGTGTTCAAAAACGGTGTTCGCTTGATCGAAGGCTCGTCGTCAACGAACGATTATTATATCGACGGCAACACCATCAAGCTGAATGAGGCTTGTGGCGCTGGCGATGTTATTCTTGTTGAGGTCTTTACAAAGATATCGACTACGCAAGAAACATCTCTCAATGCTCTAGTCACATCTGCTCAAACCCACAAGAATGATGCAGAGACAGCGAAGACCGCAGCGGAGACGGCACAGACCGCAGCGGAGACTGCTGAAACAGGGGCAGAGACTGCTAAAACAGGAGCGGAGACGGCCAAGACTGCCGCAGAAACTGCTCAGACGGCAGCCGAAACTGCAAAAACTGCCGCTGAAACTGCTAAGACGGCAGCGGAAACCGCACTGGATACATTTGATGATCGGATGCTTGGCGCAAAGTCGTCGGCCCCGAGTGTCGATAATGACGGCAATGCCCTTGTTACAGGCGCTTTGTACTGGGATACATCAGACAGCAACCTCTACATTTGGGATGGCACTGCTTGGCAGCAGGGCGCGTTCTCTGCCGGCTCGTTGCTGGCAAATATGATCGAAGACACAACGCCACAACTCGGTGGCGATTTGGATGTCGTGACACATTCGATTGTCAGCACAACGAACAGGGACATCAACATCACACCAAATGGCACTGGTGCTGTGGTCATTGATGGACTGTCTCACCCAACATCAGACGGCACTTCCGGCCAGTTTATGAAGACAGACGGTTCAGGCAATCTGTCATTTGGCACGGTCAGCACGCCGACTTTGAGCAGCCTTGGCTTGGACAACCATGACCAAGTGTCTGTTAACGCGTCTGGTGACATTGCCATGGGAACATCAGAGATCAACTTTGGAACGAATGGTTGGTCTGTTGAAATGAGCGGCACCAACCTTGTGTTCAAATACAATGGCACAGCCAAAATCAAGTTTGCCAGTGATGGCGAAATTGTGACTGTCGATGATGTAACAGCATTCGGGACAATATAATGGCGACAACTAAAGCACTAAAAATGGCGAACCTTATCGACAACAGCGGTGATGTTAAGTCAGGCGCACTTGATAATGTTGCAGCATTCCCCAGCGGCTGGTCTGCCAGCTTGATGGTTCAGACATGGTCTTTGTCTACAACTCAGCAGAGGTCTTCAAGATCACGACCGCTGGGGCGGTAATAGCCAAAGACGATGTAACAGCATTTGGAACCCCGTAATGACACTGGCAGCAAGCGGCACGATTTCTTTCTCGGATATCCGCACCGAGTTTGTTGGCGGTTCGGCCGCCATATCTATGAGCAGCCTGTACAGGGGCGGTAGCAATGTCAGAGCATTGGCTGCAAACAATACAGCGACAAACCTTGCTGCTGGTGTTCCAACAAGTGGCACTATTGGCTTTACCGATTTCCATGGACAAGCCAAAGCCTTCCGTAAGACCTTTACTGCGACGGCCACCAATCAAGATGCGTCGTCTATCTTTGGCAGTGACTACGGCGTCAACTATCCAAAGGAAATTGTCATCAACTCCGGTGTCGAGCTAGGCGCAACCAGCACCTCGCAAGAAGCTCTCCAGATTAACAGCGGCATGTCTGGCTCGATGACCATCACCAACAACGGCACATTATCTGGCGCTGGTGGTGCGGCTAATGGCGGGGCAGGCGGCGATGCTTTTCAGGCTGATGTGGCCTGCACCTTTATCAACAACGGCACAATGCGTGCTGGTGGCGGTGGAGGCGGCGCTGGTGGAAGCGGCGGCACCGGAGGAACAGGCGGCCAAGGCCGTACAAGTCATTTAAGTTACGGAAGCTGCACTAATGCGTATGGCGTTAGCTGCGGCAGTCCTGCCGGTTGTCCGAGCGGAATGCAGTCTTGTCACTACAGCAGCTGTGCGATGGACGAAGAAAACTCATATGCGTGCATGACCGTTACCACCTACTACAACTATTATAGTGGTGGCAGTGGCGGCTCTGGTGGTTCCGGTGGAAATGGTGGCCGAGGCCAAGGTTACAATCATGGAAGCCAAGGTGGCTCTAGCGGTTCTGGCGGTAGCGGCGGTTCTGGCGGTGGAACCAACGCCGGATCAGGTGGGACCGGCGGAGCCGGTGGAGCCGGAGCGGCCGGAGCGAGTTACGGGCAGAACGCTAGTGCTGGAAATACTGGTTCAACGGGCAACTCTGGCGGTAACGGAAACTACACGAACGGCAGCGGCGGGTCTGCTGGGTCGTCAGGTTCTGCCGGTGGCGCAGCCGGTAAGTACATTCGCGGCTTGTCGAATGTGACATTTACAAACAACGGAACAGTTCAAGGCGGAACAGCATGACGGCAGAAGAGCGTATGCAGATTTGCCGAGACTGTGAATGGTTTCGGAAGCCTATCCAACAATGCAAAAAATGTTTGTGTTGGCTTCCTGCCAAAACAAGATTGGCATCTTCATCTTGTCCACTGAGAAAATGGTGAGCTAAATGGAATATAGCATCGAATCAATCAATAACGGCATCGCGTAGTCCGTTACCCTGATGGGTCATGGGCTGAAATCCCTATGACGGCAGACATGACGGAAGCCGATCTGGATGACAAGGCGTGGGAGTTTCGTCCGAAAAGCGGTGCCGCTCCTTCTTTTGCAAGTGAAGGCGCTAGTCGTACCGCTGCTGAAAAGCCAGCACCCGCAGAACCCGCTGCTGACAACGGCCAACCTAACCAGCCTCAATGGTTGACCGACCGGCAAGATGCTTATGGTGGCGCTATTAGCCAGCTCGAATACATAACTGAGAATGGTTTGGACGCATGGCAAACTTATGTCGCAGAGGTGAAAGCCAAGTATCCGAAGCCAGCAGAATAACAGACTTTCGGGATTGCATGATTGATGGACGATACGGGCGTTTATTCTTCAGCAATTACGACGCCTATGTCCGAAAGCAAGTCTGGCGGGTCAGACGCTACTACAGGGGCGGCAGAATATTGTCGGTCGGGTGCGGCCCGGGGGATATCGAAGCGGCTTTGCCTTACCCGGTCGTTTGTTACGACATCCATGATGCAGCGGTTGTGAACCATCCCGAGCTGGACTTCCGCTATAGCTGGCCAAACGATCAGTATGAACTCATCATATGTCTTGGCACTGTCCTGCCCTATATCCCGACAGCCCAACAAAACGCTTTCATTGAAAGGCTGTTATCAACGGTAACCGACGATGGGCAAATCTTAATTCATGGCATCAATTATTGCCCTAAGCCTCAATGGGAAATTGAAGATATTTACTATCCTTGCGAGTACCCAAGTCACCCGCAAATAAAGGTTATCCGAAATGGAGCGTGATCTTTGGCAATTTTATTCTGGCGTTTTGACTGACGATCAAGTCAGCCAGATTATCTCTGCTGGGGAGCAGTTCCCTATACAAGAAGCCACGGTTGTTTCTGATAGGGAAGATGCGGATGATGTTCGCAGAAGCAAAATTCGATGGGTCAATGATGCCTCAATTCAAAATATGTTGTTCCAATATGTCATGGCATCGAACATGCAAGCCTTTGGAGTAGATGTTCAAAACTTTGCTGAGATGCAATTTACAGAATATCACTCTGTAGAAAGAGGGCATTATGATTGGCATCACGATATAAACTGGAATGGTGAAGCAAATTCAGATCGAAAGCTGTCTATTACAGTGCAGCTTAGTGATCCTAATGATTACGAGGGCGGCACATTCGAATTTGCTGAGGTTGTAACGCCGTCCGATGTCAAAACTAAGGGGTCTATTTTGGTGTTCCCCAGTTATTTGAGCCACAGGGTTTTGCCAGTTACAAAAGGAATTCGGAAATCCCTTGTCGCATGGTTCTATGGCCCACGGTGGAAATGATGACCAAGCCTACTATTACATCTGTTAAAGCTGAACTCGACACTCATGAAGCGGTGTGCGCTGAACGCTGGAAAGAAACCATCCTGCGTATCAAGCGGATCGAACACATCATGATCGGCACTGCTGGTACGACCATCGTGTTGCTGATCGGAGTTTTGCTAGGCGGGTGATCCACGCCTTTCTGCTGTTCGTTTTTCTGGACGGCAAGCTAGTTTCCAACGACCTCTATTTCCAAAATCTCAACGATTGCCTTTGGTACGCCCAACGCATCGCGCGTCAGGGTCCGAAGATAACGAGCTATTGCCTACCGAAATTTATCAATGATGAAAAAGTGAGGGTGTACTAATGGACCCAGTCACCCTGATGGCCGGTGCCACGGCCAGCTATAACGCCGTGAAGCGCGCGATTGCCGCTGGTCAGGAGCTGGAATCCATGATCGGCAGTTTGTCGAAGTGGATGAGCTGCTTGTCCGATCTCGACCAAGCAGAGCGCGAAGCTAAAAACCCACCAATATTTAAAAAGCTATTTGCTGGCAAAAGTGTAGAGCAAGAGGCTTTAGAAATCTTTGCTGCAAAGCAAAAGGCCCAGCAGCAGCGTGATGAGCTGCGTCAATACATTGGCCTGACCATGGGGATGTCTAAGTGGCAGCAGCTCGTTGCAACTGAAAGCAAGATCAGAAAATCCCGGCAGGAAACAATGTACCGCCAGCGGGAGCGCCGGCAAAAATTCGTAGAGATAGCAGCGTGGGCAACCTTGGTTGGCGTCGGGGCAGCGGCGCTGGTTGGGTTTGTGCTGCTACTCAAATCCCACACGGCGCAAGCACAAGCCGCCAATGACTTGACCGTTTGCCGGCTCGTAAAATGTCTGAAGCTTGATAAGGCGCAAGAGGTCTGTGTGTATCGCGGCGCGCACAACACGCAGGAAACTTTGTTTTTCGGGCGAGGCGAGTGGAAGCCGCGTGAGTATCTGTGCCAGTGGGACATCGACCAGCCACCGCCGCCAAATGTTTATGATGTTCTCAAAGCTATAAAGGATAGTCAGTGACCCAAAAAAAATTTCAGCAAGATAGCAAGTTTGCTGCGGACTGGGATTTGGATGGCGACGGGCTGGTCAGCGACAGCGAAGTCGAACATAGCCGGCAGATCAAAGAAACTGAAACAGAGCTGCGCCGTCATCTGGCCCAGCTCCGCATGGCGCGCTTTACGCTAGCAGCAATGGGCGCCTTCACACTGGCCATGTTCTTCATCCCGCTGGAACGGGTAGAGGCTTTGGCTGACCTTTCGAATTTATTTTACATCAGTGGCGCCGGCATCGTCGGAGCCTACATGGGGTTCACAACGCTAGGGGGCAAAAAATGATACAGGCATTGATCGGCCCGGTCACAGGGCTGCTTGATAAGTTTATTGAGGATAAGGATCAGAAGGCGCAGCTTGCCCATGAGATTGCCACCATGGGCGCCAAGCATGCTCAGGAGCAAGTGCTTGCCCAGCTCGAAATCAACAAGGCCGAGGCAGCTTCTGGCTCCCTGTTTAAAGGGGGGTGGCGCCCAGCAGTTGGGTGGGTGTGCGCGATTGCTTTTGCGTATCACTTCATCTTCAAAGATTTGATTGTGTTCGGCGTGGCGTTTGCTGGCGTCGATATGCCGGAGCTGCCTGAGTTCGACATGGGCACACTCTTGACGGTCCTTGGCGGCATGCTTGGCATCGGTTCGCTCCGCACATACGAAAAGCAAAAAGGGCTTACTAAATGAACAAGGATAAGCTTCGGGAAGAGCTTGCAGAAGACGAAGGATGCAAGTTCGAAATCTACCTAGACCATCTTGGCCTACCTACCTACGGGATTGGTCACCTTGTGGTAGAGGGCGACCCAGAACATGGTCAGCCTGTCGGCACCCCTGTCGATGAAGAACGGGTGCGTCAAGTCTTCAGCCTCGACATCGCTTCGACGCTGGACGAGTGCCAAGTGCTGTACCCGGACTTCGATGAGCTGCCGGAAGAGGCGCAACTAATCATTGCCAATATGATGTTCAACATGGGGCGTCCGCGCCTGTCAAAATTTGTCGGGATGAAACGCGAGGTTGATGCCCGGCGGTTCGATGCAGCGGCCGACGAAATGGTCGATTCAAGATGGCATGACCAAGTGCCAAATCGGGCCAAGCGGCTCGTCAAAAGAATGAGAGCTTTGGCGCGTGGCTAGCCCAGCTTGGCAGCGCAAAGAAGGCCAGTCAGAATCTGGTGGTCTGAACGCACGGGGCCGGGCATCGGCAAACGCGGCGGGTGCAAACCTCAAGCCACCAGTCTCCAGCAAGATGGCAAAGAAGAGCAAGAAGGCTGCCGGCCGGCGCAGTAGTTTTTGCGCCCGGATGAAGGGCATGAAGAAGAAACTGACCGGCAGCAAAACTGCAAACGATCCTGACAGCCGGATCAACAAGGCGTTACGCAAATGGGACTGTTAGAAAGGAACCCGCTATGAGCCTCTATGCAAACATGAACAAAAGGAAGAAAGCTGGCACCAGCCGGTCCAAGAAAAACAGCACTGTTGACCCGAAGACATACAGCAAGATGTCGCGCAAGGTGGGTGGCTTTAAAGAAAAGAAAAAGACCGCCTGATTGGCAACAGTTTGGCAACACTTTGGCAACGGTTTAGAGCGGATTGCAGCGGTTTAGAGCGGCTGTAACCCGCAGAAAACCTACCCCAACACCCCTAAAATCCGCCCTTTCACGGCGGCAACAGGGGTTCGAATCCCCTACGGGATGCCAGCCATTTAAGAATTAAAAAACAATAACTTATATAGCCTCGGCCTTCACTGGCCGGGGGCTTTTTTTGCGTTTGGCAACACTTTTGGCAACACTTTTCTTGCAATAGGTGACATGACATGTCATATTAGATTCGTAAGGTATTGTTATTGCCAACACAGGGAGCCTGATCATGTCTAAAAAAGTAGAAAGCTGCAAAGTATTTGAGCGCCACAACCGCCCCGGTGTGTGGACATTTGATGGGCGCAAAATCGGCAAGAGTGTCACGGCCGGATCATACGCCAGCAAAGACGACGCCATCACGGCAATGACTGAAGCAGTCAATGCTTTCAACAATGGCCTAATCGTTACGACAGCCAAAGTGACCAGTGGCGCAGAAGCTGCTGCCAAGTTTATCGATCAGCAAACAGGACGCGAAGAGGACGGCAAGATTAGCGCCAGCCATTTGGCAGAAGTCAAAAGGGCAATAGCGTTTGGCCTCAAGATTAAGATCGATGGCCGCCCACTTGCCAAGCATGACATCGCGCCAGTGATGAACCAGTACAACCGCGATGAGGTTGGCCGGGCGTTGATGAAAGGCATCGAAGGCGAAGGCAAGTCAAAGGCGACGGCTGAGAAGCGGTTAAAGTTTATCAAGATGTTTTTAAACTACGCAGTCACCAAAGGTTGGGGCAGCGTCAACCCGCTCGACAAGCTTTCGCTTGGGCTGTCGTCAGAGATCAGTGACCGGGCGCCGCGCATCCAGCCAGAGAATGTCCAGAAGATTATCAAAGATGGTTTAGAGGCTGAGAGCTTGCTGAACCGCGCCATGGTTATCACGGCTTTAGCAACAGGCATGCGGCAGGGTGAGTTGCGCGCATTGCCGTGGGGCAATGTTGATTTTGAAGATGGTTGCATCCGGGTTTCACAAGCTGTCAAACATGGCAACACTGCAAAGGTTGCAGACCCAAAAACCAAGCGCGGCTTCCGCACCATCCCGGTGCCGGCAGAGGTGACAGCAGTGCTGAAGGAATTGAAGGTTGCATCACATTGGTCGAGCGATGACCACTTTGTGTTCGCCAGCGGACGGGGCACAGTGCAGTTGAAAAAAGTATACCCGCAAATCATGTCGCGTATTTGTGACCGGGCTGGTGTGCCTCTGATGAGGTGGGGCGACTTCCGCCATTTCTATGCAAGTGTGTTGATCAGTGGTCTTGGCGAAGACTGGGCAGAGGTTGCGGCCTTGATGGGCCACAGCAATGCATCGTTCACTTATCGCCAGTATTCGCATTTCGTCAAAAGCAAGGTGAAGCAAGACGCGACACGATCTGTAGCTGCATCAGCAATGTTTGGATAAAAACAGGGGCCAGTGTTTGCAGCTTCCGCCGCTCGACACTGGCCCCCTAAACTGTGCTTTCACCATATCCCTACGGCGCATACTCACACAGCTATTCTGATTTCATCATTTCATCGGCAGACAGATTCCGCAGCCTGTCAATCTCGCTAGCCGGTATCCACCATTTCCGACCATCACGCACAGAGGCGATCTGTTTGTTCTTCGCCATGCGGTACACGGCATCGCGTGTGCCGTTGGTGTACCGACCAAAAAGTGCCGTCGCCATGTCGCGGACACTGATCAGCGCTGGCCCCGGCCTGTTCATGCCGAAACCCCCAATAGATTTTTGACCATGCCCTTCAATCGCGCATACAAGCTCACTGGCTGGCTTGGCATGGGTTTGCTCACAATGATACTGGGCGCCTTGACAGGCGGCGCTCTGTGAGCTTCTGAGCGCTTCTTTTTTTCCCAATGTGCTTTCATCGCCCGGCTTTGACGGGCCTTTTTGCTCAGCGGTCCAGTGTCTAGCCATTGTTGAACCCCCCACCGCTGCCGAAGCCGCCCGGAGCTGGTTGCGCTGGCGCCGCAGCCGGAGCTGGTGCCGCAGCCGGCTGCTGATTGCCGGGATATTCTGTGTTGGCAAAAAGATTGAACGCGCCGACCTGTGGCCAGTTGTTGTAATCGTCGCCTTGCCGGTGATCGAACACCACCCGGAAGCTGAGATCATTGTCTATGACAAGCTGGCGAATCTGATCGCATGCCGCGTTTTTTGCGGCGTCGTAGCGGTCATCTTTTTTAGGATTGATCCAGCAGCTTGCTTTCAATTCCATCACTTGGCCGTCCGCACCGCGCGCAAACTCCAATGTGAATTTATTGTTCTTGAATGTTGGCTTGCCCGACATTGGTGAAGCTCTCCTGTTTTTTAATGAATGCTGCGCCTACAGTGTTGTAAACATCAGGCGCGGCGCTTTGAGCGCTGATGATAATTTTGGAATTTTCTTTGTCCCACGCATCTAGCGCATCGAAGTCTTCTGTGGCGTCGATGGCAATCAGCGCATCGTCGCCCCATTGTTTGAAATCGATATCCTTCGGCAAAGTGTCGAGTGTGCCATTGATGGCGCCATCATCATCCTCATCGAATTCGGTTTCTTGGATGCCGGATGCCAGCCCAAGGATTGACTGCAACAGGTAGCGCCGGCCATAGCTGACGGCGCTGCCGATCTTTTGCTGGTTCGTCATGTCGTCAACAATGAGCGGCCAGCCGAAGTCTGGCGGCTGCCAGCTCTCACCGCTCTTGTGAATGATTGCCGGGCGCAAGTGCCAGCCCCGGCCTTCTTCCCAGCAGACAGGCATGCTGATGCCTAACCCGTGATCCGTCGCTGCCTTTTTGACAAGCGTCATCATGGCGCCAACGCTGGAATATTGTGAACGCTGGCCTTGCTTGTCCTTCACCAGATCGGTCAGGCTGGCTTGAAATGCCACAAGCGCTTTGGCTATCTCTGCCGGCATCATCGGCTGCATTCCATTTTGCCAAGCATGGTCAGCATGTAGATAGCTGCGTTGCGGCCGGCTTTGGTTTTGCGGGTTGCGTTTGTTTTGACGATCAGGCCGAGCTTTTCACAAGCCACACGGGCAGGGCGGTAGCTGTTGCCGGTCATGTTGCTGGCCTCGCAACCTTCCTCATCAGTGAGGCCGTCGCGGTCAGCCATAGCTTGCATAACCTTGATCATGTTCTTGCCGAATTTTGGCTTCATCTCAGCGGCTGACGCTGAGCTTGTTGGGCTGTGCGCTTGGTGCGGCGGCTCAACAGCAAATAGATCGTGCATCATTTCTGTTCCTTCAGTTTGTTTATGATTTGGTAGATTTCATTGAGCAAAACCCCGCGCGCCAAAGCGTCTTTTTGCAACTGTTCAAGCTGATGGCGAATCCGCAGAATTTCGGTTTCGATTTCATTGGCGCGCTTTCGCGTCATAATTTTCAGCATCAGGCTCTCCAGATTTTGTGGGCTTGATCCACCAGCTCCGGCGCCATGCCTTTCCACAGGTATGCGTGTTCCCATTGCGGGTCACACAGGCGCAGCAGCTCTTCGGTGGTAGGTGCGGCAGCAAGCAGCCGTTCACGGCGCTTGCATGCCTCTACAATGGCCGTAACGCCGGCTTGTAGCTGTTCAAGAGATGGTTTGAAGACGCGGTAACCAAGGCGGTTCGCGTAGACAATTGTCGGCATGATTTCTGTGATGTGCCAATAGCCGGCAATCTGCATCAGGTGATCGAAGGTGATCTCAGAAGGCAAGCTGTTGGCTGATGCTTGTCGCTGTCCGCCCGGCGGTCCCACTTGGTCTTCAGCTCGACGCCGCCTTCCTGATAATCCGCGTATCCGAGATAGCGCAGCTCGACATCGTCAAATTTGCCTACTAATTCTTTTTGGCCCGTAATCCTGTTGGCGCCGGCCATCGCTTCGCGCAACCCGTCCAGCGCGTTGCGGCACACCAGCTCCAGTTCACAGTGGTCGGCGTCTTTTTTCGGCACAGTGCCTTTGGCGGTGTACCGGGGGTTGAGCTTGTGGTCGATCTCGCGCTTGTCCGCCGCAGCGTCACGCCAACTGCCGCCATGAAACCCATGCATATAATTGACTGCATCAGAATAGGCGTCAGCAGGGGTTGCATCGTTAACTAGGATATCGGTGCAGTAATCTTCAGCCGCCCGGCCAGCGCACATTACTGGCTTGTCGCCAGACTGCTGCTTGCCGCGACCGTCAATGTACACGCCATGCAGATCGATCAGCCGCTGCGCTTGCTTTTTGTCGCCATCGCGCTTGCCGGCAATCACAGACTGCGCTGCTTTTAGCGCCGGCCGCAGGATACATTTATCGTAGAATGTAAACCCGTCAGTTGCTGGGTTTGCTGTGGTGAAAGTAATTGTGGCGCCGCGTTAGCTCCACAAAATCGCGCTCAGAGAAACCGCTAAAAGACATAAAACCGCTCCAAAAGGTTGGAACGGTTTTACACTGCCATGGTTTTACATGTCAACAGCAATGACATTAAATGTTGTCACTTGAGTAATTCCATGCCTTTCAATTTGCGCCGAGCGTTCATGCTTGTGAACATTTCTTTTATGACCGCCTCGCTTTTTGGGTGCTGATTAGCCGACACAAATTTAGCATTGAGATGTTCTGGGCGCAGGATGTAAGAGGTGATCGGAGTAGCCCACTCAAGGTCGAGATCGCGCATCACTTTGCTTGCATCAGAATAAGTCGGAACTAGCGAGTAAAGATGACTGCCGGCTTGTGGGAATAATGTGCCCGTGAACAAATTTTCATCCTTTGTGCGGATCAAGCTGGGGTTCATCAACGCATCGGGCGACACAATGTTTGCAAGGCAAGGCTTTCTATCGAAGATTTCGATGCCGCCATCCATCCATTTGTAACGCCCTTGGTATTTGGATGGTAGGCTGATCTTAGAGCAACCCAGATCAGCGTCGAAGTAGCCATGTATGTAAAGGACCACCGCATTGGTTGGCGAAATGTGCTGCGCGTACATTAGATCGGAATCTGGTTCTTCAGTAGTCGAAGCTTCTGCAAGCAGCGGGATCGGCGGCGATGTGTAGATAATGTCCATCGTGCTGCATCCGAGGATTTCCGCATAATCCTTGATATCATGCATCGACATATCGATTTTATTGTGCTGATGCCGCGACACAGTTTCCGGCGTGACACCCTTTTTGGTGGCGATCGTCTTGATCGATTCCATCGGGTTGTCACGCTTATAGCGATCGATCATCTGCTTTAAATTGTTTTCTATCATGTCCATGACATTAGCCCTTGTGACATTAAATGTTAACAGTATATCTGATGTATTGCTGTTGACGCACTATGTCAAGCACTATACACAGGATGCATGACACTTGATCAATTTAGAAAATCAAAAGGCTGGAGCTACGCGCAGCTAGCCCGTCTTACAGGTTGCAGCCACGCCACTGTCGCAAGGCGGTGGTGCCTGCCTGTCTCACACCCAGCGAAGTCAGTGCCGGGGGTCCGCTACATGAAGCGGATCATTGCTTTGACGGACGGCGCCGTTCAGCCGAATTCGTTCTACCCGATTGGCCTCAATGACTGAGGATGAGCTGCAAGACTATGTGGTGCAGTGGCTAGACGCAGCCCTGCCCATGGGGTCTGTGTGGCACCACTCACCCAATGAAGGCACCCGTCACATTGCTTACAAAGTGCGGCTAAAAAAGCTGGGCACGAAGTGGGGCTGGCCCGATCTGGAGCTGTTTGTCTGCGATCACGGGTGGCATGACTTGTCACAAAAAGGCCCGATCATGGTCGAGCTAAAGCGCCCGAAAGGCGGCAAGGTCAGCGACAATCAGAAAGACATCCATGAAAGGCTGCGAGATGCCGGCGTCTATGTCGTGGTGGCAAAGCGGATCGCGCATGTCGAGGCGTATCTGCGTCCGCTGATTAAGCTGCGCGACACAGCACGGTCAAAGCTCATCAGGGAAATCTGCGAGGCGGCTGGTGGCTAGTGGTCCGATCGACATGCCGCGCACTGTTCGCATCATGCGCCATCAAGCGTTTGGGAAGAGCTGCCGGAGTGTCAGGGCTGCATGGGGCAGGGCGCATGCTTGGTCGAGGAAGCGGTTCCCGACTACCGATCTGGCAGCGGGTACTTGATAGAGCGGCTTGGCGAGTGCCCGGAGTGTGACGGCAATGGCTATGTGGAATGGCCGGAAGAAGATGAAGATGAGTAGACACAAGGATGATTTTTATCCGACGCCACTAGAAGCGACACAGGCGTTGCTGCGTGTCGAAACATTCAGCCCGGTGATTTGGGAACCGGCAGCCGGTGACGGCGCTGTGTGCAGGGTGCTTGAGGCTGACGGCTATGGCGTCATGGCATCCGATCTAAACGATTATGGGTACTGCGAAACCGGCAAAGATTTCCTGATGGCCATGGAGCGCGAGTGCGACAGCCTTGTGACCAATCCGCCATACCGGCTTGCCGAGCAGTTCATTCTGCATGCCATCAATCTTGGTGTGAAGAAACATGCATGGCTGCTGCGGTTGAGCTTTCTGGAAGGCGCCAAGCGCCATGAGCGGCTGTTCCGCAACAACCCGCCAGCCCGTGTCCATGTGTTCAGCAAAAGACTGACGCTGTGGCGCGGTGATGAACAGGCCACCGGCAGCGGTACAACGGCTTATGCGTGGTTTGTATGGACGCAAGACTACAGCGGCCGGCTAGCTGTGCCGCAGTTAGGTTGGATATGACAAACAGTCTAAACAAAAGGAGAAAAAAATGAACGCTTACAAGTATTCTTTAGCTTATGTGGCTTGTATTTTGGCCGTAAACATTGGCTTTGTTTATGTGCCGCCTATGCCGTTGCTGGGTGAAATGTGGCCGCCGATGTCGTTGCTTGTCGGGCTGATTTTTGTGCTGCGAGATTTCAGTCAGCGCGAAATAGGCCACCGGGTGATTGGCGCGATGCTGATTGGCGCATTGCTAAGTTATTACTTGGCCGATCCGTTTGTTGCTGTGGCGTCTGTGGCCGCTTTCTTGATTAGTGAAACCGCTGACTGGCTGGTCTACAGCTTGTCCAAGAGGCCATTGCATCAGCGCATCGTGATCTCATCCGCAATCGGCACACCGTTAGACAGCGCCGTGTTCCTTGCCATGATCGGATATTTCAGCATCGGCGGCGTCGTGCTGATGACGCTGAGCAAGATGGTGGGCGCGTTCGCAGTTCTTTGCTGGATGCGTAGGGGGTCTGCGTGATCCATTATCACGGCACACCGCTCACGCCACGCAAAGAGCTTTACGGTATGGCCGGCAAGCACTTCTGCGTGTCGTTTGCGCGGCCAGACGATGCCGACATCTGCTTGCAGATCGGCCAGAGCATAATGTGGGACAACGGTGCCTTCACCAGCTTCCGGCAGGGCGTCCAGTTTGACCGCAACGCTTATTACAGTTGGCTGGAGCCACGCCTTGGCAACCCTCATTGGGCCGTCATCCCTGATGTAATCGACGGCCCTGTTGAGCAACAGAAAGCGTTGTTGGCTGAGTGGCCATACCCAAACGAGCTGGCAGCGCCTGTGTGGCACATGGGCCTGCCGATTGATTATTTGCTTTTTCTTAGTGACCGCTATCCACGGGTCTGTTTCGGCAGTTCTGGAAAATACTGGCAAGTTGAAAGTGAGCCTTGGGCATTTCGCGCTGACAAGGCTTTCAACGCATTGGCCAAATCACACAGATTTTTGCCGCATATTCATATGTTGCGCGGCCTCGCGCTGGCTGGCAAGCGTTGGCCCTTCGCCAGCGCAGACAGCGTAAATGTTGCGCGAAACTACAAAGATCGTGGCGTTGAGGCAGAAGCGATGGCAAGGCGCTTAGACGGTGTGCAGACGCCAATCAAATGGCAACAGCAGCCAGAGTTGCAGGAGCTGGCGCTATGACACGCGATGAAGCACTGGCGGATGCGGACGCTGAGATCAGGCGGCTAGAGGCCATTGGCCGGGGGCTGTTCTACATCGCTGAGCTGTACGGTGTGCCCACGCAGAAACACAACAGCCGTTGGGCTTATCTTGCCGGCGGCGAGTTTAGCAACGGGACACTGACACTGGGCTATCTGCGGGACGCGCTGGCCGACATAGCTCAAAGGATTGCAGCAGATGCGGAAAAAGAAGAGGCCGCTGAACAGGCCGACAGCAAGCCCGTTGGAGACAGAGTGCTGCGCGGCTTGTGGGAAGGAACACAGGATCGTAGACGGCACATGGGTGATCTTGGCGGACGGGACGCTGCGTTGTCATCAGAAGGGGTGCATGAACCATGTCAGCAACACAAACAGATCGCATGATGTTGGTGATCCCGCGCAGCGACGGGATCGTGATCAGCAAGGACGGGGTGGTTTCGCTCAAACCCTTGAGCGCAGAAGAAATGCTGGTGATGGGCCAGCGGTGCCTAGAAGCCGGGATGGAAATGCTGCGGAAGGAAAAAGCTGATGAGCTTCAAAAACTTTAGGCCGGCGCCGGTAGACATGGCTAGCAAGCCATGTCCAGAGACATGTCAAATTACTTTTATTGATTTACCTTCTGGCCAAGGCATTCTGCCACCACCTTCGGTGGATTATAACGATGGGTCTAGCGCGAACACGCAGGACAGGTCAAGCGAAATACGCGAGATGTTGTCTGGCATTGCCAAGCACACCAATGCCAACTACCAGCGCGCTGTGCAGAAGGCGAAGGCTGATCCGCTGATGTTTCGCAAGGATCGTGCCCTGCGCCGGATCAGGCCGACCATGTCAGCCGACAGGTACACCGACACACTCAAAGCTGTTGCCAAGATGGATTCCGGGCAGCTCTTGGAATGGATTACAGCGACTGAGCGCCACTTGGAGTTGATCAAGCATGGGCATTGATGAGCTGCACCAGTTGTTTCTCAGCATGGCAGTGACAGAGCGCCGGCTGCCTGTCGCCATCCGCAAGCAGAAGCTGGCAAGCTGGCCGGATTATCCTATGGATTGGCATGGCTATGGCTGGACCCAGATCGGGGAAGTCAGGCTGCGGCCAACCGGCGAACAGATCGATGACATGGACCGGGCACACAGGCTTGTGATGGGTCTGGATAAGGATGACAGGCGGCTTGTGCTTGCCGTGGCTCACAGCGCTGTGGGAAGGGACAGAGGCCCAAGATGGAGCAAGCTGGCTCACATTCTTGGGCTGAACGATCCAAGGATCGTGAAAAGGCAATACAGGGATGTGCTGACTAGGCTGTACTATTCGGGACAGTGAGCTTCATGGCTTTCACGAACATCCACACCAGCTCCTCTGTCGGGATTTCAGCTTGGATCGCGTCACGAAACGCATTTTGCCAGTTGTCTTCGCCGACAAAGTGGAACCCAAGCAGATCGTGCCACTCGTTGCGGAACCGATCCATGTAGCTGATGTACACTTGGTCAGCTTCATGGCGGAGTTCAGAGGCGAGGGCCAAAGCGTTTCGACGCAAGTCATCTGGTATCTGTGAATGTGTCATCGTATGTCTCCCCCTGTGTCAGCCTCTGGCGCCAAGCCAAGCAGCTCGACTTGGCCTTGTGGGTGTTGTCCGCTGGTGAAGTATTCTATGACATCAGCCCGGACATCTTTGACATCGACGCCGTATTCCAGCGCCCATGCTTCTGCGTCAACCTCGACAGTCATTGCTGGTATCCTGATTTTCATTGCAAGCTCCCTAAAGCGTCCCTGCCATAGCATGCAGCAGGATGGTGATGATGTACAAGCTGGCGAAGAACGCCAGCAAGACAATGGTTTCGAAGATGATTTGCAGGACAGTCATGTCGCGCCAACAAATGGGTTAGGACCAGCATGCACTTCGCGCTCAAACTCGCGCATCAGCCGGAGCATGTAGCCCCAATCAAAATGCATGCGCTCGTCAGGCCAAAGCTCATCGAACAGCTCGGCAGTCACCCAGCCAGTTTTTTCCAGAATGTCCGGCCCAGCCTCGACAATGTTCAGGCGGTAACAGCGGTCATACTCGATGGTCAAACCGAGCTTGGCAGCAAGGCGCTTGCACTTACCCCGGTAGCTGGCCTGCGTTTTCCGCTCATCGACCTTCCATTGCGGGGTCGGGTTCAAGGCCTCATTGAGCAGCTTGTCTAAGAATTGCATATCGTTCTCCCTTGGTTGGGGCGGGGCCGTTAGGCCGCCGCCTTTTTGAAACGCTTGAGGAAAGCACGAAGCTGACGAGCATCGCGGATGTAGTCCGGGTCGCGCTGGTTGTAGGGGTCATTGCAGATGTCGAGCCTGTTCTCCGCCTCGCGGATGATGGCGTCATCGACATAATGCTCGTTGACCTCTGCAACGATGTCGTCGTAGCCAGTGGCTTTGATCAGCCCGTCCTCGACATCAATCTCAGTGAACTGATACACCAGCGCGTCACACTTAAACGCAGCGCGGACGATGGGGCGAAGCTTGAGTTTTGTAGGCATTGGACACTCCCTGTGTTGTTGAACCTTACACAACTAATATAGGGAGCATGACATGAGATGTCAAGGTGTATGCATAAGGATATGTAGGGGGTTGCGAATGCCGTCAAATTCTGTATCTTTGATTTAAGCTTGCACAGCCTATCGGCTGCTGCTGGCTGATGTTCCTCCAAATGAAACTATTTGGGCCGGTCAGTGTCTTTCCCTACTGGGGCACTGCCGGCTCAAGTCTTGGCGGTGTGATGGCTCTCAGGAAAATCAACAAGACGCTGATGCAGCAGATAGCTGACAGGCTTGGCAGTGGTGAAACATTGCTCAAGATCACGGCTGAAGCAGACATGCCAAGCTACAGGACCGTCACGCGCGCAGTGTTGAAGGATGACGAGCTGTACGAGATTTATCGCAAGGGACGGCTCATGCAAGCCGAGTATTACAGCGACCACATCAATGACATTGCCATGGCTCCGCTGCCTGACGATGTTGATCCGCGCATGATCAATGCGGAAGTGCAGCGTCGAAGGCTAGAGGTGGACACGCTCAAGTTTACGATGGGCAAGCTACAGCCTTGGGGATTGCGGGATAAGAAGGACGAGGCGCCAGCTCAGCAGAGCATTACGATTAGCTGGCAGGGCAATGAGGTGACAGCAGAGCAGGGGGAAGGATAGGGGGCGTCCCTATATATCGGCTGCCTGATTGGCCGAGCTTCGCGCGCGAGGTGACGCTCAGACTGAGCGATGGCGCCGCCTAAGTTGTGCGGTGACCTGATGCGCTGTGTCCCGCAGGATTGCTAGGGAAAGCATGGCATGCCGCACGATCTGGCAACAGATTGGCAACAGCCGGCAAGGATTCATCTGGGATTTTTGGCCATACGGCGACCCCACCCTCCGGCTGCAACCCGCCGCCTGTATGT
>FUIF01016828.1_pt1 | contig 36894 bp, 44 predicted proteins | sample 1003461 | NCBI WGS metagenome assembly FUIF01 (sample SAMEA80401918, study PRJEB19352) | marine metagenome
ACACCTACGTCGTGTGCAGCGACTTCCGCAACGACCCGTTGCAGTTGGAGCCCCGCGCGTGAGCGCATCCGCGCGGTGCGCAAGAAGCAGCAGACGTTGCGCATGTAGAATCCCCGCGCGCGTTCACGGTGCGCGCGCGGCCGTACGGTGAATCGGAATGCGTTGGGTGGCGGCGGGGTCGCCTGATTGGGAAGCGAAATCCGGCCTCCTTGCCTCGTCGCCACCTGACCTCTTGGAACAGCGATGCTCCTGAAAATCGTCATCCCCGGCAAGCCTGTGGCGTGGGCACGCACGACGCAAGATCGCTACAGCGGTCGGCGCATCGAAGCGAAGGGGCCTCGTTCATGGAAGGGCCTTGCGGTTCCGTATTTCGAGCGCGCGATGCACGACGCGGGGCACGCAGCCCCGTTCGCAGGCGACCTCAAGTTGCTGGTGCGCGCGTGGTTCAAGAGGCCGGGGAAGCCTTTGAAGCGGTCGTCACCGCCCGCAGAATGGCACAGCAAGAATCCCGACGCGTCCAACGTCCTCAAGTTGGTCGAAGACGCTGCGAATGGCGTCCTCTGGCTGGACGACAGGCAGTTGGTGCGCGTCATCTGTGAGAAGAGAACATGCCCGCAAGCGGACAACCGACCTCGCGTCGAGGTGTTCGTCGCGTACATGGAGGATCCAGCATGATGGAAGTCGGACAACGCGTTGCGTACAACGTCGCGGGTTCACCGGGTGGCGAGAAGAACGCCTTTGGCGTGATTCAGTCGTTCAATGACATCGGACAAGCGTACGTGATCCCGGAGGGCGGCGATTCGCCGCGCTACATCCACCCGAACGACCTCAAGGTCGCGCCGCGTGAGGCACCTGCGGAGACGCAGGACGACGAAGGGCCGGTGTTCTAGGATGCCGCGCAGAAGAAGCCGTCAGCGCCGCCGCGTCGAGATTGCGACCGCAGGCGAAGACGTGAAGAAGCGCGCGCAGGGCGCCGGGCTCGACCCGAAGTTGCACGCGCGGATCATCATGGATTCACTCAAGCAGCGGATCCAAGGTCAGGCCGTGCGCATCGAACAACTCGAAATGCTGCTCAAGGCGGCGATCAGCGAGGGGTTCAACGGGCACACGACGTTCAACGCGGACGTGCTGGACGACTGCAAGGGCACCGAGTTGCTGATGCAAGTCACGATGGAGCCGAAGAAGGCGTGGCGCGCGCGCAAGAAGAAGGATCCGGAGACGGATCGAAAGGTCGAGGCCGTGACGTTGGTTTTGGCCGACCCCGAGGAAGCGAAGGAAGCCGCTGCCAAGCGCCACGACCTCGATGACTAGCCGCCACCGTCGTCGTCCTGTTGCCGCGCGACGCACCCGCGCGTGACGACGGCGAACTCTGCCATCGCCTGCGTGTTGCGGTCGAGTGCGGTGGCACACTTGCGCAACGCCTGATCGGTCTGCGTTGTGACCTCTGCGAGCGCGTCGCGCCATTCGGCGTTCTGCTCGCGCACCTGCTTGGCCCATGCCTTGTCGCGCACGATGCGCTCGTTCTTGTTCTCGGCGTCACGGTGCTTGAGGTGACGAAGGAATGCAATCGTCAACACAACAAGGACGGTGAGGCCGGGGATCTGCTTGGCGAGTTCTTCCCACACGTTCGGCTCTCCTACCAGAAGACGTGGCCGAGCAAGAACCCGACCAGCGCAGCGAGTAGAACACGCCACCACACCACGCGCCATGTCCCCTTGCCTGTCCCAAACGCGAGTGCAAGCAGGACGATCCCCGCGATGGGAAGGATCAGCCTCGGCCGCTCTCGCATGAGGTGCGTGTACGGCCGAGGCGGATTGGATAGCGGGAAGCGGTCATGCCAGATGGCGTAGTACGGAGGCCACTTCTCGCTAGGAAGGACGCTCACGGAGCGTCGGTGTTCTCGACAGGCTCCTGCACCTCGCCGTTGCGGACGCGCTTGTTCGTCGGCGGGTACGGCTTCGCCGCTTCACCCGCGCGCGCGGTGCCTTCGCGGAAGTCGATCTCGACTCCACCGCAGCAGCCGGCGCATGCGAGCGTGAACACGAACGCGATGAGGATGAGCGTGCGGCGGATCAAGAGCCACCCCCGTTCGCCGGGGGCTTCTGCTTGTCGGCGTCTTCCAGGGGGTTGCCCGCTGCACCAGCGGGCGGCGTGTCAGGGCTGTCACCCGTCGGGGCACTCGCACCCTCCGGGGACGGGGAGCCAGAGGGGGCCGATTCGAACTCCCCGTTGACCACCTTCTCGGCCTTGTCGATCACGTCCTTCACGCCCGTCGCCATTCCGGCCACGTTGTCCGGGTTCACAGCCGGTTGCCCGCCCGTCGAGCTGCCCGAGCCGTCGATCTGGATGAGAACGCAGCGGTCGAACGACGGGGCCAGCGCGGCAATCGCGCCGATCCACTTCGACTGATGCGTCTCCACCTTGTCCACCAGCGCGGCCATGTCGGCGCGGATCGACTCGCGCTCCTCCGGGGTCTTCGCGCGCGCAAGTTCCAGCGCGTACGTCTCGAGGAGTTGTCCGGCGTACTTCACGGACATAGGTGCCGACGAGATCAACCGTGTGTCGGCCGTCCACGACTTCGGGTTGGTGATGGCCCCCGCCTGCCGACTCTCGGTCTTGTAGTCCGAGTCCACGTCCGCGTTGCCGCGAGCGTACGTCGAGGTAGGGTTTGGAACACCGTATGTTCTGCCCGTCTCGGGCTTGCTCTCGCCGCGTTGACCGCCCGCAGCCGCAGGGCTGTTCGGGCCGCTGGTCGCGGCTTCCGTGCCCGGCATGCAGCCGGGCTGTCCGGGCGAACTGCACGCCGCGAATGCGAGCGCGAGTGTCGCCATCAAAACGATCAGCATGTTGCGCATGATCTCTCCTCGGGGTTCTCTCTAGTCCAGCGCGACGACTTGAATCGTCGCGACGATGCGTCCTTCGTTGTCGATCTGCGCGCGCGCGGTGAACGACACTTGGAAGTTCTGCTCGACCTGCAACAGCGCGTCGCGTGCGTGCCTGCATCGCTCGCGCTTCCATTCGTTCAGGGCGCGTTGTGCCGCGCGCGGATCGACAGGCGCCCCACCCTCCGTACCAGGGGCGCGGGCGCGTGTGCGCGGATCCTGGGGTGCGGAGTCCAGCCCTGCGTGCGGACCCCCCTCCGCCAGAATCCGTAGGATCGCCCTTGGGGGCGTCCGTGGAGGGGCGTCCGGGATCGTCGGACGGATCCGACGCGGACCCCTGGGGGGCGGCAGGGCGTCTCGGCGGCCCCCCGCCGTCGTCGGGGGCGGGCTCCGCGCCAGGGGGAGTCCGAGGGGGGCGGGATCCGAGGGGGGACGTTCCTGCCCCCTTCTCGCCCTTGACATCGCCGGGGTTCTTGATCTCGGGATCGCTGTCGGTCATGCGTGCTTCCTCTGCCCAAGGGGCTGCGTGGGTTCTACCATGAAATCGCGCTCTAGCCCATCTTCATCACCTTGATTCGGCCAGCGTTTCCGAGGCTCATGAGAGAGCCGCCGGGCGAAGACGCAGCAGCGCGAACGTCGAAACCTGCGCCACCGGATTCGACCCACACGCCGAACGAGTGACGCGTCTCGGAAGTGTCAACAGCAACGGTGCCGTGCGACACGGTGCCCGGCAGCGTCACCCAACCGCCGGTTCCGGAGGGCGACTGAATCTGGATCATTCCGGTCAACTGATCGGCCGCGATTCCCATTTCAGCAACGCTGATGTCAACTTCGATCTGATACGTGCCGTCATCCTGCACGGTGATGACGCCGCCCCCCATCGAGAAGTTCGTCGCGTCGCTGTTGTTCGTAACCGTGTCTTGCGGAATGGGCGTCGGGGCCGCACCGATCGGTGCGCCTCCGGTTGCGTCGAACACGGCGATATGATCGACCGTGCTTCCGCCACCACCGCCGGGCTGATGCCACGCGCCGTTGGAGTAGTAGTCGATTGCGTCGTCGTCGGTGTTGACGCGCATGTCGCCGTCTTGCGGTGCAGTCGCGGGGCGCTGCGCGGTCGAGCCCGCAGGCAAGCGTGTTGCGCCCGTTCCCTCCATCGTGACGTAGGGGCCGTCGTTGGGATCGGCTTCGACCGACATGATGTCAACGGGAGATCCGCTGCGCTGTTGCGACACGACGAGCGGCTTGTCGCTGTCGGCCGTATCGCGACCCATCGTGACCGCGCCATCCTGCACGCCGCCCGTTGCGCGGTTCGCGTGTCCGAATGCGAGGCACACCCCGTCACCCGCCGCGAGATAGCCCGTCGATCCACCGCCGCCCGCGCCCGTCGGAACGTCGTACGTGTCGTCGCCGCTTCCATCCGCGTTTCCGGGGCTGATGTCCTCGAGGTCGTATTCGGGCGGCGTCAGTTGCACGCCGCCGTCGGACGTGCCCGAGCCCACGCGCGATTCGCCGGGGACGGTCGTGTAGTCGAACGTGCCCTCGATCTCTGCGCCCCACGCCTGCGCGCGAAGTACGCCGGGTTGACGCAGGTTCTGCGCGACGATGGAATCCATGCCGGGCTGGATGCTGTAGCGGAGGTCTACGTCGGCCGCGCTCGACTGCGCGCGGAACAGCATCGCGCTGTGTGCGGTTTGCAGCATGATGCTGCCCATCCACTCGGCGTCGTACGCTGCGTGGTCGGTCTGCTGCACCGGAACGCGGCGGTCGAGGATGTTGTCTTCATCGAACGCGCCGTTGACGTGGTAGTTCCAATCCTCGCCTGCGCCGCCTGCGGCGGTCGAGAGATTCCAACCGGAGCCGTACGGAGAGCCGCCCCACGGATAGCCGAACGGATCCGTGCCGGGCGGGCGCTCGTCAGGCGGGATCCATCCGCGCGGACGCGGCCAACGACCGGACGACCCGCTGCCGCCGTCGTCTTCGCCGCCCTCGTTCGGCTCGTCTTCCGGACCCTCGCCGCCGCCGCCTTCGCTGGACCCGTCGTCGCTGTCAGCGCCTTCGACGGTTCCGGGATCACCAGAACCACCACCGGAACGCGGTCCACCGCCGCCGCGTTGCACGCCAGGGCCAAGACCCGAAGCGGGGCCGCGCGGAATGGGGCCGACTTCCGGATCACCGTCGGGCTCGCCATCAGGCGGCTCACCGAACTCACCACCGCCGCCGCCCCCATCTTCGCCGGGTCCGGGGCCTTCGCCTTCGCCGCCTTCTCCTGCACCCGGTCCCGGCGTCGTCGGCTGTCGCCGTCCGGGCTCGGGTGTTCCGGGCGTCGTGGGCGCGGGCGTCGTGGGCGGATCATCCGGACCCGGCGTCGTAGGCGTGTCACCGGGACCGGGATCACCCGGCGTTCCGGGATCACCCGGCGGCACAGGATCGACGGGCTCGCGCGGTTCCGGATTGCGCGGCTTCGTGGGCAGCACAATCGTTTCACCCTGCCAACGCCACTTGCCGGGCTGGTCGTTGCCGCACGGCGGGAACGGGTGTGTCGCGCGATCATCGTAGCGCAGGTGAACGCGCGTGACGATGGGCATGGGGCCGGGATGCGCGTACTTCTCCTGCTGGAACTCCAGCGGCGCATCGTACTCCTTGTCCATGAACCACAGCGCGTTCGTCCACAAGTGTTGCGGATGGAACTTCACCCCGTCCTTGTTCTCGGAAATTCGGTGCTTGTCGTTGTCGTCGCCTGCGTGGAACGGGCCGCCCGCCTGCCACGACAAGAACGCGCACGCAACCATCGGCGGCGTTTCCTTCTCCTTCTCGTCGCCGCCTTCTTCCGGAATCGACAGGATCGGTTGCGCGGGTCCGGGGTTGCCGGGATCACCCGTCGCAGGGTTGGGGGGTCGGTACTCACCGAGGCCGCCCTCGCCGCCACCGTCACTCGGTGCGCGCGCACCCGGCGTGATTCCGCTTCCGGGCGTGATGACGGGATCCTTGTCGTCCTTCGGCGTTCCGCCTTGCGGCCCGTCGCTGTCCTGCTTCTTGACGAGCGTTTGGAACGTGGGGCCGTACCCCGCGATTTCGTCTTGCACGGACTGATTCAGCGAGATCGCGAGCAGATTGCCGGGCTTGTACGGCAACTCGCACAACGTCTCCGGACCTTTCACGACGATGAACAGCGAGTTGGAGCGCGCCAACTTGCTCGACTTCGTGTCGAGGCCCGGCGGCTTCTCCCCAGGGCCGCGTGCGATGACTCCCTTGGGGCCGAGGTCCGCGAAGATGGTGGACATCGACGCGACGCCGCTCGTCTGCGAAACGATGATCGTGGGATCGCCGTGCGTGACGACGCGCTGCAACTCGTCTTCCTGTGCGCCAGCGCCCGACGCGACGACGGTGTACTTGGGCAAGCGCGGCCAATGTCGCGGCGTCGAATGCGCGATGGACTCGTAGCGCGTGTCGCCTTCGTACGTCGCGCGATAGACGGGCAGCATGATCGGCCGCTTGTCCGTCTTCTCGGGCGGCGTTCCCGTGGTGGACGGACGCATGCCTTCGCCGCCAGGGCGCAACGTGCGACCACCGGGTTGCGCGCGATCCGAAGGCGGGCGCGCTCCGGGCGTCACGGCTCCGCTACCCGGAGTAATCGGGCGCGGGCCGCTCATGTCTTCGGGCGTGCCTTCGTCAACGCGACCGCCCTGGCCCGTCTCCGCTGCGAACCTGTTTTCGTTCACGACGGCGGTGATGTAGAAGCCCGACGAACCGAAGCCGCGACCGCCAGCAGGCCAGAACGTGCCGAAGTTGAAGTCACCGAACGAGTGATGCCCCGCGATCTCCGCGCACACCATGAACCCGTCCTGATCGACCTCTTCGATGATGCCGCCGACCATCATCCGACGAATGGAGATCGGCACGCCCTTTTCGTGGTCGCGCAGGGGGATGATCCCGGCTTCGCTGAAATCGGCTTCGCGCGTCATGCTTCCTCTACCCCGGCGGGTGCTTGATGAGCCCTTGCACCAAGTGTGCCGCGTCCGGCGTCAACTGCGCAAGGATATTCCTCGCGATGCGCTCGCTCGGCATGCGGATCTGCGTGACCAAGCGCCCGTCTTCGTCCACGTCGTGAACGAACCCGCGCACGTTGCCACCGGGCTGCGGTGTTCCGAACGCGCCGAGGTGGTACGCAGCGTTGCCTTCGTGCGCGTCGATATGGCGCGCGTACACGACAACAGCCGCCGCACGACACACGGCGGGGATGATGTACTTCTCGTTCAGGATCTCGTACCCGTCGAGGTCGTTGTTCTCTTCCTTGTCGTCGGGCGGCTTCTTGAGGTTGAACAGTTCCTTGGCCGTCTCGCGCGCCTTGACCGACTGCCAGCCGTACCACGCCGTCAACAGCGACGGGGGGATGTAGACCTCGTACACAGGGCCGCGCCCGTTCTCGACGTTGAACTCGTCACCGAGCATCGACTTGAGGTGCGCGGGCTTCACGTCGTACGAGTAGCACCGGCCCTTGCTGTTCGGCGCGCCCGGCAATGCGGTGAAGATCACCGCGACACCGAACTCCTTTTCCAAGTGCCAGGGGATGCCGGACGTTGTACGCCAATGCGACGCGAAGATGCCCTTCTTCTCGGACAGGTCGCGCGTCGGCGCAGCGAGTTTCCCTGCGCCGTTCTCCTTGAACACGCCCGGCAGAATCGCGTCGCGCAACCCAAAGCGGTCGAGGTGGTAGTCAACGTGAATGATGCCGAGTTGCGCATCGATGACGCGCACCTTGGCGGGCGACGTTGCGTCCGTGTCGAGTTCTCCGGTGAATCCGGGGTAGCCTTCGACGTTCAGCCACACGAACTGCTTGTCTTTCTTCTTGCGCGTCTGCACTCGGAACTTCGTGCTCGGCTCGTACGTGTAGTCGCTCCACGCCTTCGCGGGCGCGCGCGCGGTCGTCACCGGATCGAGGATGCCCACGCGCCACGGCTTCATGTCGCGGATCACGTCGCGCCATTGCTTCGGGATCTGCCACGTACGACGGTAGTGCTTCTTGATCGATGCAATGCGCGCGGGCCAATTCGCCTCGGCACTCTTGGGCGAGAGATCACCGAACGGAACGAACAGCGCGTCGAGAACGAACCAGAACTTGCGCACGTTCTCCGCGTTCAACGTCGGCGCGCCTTCGATCTTGTCTTCGTCCCACGCTTCCAACGTCGAATCGAAGTCGTGGTAGACGCCGGGGCCGTACTTCACGCCGTCGATCTCGGTTTCGGGGTCAACGAGTTCGATGACATTGAACATGCGCATGTCGCCAGGGATCTCCACCGGATCCGTGTCGGACTTGCGCTTGCCCTCCTCGAAGTTGTCGAACCGCAACTCGACCTCGCGCTCCAAGTAGCATCGGATCAGCGACGGACGCGTCGGCCAGCGACCAATCGGCGTGGGCGTTGCGCCTGCGGACGTGAACGGCGGGAGTCCGTCGAGGATTTCCTTCGTGCGCGAGTGTCGCGTGCGGTCGTACACGAAAAACTCACCCTTGTAGCTCGGCATGACGGACACGCCAGGGATGAGATTGAACGCTTGATTCAGCGTCTCTTGCAAGTTGCCACGCAACTCCAAGCCTTGCACCGCAACGCTGTCGGGGCTGTCGTCGTCCTTGATCGGGAACGACTCGCCGTCGAACTCCCATCCGGGGAAATCACGCACCTCTGCTTCCGCGAGGTTCATCAGGTCTTCGATGATCTTGCGCGCGGTCCATCGCTTGTCGGGGTCGCCTGCCTTCTTGTGCAGCGACCACGGCGCGTACGTGTACGAATCGACCGCCTCTTGGATCTCGACGGGGCCGCCACCGACGAGGTACGTGTCACCCGTGCGGCGCGGGACGTTGTACGAGCGCACGACCTGCACGTACTCCCACAGCCACCTCGAGTCCGAAAGCACGAACGCACGGTGCATGGGGAGGCGCGCCGCCATCTGACGAATGATGTACAGGTTTTCAAACGTCTTGGTCTTGCCGTTCGCGGGCTTGATCCTGAGCGTGAGAGGCTGACCCTGCTTGTCGCGTAGTTTCGACCATTGCCGTTCGTGAACGACGAAGATGCGTTGATGCGGCGCGGTCCCTGCCGTCAGTTCCCATCCAACCTTGGACGCATTCGCCAAGTTGACGCCGCCGAGGGTCGCTACCGTCGTCATCTAGTTGCTCGCACCCGTGAACGAAACACCGAAGTCGGCTTGTTGCCCGCTGCCCCCAGGTGCTTCAACCCACTCCTCGATGGTCTGCTCGACAAGATCCGTGACCATGATCTGATCGCCGTTCGGCTGGCCGAGGTGCTTCACGGTGGCCGCGCTGTCGTTGTCCGTCATGATCCAACCCGACTGCGGTGCGCCACCGCCACCGATGCCGAAGTCACCCAACGCGGGATCCGCTTCCACGCGCACGCCGTCGCCATCCGCTTCGATGGCTGCGCCGCCCTTGAACTCCACACCGAACAGCGTGCCCCCGCCCTTGCCGATGCGCTGCTTCGGCTTGAGGCTGCCCAGGACACGGACGGCGCGGATTCCGAAGCGACGGCGCGCTCCGTGTCCCTGGTCGGCGTACTTGTCGAACAGCCCGCCGGACCACGCGCCCGTGAAGACGTGCCCGCTGTTCTCCACGATACGGGAAGTGACGATGGATTCGATCACGTCCGTCGGGTCGATGGCCGCCATGATCTGCATTGTCGCGCTGATCTGGTTCGCGGACGGAATCAGCGCGACGTTCTCGTCGGTGATCGCGAACTGCGTAGGTGCGTACCGGCTGATGAACTCTTCCTTGATGTGGTCGCGGATCGTGCCCGTCCACAGCGTCTTGAGGTCGGTGGTGTTCTCCTTGTCCACCCAACAGTTCCACGACACCGTGAACAACTCAAGGCGCTTCACGCCCCCGCCTCCGCTGTCACCGGGCTGCGGGATGTTCTGCGTGATCTGGAGCGTGTGTTCCACGACGTTCGCTTCATCGAGGTTCGCTTGCGACTGATTCGCGATGACCTCATGGAACCGACGCATGAAGTCGAGGCCCTTGTCCTGATCGTCGCGCTTCGTGCGCTCACCGATCAACTCGAACTTGGCGACGGCATCCACGCCCGTCAACACGCTCGTCGCGTAGGCCGTGATGACGGCCGCATACTGCTCGGTCGCGCTGCGCAACGGGGACACGTTCGCCGTGTACACGCCTTCGATGGTGATGGTGCGACGCCGGGCCTCGTCGTACTCGACGGTGATCTGACTGTCCTGCCGCGCGTCGTTGTCTGCGGCGGGGATCTCGACGGTGATCGTGATGCTGTACAGGCGCGAGAGGCCGCTGTCGGCTCCGGGCGTGCCCTGCTTCGCGACGTGGGCAGCGGAGTTGAACCCGGTGTTCGTCGCAGGGTTCCAATCCTTGTGGGTGTTCCCGTCGATCTCCAGCAGCACGCGTTGACGACGCTTCGTGAACTCGTCTTCGATCTCGTTGCAGCGAGTCTGGAACTCGCCTTCGTCGTCTTCCTGCACCAACAAGTTGAACGAGAACGAACCGACGCCGAACTCTTCGCGCAACTGCGTGCTGCCCGTGATCTGGTAGCGCGTGGTCCCGCCGACAACGAACGTGCCGTAGGTCAGTTGCATCGTGCGCGTGACTGCGGGTGCGGCCATTATCCACCACCCCCGAACCGTTCCTTGAGGAACGACAGGATGTCCCCGATGTCGCCTGCGGCATCCGCGAACAGCAACTTGCCTGCGTTCTCCGTGACCTCGGTGCCGAGATCCGAGCGGATGCGCGATTCACCGAGCGCGCGCGGGCCTTCGATCTGCATGAGCGAATCGAACAGCGAGCGCACCTCGCCCTGCGACACCTGACCGAGCCCACGCCCGAGCGCGAGCGCGTTCATCACCTGTTCCTGCGCACGCAACGCGCCACGCGTTCCGGCTGCGGCCCCGCTGATGCCCGGCAACTTCTCGCGCAACGTCTCGCTGATGCCCTGCGTGATGCCCTGGAACGTGCTGAACGTGTCGCGAGCGATGCCGCGACCGAACGCAAGCGCACCACCGGCCGCAGCCGCGAACCGCCCGAACGCGAATCCGCCTCCACCTGCGCCACCAGCGCCGCCGCCCTGGATGCCGACAGCCGCAGGGCCGCCGCGCGCGCCGACGTTGACGGGCGGCGCGTTCGACAGGTCTTGGTACAACGCACGCAGGTCGGCGTGTGCGCCGTCCGTGTCAAGCCGTACTCGGATGCGTGCTTCGTCGGCCATCTAGGGTGCGATCCCCGCGCGCGTCGTTCCCGTCTCCGCGTCGCTGTAGTTCAGGTCGTTCGTCGTGTCCCCGGTGTAGGAATACTTCGCGAACACGCCGTACGATACGGGCGATGCGCCCGGCGTGTCGCTTGCGGACTCGGCGTCCGTGTCTTGGATCACCGTACCATCGGTTTCGTCCGTCGGTGCGCTAGAACCTGCCTTGCGCACGACGGTCACGGTCTGGAAGTCGAAGCGCGACGGCTTCGACCATGCGAGGTTGACGACACCGCCTCCGGGCGTGGTCGCGACAAGCCGTTGGGGCGCGGGGTACGACTTCTGGCGCGTGCAAAGCGCACGCAAGACGAACTGTCGCTGTACGAGGTGGACATCCTCGCCAACGTGCTGCGTGCCGACGGTCGTTCCGTGCGACACGATGATCGGCGCACCGTCCGCGCCGGTCAACTTGCCCACGTTCGCAAGAACAACCTCCTCCAATTCGGCAACCCCGCGCCCCTTGCTGGAACCCTGCCCCGCCGTGCGCGGCCCTCCAACGATGGCGTTCTCGCCCAACGCGTCGCCCTTGACGAGCGCAACGAGGACAAGGATGAACTCTTGTTCGATGAGGTTCGGGTCTTCCGCGTCCGGATTGCCCGTCGCGATGTTGATGAGCCCGAACGGGAAGCGGCGCGGCATGTCTTCGGGCATGAACCCGGCCGTCACGTACACGGACGATCCGAGTACGAGTTCGGCAGACCCTTCGACCCATGCCGCGTTGCGTGCAAGGTGTCGGAGTTGCAGGGCGGTTTGCGCGACGCTGCTCATTGTGCGTGGATCCCGTCTCCCGGCGCGGGGTTGCGGAGGAACCGCTTGGCTGCGGTGACGAGGGCGTCTTCGCACAGCAGAACCTCGGACATCGTTCCTCCGTCAACGTGCCCCATCACTTCCGCGAAACCCTCCGCGCTGGACATCGCACGCGCAATCGCGCACGCCTGCTCGGCGCGAACGGCCGTGCCCGCACTCGCCATTGCGGTCTGGATTCGCGGGTCGAGTTTCATGAACTCGCTCAACGTCGGCATCTGCGCGTTCGCACGGATCGCCTTGATGAACTGCTCGCGCAGCGCACGCAGGTCGATGTCGAACTCCACGACCTCGGGCGCGGGAGCCCTGCGGAACCAGCCGAACCATCGCCACGTACGCATTACGGCGGCACCGTCAGGTCGTGCTTGCGCCCGACCTCCATGATGAGCCCCGCGCTATTGCGGATGCCCATGAACACGACGGGGATTCCAACGTCCTCCTCGCGGTTGAAGTTGAGCGCGGCCGTCTCCTCCAGCATGGGGACCGCGTTGTAGAGCAAGATCATCGGGGCGTCGCGCTCGTTGTCCGGCGTGAACGCCAGCACGACCGCGTTGTCGCTCCGACGACGACCAGCCTTGCGCGTTCCGGGAATCACAATCTTGCGGTGTTGCGTCGTCGCGCCGACGGACGTGTTCGGGAACACGGTGTTCACCGCATCATTGTCGAACGTGCGCAGCACGCACGCGAGCCCCCACGCCTCCGCGCGCTGCAACACCTCGACGGGCTCTCCACCGAACTCCTCAGCCGTGACAGGGAAGTCCGCGCCGAAATGCTTGAGCGTGATGCCCCTGGTGCTACCCAGGCCGGTGCCTCCGTGGGGCCAATCGTCGGACGGCGTGCTGATGCCGAACGCGAGGCGGCCGGGAACGCGGAGGATCTTTCGTACGTCGATGACACCCATCAGCGTTGCACCCGGATCTTGACACCGATGATGCGCTCGATGTCGTTGACGAGCATCGCGGGGATACCCACGATGGGACGCGCGGGGTGGTTGATCTCCAAGCGGGTGTTGCGGAACTTCTTGTTCAGCAGCCAGCCGAGTTCGGACGCGCGGTCAGCCTTGGCCTGCGTCGCCGTCATGCGCGCTTTTTCTCCGCGCTGGCCTGTGTCGTGATCGACTTCTGGATGCGCTCGCGGCGCTTCTTGATGCGCCCGTTGAGGTTCTTCTTGCGTGCCATGAGCGGGCGGATGACGGACTTCTGCAACGCGGATGCGTTCTGCTTGCCCATCCGCTTCTTCGCCTCGCGGTGCATCTTCAACTGACGGTTGATCGATGCGACCTGATCCTTCCACGCGTTGATCTGCGGATCGTTGCGCACGGCGGCGTTGCGCTCGCGCTTCAAACGGTTCTGCGGTGCGACGCTCGCGCGACGCGCGGCGTTCTTCTGGCGCTTCATCCACTTGTACAAGCGCCCCTGCACCTCACGCGTGATGATATCGCTGTGCGACGTGCCGCCTGCGTGCAAGACGTTCGCGTACGGCAGATTCGATCCGACTTCAACGATGCTGGTGCCGACAACGCGCCATGTCACCGACTTCGCGAGTGCGCCCGTGTCGTGCAACACCGGGCGATCCACGAAGCGGCGCTCCGGGGGCGCGCTACGTCCGAGCGTGAAGTCGTGGATGATTCCGGGCACGTTCGGCGTCATGCGCGGAGCCCAATGCTCACGACCCATGCGTTGCTTGCGGAATGCGTCGCCGCTCTGGCGCGTAATCATCGCGCCGATGGCTTCGAGGACGCTGCGTGTGTTCGTGAGCAGCCCACGGATGCGCGCGAGGTGCTTGCCCTCTTCAAACCCCGCGAGGTCGCTGGTCTGTACGCGAGCCATTTGCGACCTCCATCATTCCAGCCTGCCAGCGTTGAAACGCGAGTGGCCCGCACGACGCGTGGGAATCTGATCCGTGAAGTAGCGCGGATCGAAGTCGGGGTAGTGTCGCACGTTCCCTTGCAGTTCGGTCTTCGTCGTCGGGGACACCGCCTGATCGGCGTCACCGACCGGCCCTTCGTGTCCACGCGGGCCGACCTGCTTGAGTTCGCGGCACTCTTCCTTCCATTCGGTCCAATCGATGCGCGAGACGCCTGCGCTCGACCCGCCCCACTTCTGCAACGTCGCAATGACGCCCGTGATCCCGACCTCCAAGTGCTGATCGTCGTCTTCATCGAAAACGGCCTGCACGTAGGTCGCGAAATACGTCTGCATCGACACGACGGCTTGATCCAACTTCACCGTGTTGACGGTCGCGACGTTGTTGCTGCGCGGGTTCGTCAACTCGGCAAGGATCTGCGCGTCGTAGCGCGCCTCAACTGCTGCACGGATCGTTGCGGTACTCACGGCTTACGGATCCGTCCACGTAATGCTGCCTCCCGATGCGTGCGGAAGGTAGCCGAGCCCTGCGCGCCAGAGCCAATAGTTCAACTTGCCCGTCCCCGCTGCACCGCCCGAGTCGGTCATCGTGAACACGTCATCGACCAGCCACGCGGTGTCGCCGCCGGTCAGCCACCAGAACGTGCCATCCACCTTGGGCAGGGGCGCGAGGATCACGTCATCGATGAGGAGCCCGAACGTCGCGCCACCCGAAAGCGTGATCGCAACGTCGAGGTCGTCTTCGTTGAAGTTGTCGAAGTACGAGTTGGTGTCCAGCGGGATCATCAACTCGTTCCACCCGGTCTGCGCCGCCATCGCGACGTTCGTGGTCTGCGAGCCGAGCGCAATCGTGAGCGTGCCATCCGCACCGCCGACCTGACGGTTGAACATGACGCGCAAGCCGTACGGGATCTCCTTCGACAGTCGGATGTTCCGGCTGCGCAGGATGACGTTGATGGTTCCGTTCTGCAAGAACCGCAGCGAACCGGACGTGCTTGCTCCGGGTGCGGTGCGGTAGAAGTTCGTCGTGTCTTGATCGCACAGGCCCGCCGCGTCCATCGTCCACCCGGCGAACTTGTCCGTCGTTCCGCCGCTGTTGTACGCGTCGAACGACGAGTTCGGGAGAAGGCTTCCGCCTGCACCCGATCCGCTGTGCTTGCTGATGATCTGGCCCTTGAAGCGTTCGCCGGACCCCGCGAGCCCCAACAGGTCGATGCTGGACTCGACGCCTCGCATTTCAAAGACCTCGGCGTGCTTGCGCGTGCCGCTGTTGGCGTCGAACACGCACTCCAACGTCTTCGCTTCGACGTGACACGATTCGATGTCGTAGTTGCGCTCGTCCTTCGTGCAACGCTTGAGCGAGCCGTTGCCCGTGTTCCCGCCACCCGCGCTCGGCGTCGCGTACGTGATGTTGCGCGTCTCGACGGCTTCGCTGTTGTCGTCCATCCAATCGTAGATGCGCCGAAGCAGCGTCGAAACGTCGAGCCGTTCGGGGACGTTGATGAACTTGCCGTGTTCGCGCAGGACCGGGATCCAGAACGCCTGCAAGATCGACGGCGACAGCATCGCGCTCATCTGCCCACGAACCGTGGTCGCCCACGACGACAACGCGTCCGGCGTGAAGTCGCCTTCAAGCGACTGATTCAGCGTGTCGAGTTGCGTGAGTTGCGTGCTGTCGAAGTGCGCGCGCAGGTCTTCGATGATGTCAACCGCGTTGCGCCCTTGCGCTTGGATTTCTGCGAGTGTCGGGGACGCCACGGGCTAGGCCCTCCTTGCCCGTCTACGCGGTGGCGAGCGGATCCGGGTACGCGAACTCGCGCGGCGCGGCCTCCACCGCCTGCATGTAGACGAACTCCGCGCAGGGGCGGTCGTGCGGCGACTTCGTGTACGGCCGACGCGGATCGTTCGTGATGATGAGGTCGCCCGTGCCGTTCGCGCGCATGCGGAACACGCGGGAGCGGATCGCATCCTTGACGCGCTTCACCTGCGTCGGGGTCAACTCGATCTTGGTGCCCGCCTCGGGCTGCCGATCGGTTGCGTTCGGACCCGTCACCTTCTCGGTCATCCGGGGGAACGAGATCCCGCCCAGGTCGAGGTTCCACTTCGGGCAGTCGGGCAGGGTGCCCACCCAAAACGTCTTGCGCGGCTCCTCATGGGCCGTCGCGTTCTTGAACTCGGGCGGGATGAGATCGTCGTCGGCGCTTGCGGCCTCCGCGCCGACCGCAGCCGGAGGAGCCGCCGGCTCGGGTGCGCGCTCGCTGACGCCGCTGTCCGGATGCGCCGGGATGCTGATGGCGGGCTTCTTCTCGCCGCCGTCGCTCGAGGACGGGTCCGGCGGATCGTTCGGTGCATCGCCGGGGAAGGGCATCGGGCTGCCGTCGCTCATGGATCTCTCCCTCTCTGGAACGTGAACGCGCCGCCCAGGCTACCAGAGCCTCGGCGGCGCGTCCAGCCTTTCGGCGCGACCGACTACGCGCCGCCTAGTTGTTGACCTTGATGAGCCCGTACGGGAGGGCGACACCGTAGCCCTTGCGGAGGTGCCACTGTCCGTACTCGATGCCCGTCTCGCGCGCGCTGTCGGAGTTCTCCATCGTGGCGAACTCTTCCTGCAACGCCTCGCGGTTCTGCGAGAAGATGGCCTTCTTCGGCGCACCCTTGAACGCGACGAACCAATCGTTGTCCGTGATGCGCTGCGTGGGCCACAGCGTGATCGGCATGCCGGACGCGAGGACCGTGTTCGTCACGGCGGCGACACCACCCGTGTCGCTGGTGCTTGCGCCCGTGCGGATGAACGCGGTCAACTCCTGCACGAACGCCTCGCGGAAGACCTCCTCGTTGGCGGCGCCGTACATGATGGTCACGCCCGCATCGAGCATCGCGTCATCGAACAGGGGCTGCCCTTCGGTGCCCTGGTAGAGACGCGCCTGCGCGATGACGGACCACAGGTCCGTGCGGATCGCGGAACCCGTCGCGACGCCGGACCCCGACAGCAGGTTGCCGTTGGTCGCGCCGAAGCGGGCCGCGCCGTCGCCATCGACGGTCGAGAAGAGGGCGACGCCATCGGGGGCGTTCGGGATCGACTCCAGCAGGTCGAAGTCGCTGGCCGCCGTCATGATCTGGAACAGGATCCGCTCGTCCAGCGCACCCGCCGAACGTCCGGCCGCCTGGGCCGCCTCGAACAGCGTGCCCGTCTGGTCGTCCATGCGGTCGTTGCGGTGCCACTCGACGCGCTGGCCCCAATCCTTGTTCGTGACGCTGAACTGCTTGGACGCGAACGGCTTGCTCGGGATGCCCTTGCCACGCACCCAACGGCGCATGTGCGGGGCGCTCTCGAAGTAGCCGTAGATTTCCGTCAACTTGTCGGACGGAACATCCGTGAGCATCACGTCGCTGACGCGCGTGTCGGATGCGCGCTTCTGCTTGAGGTAGGTGTCCGCGAACTCGCTGCGGAGCCCTGCCGTCAGCATGTTGGCGCTGATGACCGTGTTCGCCATGTCTCGTTACTCCTGCTGCGCGTCTTCCGATGCGTACGTGTGTGCGTGTTCCTTGTGGACTACAGGCCCGGCTGGATCGTGTAGTCGATGATGACCTGATAGAGGCCGGGGTCGGCCGCCGTTCCGGCGGTGTTGACCACACCGTCGATGTCGATGAGGTCGCCTTCGTGGAAGACCTCCGCGTCGTCTGCGGTGACGGCGGTGCCCGCCTTCTTGTCGCCCGCCACGTCGGCCGCGAGCAGCGCACAGACGCCGCCCGTGATGTCGGTGCCGCCGATCTCGACGTTGATGTCGATGTCCACGTCGGCATCGGTCGGGCCGATGACGCAATGCGCGTTGACGGCGGTGATCTGGCCGTGGCACGGAGCCACGATGCCGGTCGCGAGGTTGCCCGACGCGGTGATCCCGACGCCGATGAGCGCCTGCAACTGCTTGTGGACGCCGCCCGCCGCCTGCATGCACAGCAACTCACCGAGCGAGAGCATGTACACGTCGCACGACGTGCCGCTGTACCAATCGGTCGTGAAGCCGACGGGGATGTTGGGCGTCGTCTTCGTGAGCGTGAAGGTGCCGTCGTCGGTCATGTAGACCCACTTGCCGACATCCGTGATCGCGCTCGCGCCCGTCACGGCCAACTGCTCGATGACGCGGCCTTCGATGTTCGTCTGCGCGAGGTTGTCGCGCGACGCGTCGCCCGTCACGCCCTGCTGGTTGAAGCCGAGCGGGATGCTGCCGTTCGCGTCGTTCCAGGGGAACGCACGGCCCTGGTTCGCGGCCGTTGCGTGGAACTGCGACCCGAGAGCGACGTACGAACCGCCGAACAACTGCGAGGCGTTCACGACCTGCGGAGCGATGTACCGACGGCCTGCGGTGATCCGCGGGGTGTCCTTGGCGAGTGCCATGCGCTGTCTCCTGTGCTATCGATCCTGTGTGTTGGTCGTGTGTCCTGTTGCGTGCGCGCTAGGTCGCGACGTTGTGCGCCGCCTCGATCCCCTGCACGGTGAACTTGATGTGGTCCTCGCGCTCGACGCCCTGGAGGCGGCCCATCGCGCGGAGGTCGTCGTAGTCCTTGTTGGCTTGCACCGCCTTCGCGTAGTCGTCGGTGCCGACGTAGGGCTGCAACGCATCGACGGTCTTGCCGTCGCCCGTGCGCGACGCGGAGAGCGCGGTCGCATCGATGCCCGTGGGCGGCGCCTCGGTGGCGTGCGTCTTGATCGTCTCCTCGTACGTCTTGAGCGCGTCGAGGCCGCGATCCTTCGCCATCGCGACGAGGCGCTCGCGGGCTCCGGTGCCGAGGTTGAAGCGCGAGAGGCGACCGAGCGTCGCATCGACCTCCGCGTTGATCTTGTCGTCGGTGTCGCGTGCGTCGAGACGGCCTTCCAGCGCGTCGATCTTCGCCTGGGTCGCGGGGTCGAGGGTCACGGCGTCATCCTTCCCGGCCTTGGCCGACTTGTCGTCGTCGTCGTCATCCTTCTCGGCCTTGGTGGACTTGTCGTCGTCCTGATCGTGCGGCCCCTCGTCGTCGTTGGCGGCATCGACCTTCTTGTCGTCGTCTTCGCCGTCGTCGTTGGCCGCCTTCATGGCCTTCGCCACGATCCCGCCGATGGCGTTCTGGAACGCCTCGTTCTCGACCAGCGACTTGATCTGCTCGTCGGTCATCGCCACGTTCTCGTCGTCGTCGCGGGTCTTGTCGTCGTCGGCCATCTTGGTGTACCTCGTGAGGGCTGCGCGTCCGTTGCCGTGAGAGAACAGAGATACCACGGCCGATCCGTCTTCACCACCCTTGGAGAAGCACGCAGCGAACGCAGTCTCGTTTGAAACGTCGGGGTGCGGGACACGGAACAGCGGGAAGGGCATGTGCGGCGCTTCCGTGTCGAGCAGCGCGCACGCGTCGATGATGCCCTCGCGGTAGTCGGCCGACTCGATGGACACGTAGGGAAGCCGCCCGGCCGCCATCTGGTGATAGACCTCGGGGACGACCGAGAGGTAGTGCGCGAACACCACGTCGATCTCGCCTTCGCCCAGGTTCATCGTCTCGACCTTCACGGGCAGGAACTTGCCCGCGAACATCGGCTGCACGAACACCTCCTTGTGCCACACCTTGAGGGGCGCGAGGTAGCCCGTCGAGCCTGCGCGGTCGCGCGCGGTCTTCACCGCCTTGTCGAGCCACTTGCGCGTGAACGCGACGTTGCGCTTGCCGATCTCCTTCTCCGTCTCACCGAAGATCGGCACGTCGTACACGTTGAACGTGCCGTCCGGATTCTCTTCCGCGCGGTACTCGGTCGGCGGCTTGATGAAGTCGAGGACGGTATCGGGCATCGGTGGATCCTACCCAGGGCGGTGCGCTCGCGCGACCGTCTCAAACGCGACTACGAGCGGAAGCCACGGTCAGGGAACGCGCCTCGAGGAACGTCGGGATCCTTGACCTTGCCCGTGGCCGTCAACACGCCCGCGCGCTTCGCTTGCAGCGCGTCCACGAAGTCGAGACGACACCGGCAATTGTACCCGATGGGCGGCTTGAACCCGGACGCTTGGAACCACTCGGGCGACGCGATGATGCCGTCGGCGGCCTTGTGGTTGTGGCGCGTGTCCGGATCGTTGACGGCCGTGAAGCGCATTGCGGGGATGACGCTGCGCACGACGGGATCGTTCAACTTCGCGATGCGCCCGTCGCTGTAAGCGTGTCCGACGTTCGTGCGGAACACGGTGTCGGCGTACGAGTCCGTGAAGCCTCCGACCATCTTGATCGCGTCGTGCGTCTTCGTCGGGTCGCCACCTGCGCGCATGAAGCGCGTGAGGATTGCTTGCACACGCTCGGTGACGGTGATGTCGGTCGCGCGCGCGAGCCCGAACACGTTGTCGCTGCTGTACAGCCGCGCGAGCACCTTGTAGTCGGCTTCAAGGCGCGGCTCTCGCTCGATCAGGCTCGCGATGGCTTCCTTGAACGGAACGCGCGGCAGTTCTCCGGGGATGCCGGTCGCACGCGTGCCTACGCGAACGCCCTTCGCGAACGCGATGCGCGTGCGCGGTCCGTCGTGTCCGGCGTCGATCTCGTCCGCGCGCTGGTACACGCGCAAGCGACCCGCGAGGTTGGCGAGCATCATGATCGCGCGCAGGTCTTCCGTCAGGTTGTCGAGTTCTCCGCGCGCGGCTTGCGTGTTGCCTTGGAAGATCGCGACGCCGAAACGCTGCAACGTGTCCGACAGCGACTCGCGCGCGGACCCGAAGAGGTTGTTCGCCTCGGCGTCGAGCGGGTTACGTGCCTTCGCCATCGTCGCTCACCTCGGGCGGCGTGTGCGCAGCGGCCGGGTCGATCATGTCGTTGATGACCTGATCCCCGAGCGTCGGGAACGACGCGCGGATCATCGCCTTGGCGCTCTCCGGAGGCAGCGCACCCGTCGTCACGTCCTTGACGATCTCGGTGATGCTGCTGACTTGCGCGCCGTTGAGGCCCGTGTCTTGCACTTCGTCACGGGTGTCCTGCGTGCGCGCCGCATCTTGGTCATCCGTGCCCGCGTCTTGCGCGGCGTCCTTCTCACCTGCTTCATCGGGTGCCTTCGGAATGGGGAACGGGAGACGGCCGCCACGATCTCCGACGGGCTGGAACTGCCCCGCGTCGAACATGACCACCTTGTCTTCGGGACCGGGCATCGTGAACCCGGCGTCTTCGTACAACTCGTCGGCCTTGAGCGGCACGCCCGCCTGCAACAGCGTGCTGATGATCTCCGCGCGTTCCTTCGGATCCTTCGGGCGCTCGGTGACGGTCTGGAAGCGCGGCATGCGCGCGTCGCCGTAGCCCATTTCCGCGAAGATCGGGCGGTTCAGGTTCCACACCATGCGGATGAGGTCGTTGGTGAGCGTGTCGTCGAGGAGTTCTTGGTCGCCCTGGATCAACGCGGCCGTACTGTTCTCTTGCACGGCGGCCAGCGCGAACGAACCACCCTTCTCGGCCGACGTGGGCAGGTTCGCGCCGAGGATGCGCACGCGCATGCTGTTGTCGAGGTACGCGATGAAGTCCTTGACCATCTGGTAGCCCGTCGAGGGGCCGTCGAGGACCGCGATGTCGTCGTTGATGTCGTGAGCGATTGCACCGTCGCTCTGCATCTTCTTGAGTTCGTTCACCCACGACTGCAACAGCGTGAGGTTCGGGTTGCCCGTCTTCGCGTCGCGGCCACCTTCGACCTTCGCGATGACGACGCCCTTGGCCCAACGCTTGAGCCCCTGCAAGCCGTCACGGAGCGCGACCGTCTTGGCGTACAGGTAGTTGTGCAGCGATTCGATGAGCCCGCGACCGTGCCCGAGCGTGTCTTCGGTGTCACCGATGATGTGCTTGATGTAGAACTCGGGTCGCTCGATGTCTTCCCAGGCGCCGCGTCCGACGTGCCAGAGTTGCCACACGATGCTGATGCGGCCCGCGTCGCTGACGCTCGCAACGGCGCGCCAACGTCGGCGGTCCGTGTCGATGATGCGGCCGGGGATCCACCAATTGCGCGGCGTCTCGTCGTACACGCGCGACTGCTTGAAGTCGCCCGTCATCGCTGCGTAGCGCCCACCAATCGCAACGGCCTCGGCCAACTTGCGGCGCGACTCGGTGAAGCGCGGGATCTTGCGAAGCAGTTGCTCCATGATCTCCGCGACGATGATGTCGTTCTTGTCGTCGCTCGCGGGCTCGCAGCGCCACGTCGGGGCGGCGACCATATGGCAACGCTGATCGATGGCCTGACCCACGACGGGATCAATGCGCATCTTCGTGTAGATATCCGGGTCGTTCGCAAGCGCCTGCGACGGGTCGAACACCCGCATGCCGTCCTTGTAGGACGCGCTGATGGCCCAATTGTATTGGTCCCCGGCGATGCTGCGGTTGCGAAGCGGGAAGACGCTCATTCGGTGCGTGCCTCTTCGGGATCCGGGGTCTTGGGCGGGTAGCCGTCCTTCGTCATGCGCTCGCAGAGAACGCGCTTGCACAGCGGATGAGGCGGCGTGCCGTTCATCCAGCGGTACACGCTCGCTCGCGACGAGAACGTGATGCGGGAAGCCTCGGACACGCTACCAGGGGCTGCCTCGTCGGTCCAGCGTACCAAACGAGACATGAAGTCCGGATCGCGCTCGCTGTGGTTGGATCTAGGCACCGCCGCTCCATCCACCGGGGTCGTTCGGACGCGCGCCCATCCAGGGATCGTTCGCGTCGGTGTGCTTGATCGTCGTGTCCAACTTCTCCACGTTGTCGCGTGCGCGAGGCTCGGATGGTTTCGCTTGCGCGCTCGACGCCTGCAACGAGGGCGGTCCTGCGTAACGTCCGATGCGGTCGAGCAGCATCGCGACGTAGCGCAACGCGTCCATCGCGTGATCGTCGCGCTTGATGGGCAGGTCTTTCGGGCTCGGCTTGCCGTCCTTGCTCGGCGGCTCCGGGTAGCGGTAGCCTTCGATCTCCCACGCGGGCCAATACGCGTCGCAACGTCCGGTGTCCGGGTGACGCGGCTGCTTCTCTTCGTCCACGACGAACCGCATCGGCGGCACGTTCGTCTGCCTGTTCGGCTGCAACCAACGCTCGACGGATTCGAGTCCCGGAATCACGTCCTTCTGCGCGATGGTCGTAGGGATGCCGACGGCTTGCAACTCAGCGCGCTCCATCGCGTCCCAATCCGCGACCATCGGAGCGTGTAGCGGGGGCAACGCGCCGCCGAGGATGTCACCCCACTTGCTGATGCGGATGCCGGGCGCGTAGAGACACCCGTACACGATCACCTCGCCGGTCGCGGGGTTCTGTCCGCACACGATCACGGCGGTCGGGTTTCCGTACCCGAAATCGATGCCAGCGTAGCGCGGCCACGATGCGGGCAACGGCCACGGCGCGATTGCGTTGCCGTCCTTGTCAACGAGTTCGTTGCCGCGCGGCTTCACGCAATGCACGTCGCGCGACCACGACGGGTAGACGAGCCCTTCAAGTTGCGCGAACCCGCCCTCGATGCGCACCTCGCGCTGTCGATCCGGCAGGCTGTCCGCGTACTCCTGCACGGCGCGCATGTCGAGGATGCCCGCACGCGCTGCACCGAAACCGGACGCGCGCACGACAACGGTTCCGTGTTCGCGCTCAAGGTCGAGAACCCAACGCTCACGGCGCACCGGGGTCAGGCTCGCGTCGAGGTAGCCGCCGTGCTTGAGCAGGCGCGCGCGGCATTCTTCGATGATGTCGGCCGGGTGCTCCTCGTCAACGTGGACGAAGTGCAGCGGCGTGCCTTGGTACTTGCCGCGCCCGGCTTCGCTGGACTTGAAGTCGAGTTGCGACCCGTTCTTGAACACGATGGTCGCGGGCAGTTCGGGTTCGCTCTTGCGGTACCAGCGCACGGCGCGTACGAGGTTCCACGGGATCCACTCTTTCATCTTGGGCCAGAGAACCTGCCCGACGCCCCACTCCCAATCGAGCGCGCTGCACCATCCGTGAACGGGCGGCTTGAAGCGACAGAACGGATGCCACCCGAGGCACATCAGCAACTTGTCAACCATGCCGATGGTCGTCTTGCCCGTCTGGTTCCCACCTCGGTACATGCGCACGCGATGCGTGCCCGCTGCTCGCAAGAAGTCGAGTTGCGGGTTGTGCCCTGTCTGCGGATCGGTCCACGGAACGAAGCGCGACAGTTTCGATGCGAAGTAGTCGAGGGGGATCGTGTTCATTGCGCGCTGACCCACCTGCGCGGGTTGTACGGTTCGATGCCGAGGGCCTTCGCGTCCGCGATTCCGTCGGCGGATTTCTCCCCAACGTACTCGAAGACGGCGCACGGTCGCGCGTGATCCACGGTGAGGTAGCCGTGTTTGCTACGCGAGATCATGTTCCCCGGCTTCTTCACCATCTTCCACGCGCCGCTGCGTCCGAAGTTGCGGACGAACAACGGGTGCGACGGGTAGTGACGAACGCGCCACCCGACGCTGGCGTACGCACGGTCGAGCAACGCGTACAGCACGAAGACGAGCCCGAGCCCCTGCCAATCAGGGAGCGTCACGCTGCGCGTCACGCCCTTGAGGTTCTTCGCGCGCGCGTGCGGACGATGCACCATGCCGACGAACGACGCGGGCTTGCCGTTCGCGAACAGCACGTAGCATTGCGCGGCCTGATGCAACTCCTGCGTCAGATAGTGAAACGGAGCGAACGTGTCCCAGGCTTCGCGGCCCACCGCCCGGACTTCAACATCGATGTCGGGTCGGCGTTGAACCTCCCTCCGCTGAACTGCCATCGTGTCCGGCTCAAGGATCCAATCGGGTTGCAGCCAATCGATCACGTCGTAGTGACACGTCACGGCGACGAACCGCTTGCCGGGGTGCTTGCGGACATGCTTCTGTACGGCGTGCGCACCGATCTGCGCGACCTGTCGGTCAACGACGGACGTGAACTCGTCAACGACAACGAGGTCGCCGCACTCGAGGAGCCGGCGGGCGAGGTCAGCACGGAACCGTTCGCCGTTCGACAGCACGCTGTACGGACGCAACCACGCGGGGATCGTGTTGAACCCGACCGCGCTGAACGCAGCGCCCACCGTCTTGATCGGGATGTCGGCGCGCACGTCGTCCAGCACGCTCGGCGCGTCGTACGTGAGCGCGGGGTGATACGCGTCCCCGAACAACTCACGCGCGACGGTGGACTTGCCCGAGCCCGACGGACCGACGATCAACCCGACCTGCCAATCGAAGTCGAGATCCACGTCGCCGTGCCATTCGAGGCGCTGCTTGTCTTCGGGCGGCACGTCGAAGATCGCCTCGACCTGACGCGCGCGCGGTGTACGGGAGGGCGTGCCCTCGACTACGAGATCAATGCGCGGCACTTGAACCCCCTTGCCTCAAGATCGGCCAGCACCTCGGCTTGATGCTGCTCGTCGTCGCACTCCACGATGACACGATACGTGAAGTCCACGCTGTCCTGCTTCGCTTGGCCGGGATCGTTCGGCGCCTTGTGATCCGGCGCGAGCGCACCGGCCGTGCGCAACGCGTCGTGTACTTCTGCGGGCGAGAACCCGGTCGCTGCGAGATCGTAGCCGTCGGCCTTGAGCCCTTCCAACGACTTCGCGAGAACCTGCGCGTCCCATGTCGCGAGTTCTGCCGTGCGATTGTCCGCGATGGCGTACGCGACCTGCCCGCGTTCGTCCAACTGCGTCGTCGTCGCTGCGATGCGCGACCACCCGAGGCGGTGCTTCGCTGCGACGAACGTACCGTTGCCCGCGATGACAACGCCATCGGCGTTCACCACGATGGGCTTCTGCTGGCCGTACTTCTCCAGCGACCGCGCGATCTCATCGAGGTTGCGGTCGTCGTGTACGCGTGCGTTGCCGGGGTCTTCGCGCAACGTGTCGATGTCAACGACGAGCGGCAACAGGTCGTCGTTGAACCGTTCGGGTCCGGTCGTCATGGGTGCTTCCTCTATGTATCGAGTCGTCGGTCGCGTCGCTCCGCGTTGTCGGGTGGACGGTTGCCCTTGAGCGAGTGCGCGTCCGGCTTGTGCAACAGGCCGCACGCGAAGCAACGCCACATCGTGCGACCGCCAATCAACTCACCGCATGCGGGCTCGTCTTCGCACTCGCACCAGCGGTGTTCTACGGGGTCTTCGGCGGCAGACATTGCGCGTACCAATCGCTGCTCTTGAGCGCGAACGCGCGCTTGTCGGGGTACGTCAGCACGCACAACACCTTGCCGTTGGGCAGCACGCCCGGCGGCGTGTCTTCGTGCGCGACGCAGATGCGCTGGTTCTCCACGTCGGGCGCGCCGTTCACGTCCGGAGCGTGCCACCAGAATCCGGGTCCGGTCGGTTGCTTCTGTCGGTACGTCGATGCGCGAGGCGGTCGGGGTCGTGCGGCCATGTCGTCTCCTACGGCGTGCGGGTGTGGTCTTGTCCGTTCGACGCGATGGCGGCGTTGGCCGTCATCACCGCCTCACGCACCTTGCGGATCGCAGCGGAGCGGTCGGCGCTGGCGGGGCACAGCGTCATCATCGTGGCGATCAACTGCGCACCGACATCGCGCACGGTGTCCATGTCCTCGTTCTGTTCGTCGTTCGTGGTGTGCGGACCGACGGCACGCTTGGCGCGCGACAGGTTCGCGGTGAACTCTCCGGATCGATCACGGGGCATTGGCTTCCTCCTCTGGAATCACGACGTAGTGGATCCACGTCAGCCAGCGTTCGTCGCCGTACAGTTCCGTGAGATCCCGGTTCATATGGATCAACGAGGGCTGCCCAAGCAACGCCGCGTCGCTCTCGGTGAGCGTGAGTCGGTCGATGACGACGCACGCGATGATGCGCGCCTGTGCGAACGTCACGCGCTGCGACTTGAGGTTGACCATCGCGCCGACGGGCGGATGGCGCAGGTTCACCCTACGCAGCGTCGCGGTCTTCGTACCGTCGTGAACGCTCTGCACGTAGCGCGGGAGAAACGAGACGGAACCAGCCACCTTCTCGCCCGGCTGCAACGGCCTGCTGAACTGTTCGATAGCGGCGGCGAGATCGTGTCCGGTCATGTTCCTCTCCCATGCGTCCGTGCCTCGCGCGCAGCCTAGCACGAAACGCGGCTTCTCCGATGTCGTTCGTGATCGTCACAGCAATCCCTTCTTGGGCGGGTGCTGCGTGATGCGCACCGTCGGCGCGCTTTCGTAGTAGCCGAACGACTCGTCGTCACGCGTCGCGTCGTACTCACGCTTCCACGTTGCGTAGTCGCGCACGCGCTGCGCGCGGAACGCCGCCTCGAACTGCCAGCGCAGGACGTGACGCGACTTGCGGCGCAGGATCTTCGTCGTCCACCATTCGCGCAGGAAGATGATCGCCGCGTACGCGTGATACCTGACGCGGTACGACCCGCATCGATGGATGGCGTCATTCAGCAGTCTTCGGATCAGCCGCATCGCTGCCTCCGTTCTTCGCCTGTGCGGCGCGTTCCAGCACGTCGTCACCGAACTGTGCCTTGAGTCGTTCTTGCAACTCCAACACCTGCTGCGTGAGGGGCATCGCGCGCAGGCGCTCCAATTCTTCGTCGGCGCGGGGGTCGCCGCGTTCCGATAGCATGCTGAACGTGCGCGCAAGCGACTCGGCTTCTGCGGGCTTCGGCTTGAGCGTCTTGTCGGACAGGCGTTCGTGGATGCTGTTCAGCGCCAGCAACAGGTTCGCGCTCGCGATGCGTCGCGACTGCACGATGGCCTTGGCCTCTTGGTCAGCGATGCTCTCGCGCGTCTTCGCGCGCACTTGTTGTTCGTGCGCCTCGCGCTCGCTCTCCCAATCGTCGGCGCGCGAGATCGCGAGCAACTTCTGGTAGTCGCACCCGACCTTCTCCGCTGCGTCCTTGATCGTGGGCACGGCGCCCGTCACGTACGCCTCGCGGGCGGCCTCGCGCTTCGTCTTCTCGACCTGCGCAAGAACGGTGCGTCCCTCGCCCTCTCGCTGCGGGACATGCACGCCGCGTGGAACGAGCCACACGTCGAGGAAGTCATCGGCTCGGGACGCGGGAACGCGGGGCAGCGACTCCCACTTCTGGTAGTGACCGAGGGGGACACCGCGTTGCAGCATATGCGACGCGTAGCCGTCGGGGCCGATCTTGTGATGCGCGCGCTTGGCGTACGCGGGTGCCCACACCTCATGCGCGGTGACGTTCTCGTTGCGGCACGCCTTCGCTGCGCTGCTGCCCAAGGCGATCCATGTCGGATCGTACTTCGCAACCGCGTCGCGCACAGCGCGCAGGTCGTTACGCTGTTTCTTGTTCACGTAGGCGGGCACGATGTACACGGTCAGTTCGTCGTGACCGATGCAGCGCAGCGCACGGAACAACCAATCGCCCGCAGACGAGAACAACGGCCACGGGCGCGCACCCGTGATCCGTTCCGGCACGATCACCAGCGCGGGCGCGGGCGTGCCCACCCCTGCGCACTCCAATCGCATCAGCGTGCGCAACGCGGGCCAGAACGCCTCGGCAGCCTTGTCGATGTCGGCGTCGGGTGCGACGACGGGCCACGACGCGCGCTCAAAGCGGTCGCGTGCAAGCGGACTCATCGATCCGTGCGCAACGACGACGGGTCCGGTCGATGCAGCGATCACACGCGCGTAGAGAGCGGAGAACCACTCCCCATGCGCTGCCGGGGGCTCGCACAGGATAGCATCTACCGAGAGGCGGTCCGCGCGTCGTTTGTCGTTGTCGATGACGACACGGGGACGGGAATGGAAGTCGGGCGCGCTCATGTTGAATGGCTGTTGTAGCAACCGTCGCGCCAAACTGCCAGCAAACGCACGCAGCGCATATCCTGCGACGAACTGCCCGACCCGAAACAGTCCGAAACAGTTGCGAAAGGGTTTGGCGCCAACTGTTACGCGCTAAATCGTGATCTCGCAAGACGTTGCGACAACCCGAAACAGTCGAAACAGTTGCTTCAAACATTCGCCTATGAGGGGGATTTCTGCGTTTCGGGAGGGTCTTCTAGCGACGCGTCAACTGTTTCGACCCCTCCGCTCCCGTTGACATAACGCAAGCGTGCATCACGATTTGCGTGCGCGAAACAGTTGCCGTTTTCTTGCGCCCGGACCTCTCGAACCGAAACAGTCGAAACGGTTGTAGCGAACATGATGTCCGCGTGCTACCCTTTCGGGTGTTTCGGATGGAACCCTCGATATGGAACGCGCTTTGCATCTACACACACAACGCGGGGCGCATCGTCATACGACGCGTGTGTTGCTCCCGATGCACACGTTTCGTGGTGCGCCCCGCGCATTCATCCGCATGGACATCGGGGGCGAACGAATCGGGGCAGGTCGTTGACGACTTCGGGAGCAGAGGGAGAACCTGCCGGGGCACGCGTCGCGCTGCACAAGAACACGAACGCAGGCGCGCGTCACGGATGGGCATTCACGCCGTTGAAGGGGAAACGCCCCTTCGTTGACGGATGGCAGAAGGCGCAAGCAGCGCCCCCGCAGCAGGTCCGCGAATGGATCGAGCGCGGGTTCAACATCGGATTGCGCACAGGTCGTGTGTCCGGTGTCGTCGTCGTTGACGTTGACGAGGGCGGCCGTGTCCCGTCGTGGTGTCAAGCCCTGAAACCGCCCACCGTTGTCACAGGATCAGGCGGCCTGCACTTCTACTTCCGCGCACCGCAACAGGGCCTCAAGAACAGCGCGGGCAAGATCGGCGCGAAGATCGACGTACGCGGCGACGGCGGGCAGGTCGTGTTCCCCGGATCCACGCACCCGAAGACGGGGCACCAATACGCGTGGGCTACCGGCGCGTCCATCGATGATCGCGCGCTCCCCGACATGCCCCGCCGCGTCGTGGACTTGCTGAACGGCAAGCAGACCGCGCAGACGCAGCGCACCAGGGAAACACTCTCCGTGGACGTTCACGGGTCCACGCCCTACGGAATGCGCGCAGTCCACAACGAGATCGCGCGCCTGCAAGCCGCACCCGAAGGCCAGCGCAACGACACACTCAACCGCGTTGCGTTCTCGTTGGGCACATTGGCCGACACCGGGCACCTCGGAACGGCGTACGATTGGGTGATGGACACGCTGGAGAGCGTCGCCATCGCGTGCGGCCTCACGCAGCGCGAGTCCAAGGCGACGATCCGTAGTGGGTTCGCGGAGGGCGTGTCGCGCGGTCGCCCGAATGCGCCCGCACTTCCGGGGCAAGAACCCCGCCCTACGCGCGAGCCTTCCGGGGCGCAGCCCCCGGAAGCGAGCGCAGCGGGCGCGGCACGCGCCAACGTGACGGGCGCTCTGGCTGCCCAGGGGCAGGGAGGGCCTGTTCTCCCCCCTCCACAACACGCGCAGCCGACGCCTGCATCGGTGGGAGCGGATCGCGAACCGTACACGGACCTCGGCAACGCACGGAGACTCGCGCGTCAGTACGGCAACAGCCTGCGTTGGTCCGAGGGCCTTGGTTGGATGACGTGGAACAAGCGCGTGTGGGAGCGCGACGGAGCCGTCGGCGCACACGCGCGGGTGTTTGAACTCACCGACATCATGCGCATCGAAGCGGAAGACCTGGGCACCATCGACGCGGAGGCGGGCGAGGCGTACTACGCGTGGGCGATGCGCTCGCAGAACAAGCCGCGCCTTGATGCGGCCGTGAAACTCGCGCAGTTTGTTCCGCCGATCACCGCGCAGACCGAACAGTTCGACACGAACCCGATGCTGGTGACGTGCAACAACGGCACGATGAACCTCGACGCGTGGAGGATGTATGAGCCGAGGCGTGCGGATCATATCACCAAGCAAGTTCACGTTGACTTCCGAGCAGATTCAACGTGCCCGCGATGGCTTGCGTTCTTGGATCGCATCTTCGCTGGCGATGCCGAACTCATCGCTTTCGTGCAACGCGCCCTCGGGTATTCGCTCACCGGCCATACAGGCGAACAAGTCCTCTTCCTCTGCTACGGAACGGGTGCGAACGGGAAGTCTACGCTCCTCTCGACGGCCCGCTACGTGTTTGGGGACTACGCTGCGAACGCCGACTTCTCCACCTTCCTTGTCGGACGCAATCAGCAGACGGGGGGAGGCGCGCGTTCGGATCTCGCTCGCCTTGCAGGATCACGCTTCGTATGCGCTGTCGAACCTGACGACGGCGCTCGGTTCAGCGAGAGCGTCGTCAAAGCGATCACAGGCGGCGACCCGATCACGGCGCGTTATCAATACGCGTCAGAGTTTGAGTACACCCCGCAACTGAAACTGTGGCTCTCCGCGAACCACAAGCCGCGCATCACCGGAACCGACGAAGCAATCTGGCGAAGGATCAGGCTCATTCCGTTCACGGTGACGATCCCCAAGGACGAGCGCGACCGCGACCTCGAGGCGAAGTTGCGAGAAGAAGCGCCGGGAATCCTGCAATGGATTCTGCAAGGCTGTTTCTCATGGAAACAGAACGGCCTCGCTGCACCGAAGGTCGTGACGGACGCGACGCAGGAATACCGCGAAGAACAAGACTCGCTGGCCGAGTGGATCGCGCAAGAGTGCCACGTAGGCAACACGCAGTTCCGTTGTCAAGCGATGTCGTTGTACGCCAACTACAAGGCATGGGCCGAGCAGAACGGCGAGTACGTGTGGTCGCAAACGCGCTTCGGACGCGCGCTCAAGGAACGAGGCATCGACAAGTCGCGAGACGGGGCCACACGTCGAACGATCTACATTGGGATCGCATTGCGAGGAAGTGCATGAAGACCATGACCGGCGAATCCGACGAACTGCTGGTGATTCAAGCAGAGGCGCTGAACCCCGCGAGCCTGCCTACGCGCACGCGTGCGGCGATCACGACTGCGCGGCGCATCATCACCGAAGGCCGCGCGTTGTCCGACAAGATGCGCAGCACGCTGTCCGTTGCGATCATCCGCGCGGAGACGATGGGGCACGGGAACCGCTCGTCGCACACGTCGCACACGCCCGCGCACGTCCGACCCCGCAACACGGCGCCCGACAGCGAAGCGTTGCTCGCGCAACGTCAGTACAAGACGTGCGGGTGGTGTTGGAAGCAGATCCGCGCGAGGAGGTACCGCGCAGACGAGCGGACGATCCACTTCCTCACGGGCGTCACGAAGCAACTACAGCGATCCGGCAAGGGCCGCGTGCGCGGTCAGCACCGCCCGACGGATCCGCTGTCGAAGAAGCAATGGAAGGTCGTCAAGAAGATCCGCGACGAGATCGCGGAAGAGATCAACAAGGAGAACGACGATGGCTAGTCGCATGAACCTGCTTGCAGGTGGCGTGCTGTACGTGCTCAACATGAAGGAGTACGGACGCACGGGTATCGTGTCGATGGAAACGCACCTCTCTCGCCACCCCGAACACGGAGCCGTTGTCGTGAACAACGAGCAGACGTTCGTGCGGTGGTCGGGAGGCAGCACGTCCGTCGTGAAGGGCCGCGTCGAAGACGTACTCAAGTCGCTGAACATTGACCTCGACAACGACAACTACGAGCAGTTCCCCGGAGACAATTGGAAGACCCAATGAGCCACGCACGCGTCACCGCAGCGGACGGATCCCATTGGGGCACCGTCACCGATTCAGGCATGGTGCTGATGTCGATGACGGAACTGCTCAAGTACCGCGACATCGAACGCGCAGACATGGCGCGTCAAGTGCAAGCCGAGGCCGACAGGCGCATCGAAGAGTTGTCGCTCGCGTGCAACACGTACCTGAACACGACGGCGAACCTGTCTGCCGTGATCGCGAAGCGCGACGCAGAGGTGCGCAAGGAGATCGCGCACGACATTCGCACGCGTGCCATGCAAGACGCGAACGACGACTACCGCGAGACGATCCGCGATCTTGAGCGGGAGATCGATGAGCAAGCGGACCGCGCGAACGAAGCCGAGGCGCAGGTTCACGGTGAGAGCATTTGGATTCGCCCTCACGGTGCGTACGCAGGCCAGCCGTACATCGTGCCCTACATCGCGGCGCGCATGGAACAGGACAGGCTCGGGTTGCGCGGCATCACCGACGGATGGCCGCAGGAGTTGCGTTGACATGGCGAAGGATCGATCACGCTCCGGGTCGTACTACGCAACGCACCCGTTCTATGAGATCAGCGACACGGACCTCGCGCACGCGCTTGCGTCGCGTTGGACCGAGTTGACCGAAGACGAGAAGCAGAACCTCCGTGACCTGCGCGAACGTCTCGACGCAGGATTTCCCGAGGGCACGTTCCACCACCGGGTGAAGATGAACCGTGCCGCGGATCGGCTCAAGGTCACGATGACACAGATTTGGGAGGCGCGCGGACGCGCCGCCCCGAGGAAGCGCAAACGAAAGAGGAAGCGATGACCGACGGAACGCACGACACGAACCTCCCCTTCGGACCGGGCAGCGAGCCGCCGAAGATGGACGACGATCCGAGCGACACCACGCGCGAGAAGATCGCGGAGGCGCTTGCGTACATGAAGCACGCGGCGACCACGGCGATGACGATTGCGCTGATGGAAGTGCGGCGCACCGACGACGCGCGGTTCAAGGAGATCACCGACCTCATGGACGAAGGCGTCACGTCGAGCATCGATGTCGCGCAGAACCTCATGAAGACGACGCGCGCGCTCGCAGAGACGCCCGCGCTGTCGATGCACAGTCGCTTCATGGCGTCGCTCGCACACGAACTCGCCAAGCGCACCTGGGAGGGGATCTCCACGGGCGTCATCAACACCGCGCAGCCCTCCAAGGAGGACTTGGAGCGTCGCGAGAACACCGGATCGAACATGCGCGCCATCCTCGACGCGATGAGCAAGGACAAGGACGCGATCAAGCCCGAAGATCGCCGCGTGCTGGACGCGCTCGACAGCGTGGAGAAGGTGCTTGGCTACATGGCGCACCGCACGCAGGAGATCCGGAACAACGTGCTTCTCGCCGCGAACCCGAACAGCGACGCGGACGCGCAGTCCAAGGCGCGCGTTGCGATGCTCAAGGACGGGCGCACGCTGCTCGACATGGCGACGACCGCGCAGATGCCCGCCGCCGACATCGCGAAGGCGTGCGGCGTCGAGTGGACGATGGTGAGCAACGACGTGATGGACGCGTTCCGGTACGTCGTGTCGAACTTCGGGCTGCACCCGATTGTCGGGGGCGGCTCGCTCGGCGCGCTTCTCGGTCAGATCATGCGCGGTCCCGGTGGCCCTGGTCCGTCGGGCGGCGGCGACCCGCAGAACCCGCAACAGGGGGGATGATGCCGTACGCGACTGACGACGTTCTGGTTTGGCCGGACTTCATGCCTGCCGAGTTTGCGCGCAAGGTCTTGCGCTCGCTGATCGAATGCCAGCGGTACTACGAGCCGGCGCGGTCTGCGGGACGCGTGCGTCGTGAGCAGCGCAGCGCGTGCATGCTCGACCGCCCGATGTCGTTCGTTCCCGAACTGCACGACGTGTGGGTCAAGATCAACGAAGAGGTCGTGACGCAAGCGTTCAAGTATTGCGCGTGTCACGGCTTCCGCCTCGACCCGGACAGAACCGAACTCGCGGTGACGGCGCACCATCACGGCGACTTCCATCGATGGCATCGTGACGCGACGCAAGGTCAGTTCTCGCGTCGTCGTCTCGCGTACGTGTGGTACCTCCACAACACGCCGCGCAAGTTTGCGGGCGGCGGCCTGATGCTGATGGAGCCCGCGACGAAGTTGTATCCGTCGCACAACACGCTGCTCGCATTCGAGCCCCGACGGATGCACGCAGTCGAGCCCGTTGTCATCATGGAAGACGACGACACGCCGAGCAACGAGTTCGGTGACGCACGCTTCGGCGTGCATGGCTGGTGCAGCGTCCTCGAGGAGGAACGCCGTCCGGCCAAGGACGCTGCCCAGGAAGACGACGATGCCTAGACCCGGCGACCACGACTACGTGCCGCCCGTCTGCACGCAAGCAGGCAAGTTGACGTGGCCGCAGGTCATGCGCCTGTGGGAAGAGTCTCCGATCTTCCGACAGCACGTTCCGGTCGAGGTGCGCGAGCGCATGCCCGAGCCGTACAACGCACAGGTGATGGGCGGGTGCCCGCCCGCGTGTGTCTGCGCCGCGTGCTACAACGGGCTCGGGTACGACTTCGTTGCGACGGAACAAGCGAACGGCGATTTCGCGGTGGACGTGAAACGCTGTACGACGTGCCTCGGAACAGGTAGACTGTCGCAATCGGATGCGCTGACGCAGGGCCAGCAGAGATCACGCGCGCAGGAGGTAGGGCGGCGCATGTCGCAACGAGCGCGCGACCGAGACAGGACGGGGCTCCCGGATGCTGTCTCGACTGCGAACCCCGGATCGTGCGGCAAGTGCGACGGGTTCGGCAAGGTCAGCGTGGAGACACAATCACAGGGCGGTGTTCCCGTCGCTACATGGGTCGAGTGCGACGCGTGCGGCGGCAACGGGCGCTTCGATCCTGCAAACCGCTTCTGCATCCCGAAGGGCTCTGGCAAGGGCATTCCGGGGCAGGACATCACGAAACCGATGAACGTCTGGTAGACCACAGAGAGGAAGCACAGACATGACGAACCCCGAGGATGCGGGCTACGCCCGCTTGGAGTGGGCCGACGACGGCCAGGGAGGCGAGACGCCCGCGCGACTCGTCATCGATCTCGCGAACGATCCGTGCGGCACGGCGGCGTTGAAGGCGTACCGCGCGCTGATCGTCTCGCGCGAACCGGAACTCGCGGGCGACATCCAGCGCGCCATCGACGTGATCCGCAGCGTGGGCGACGCGGCCAAGCACAAGAACCCCGCTCACGCCGCCCACACGCGCGCGGACTCGACGCCCGCCCCGGACGCCCCGGAGCCCGGAGAAGAGGGACACGCGGGCAACGACGGCGCCGGGAGCCCCGATCTCAAGGCCCGCGAAGACGCCGCCGCAGCGCAGGTCGCCGCATCGCGCGACGACGGCCCCGAGAACCCGGAAGCGCCGCCGCCCCTGATCGATGACGGGCAGCCGCCCGCGCCGACGACGGACGACCTCGGACCCGAGGAGAACGGCGACCCCGACGCGCCGACGCCCGCGTTGCCGTTCGAGGGCGACGACAGCGACAGCGCGCAGAAGGGCGACGCGGAAGACGCGCAGAACGACGACGCGACCGACGCGGACCCGTCCACGTCCAACGGATCCGCGTCGTCCTGACGCGGATTCCGTGCGATCCGCGCGCGAGAAATCCGCGCGGATCGCACACGAAATCCGCGCGCATCGCGGCAAACGTGAAGTAATGGACCCCTGCGTCTTGTGACTAAAGGCCCTTTCAGGGACTAGACTTCGCGGACGGGCGCCCGTAGAGTGGTTGCCGTTGGATCGATGAACGATCCAGAACACGGAAACGAGACGACATGCGCTACCGCACGATGACACGCAAGAACGCCCGCACGCTCCACACCTCGATTTCGAGGATGGTCCGTGCCAGCGAGAAGGCAGAGCGTCATGCGCAAGCCCGCACGGAGCGCTCCGTGATCCGCAAACTCGACAACGAACTCGCCAAGGGAGAGAACGTGGTTGTCCTCGGCCTGACCAGCCCGCAGTTCGACGCATGCCGGACTGCATCCATCTTCGGCTACCGCCCGCACACCTTCCGCAACCGCAACTAGACATCGACAGATTTGCGCACGGGCATGCGTCCGACCCGCGCGCACCGAACAGGACGCGATTCACCGACACACAAGGAACCAGAACCATGACGACCGAGAGCAACGACAAGCCCGCCCGCAACCCGAACGCACGCCCCCTCGGCGCGGCCCGCAAGTGGAGCCGCGAGCAGGGGATCGAGGGCGGCCTCGCCCTGATCTCCGAGGAGCAGCGCGTCGCCGTCGGCAACGCGGTCCTCGGCCTCCAGAAGGCGCAGAACAAGTTGAAGCGCCTCAAGGGCAAGATCGAGGAGACGGAGCAGGGCATCACCGACGCGCAGCAGGTGCTGGAGCGTCAGGCCAGCGGCCTCCGCGCCGTGTCCGAGGCCGCGCAGAAGGCGGCCGACGAGTTCCTGTCCCGCCAGCAGCAGGGCGACGGCGAGAGCAAGGGCGACGACACGCCCGAGCCCGCGACCGCCGACGCGTCCTCGTCCGGCGACGACGGCGCGCCCACCTTCTAGGGGCACCGACACCCCCGCGCGCGGCGCACGTCGCGCGCGGGGGAA
>FUIF01018205.1_pt1 | contig 36841 bp, 52 predicted proteins | sample 1003461 | NCBI WGS metagenome assembly FUIF01 (sample SAMEA80401918, study PRJEB19352) | marine metagenome
GGCGTTGGCTTTGGTTGAGCGTTCGAGTGGTCAAGCGACTGAGTTTCGTCGTCAGCTACACTATCAGTGCCAGCGCGACCACGCTGCAGCGGTACGGGCACACAACGACAGAGTTGCGATTGATGTGGGGATTGCGCAACAGAAAAATCGTGGTGGCAGGTGAGTGTGGCTCCGATTGAAAATTTTATGAATGCATCTGAGTGCCGACCAAGATACGTCGTAGTCGCCACCGGTGTGATCCAGATTCAATCCAATCCGATGGATTTGGCCGTTGCCCCGGATAGGGTACAAATCCCCGTGTGCGTCAAAACTGTCCATGTCGTTGGTTTTGGGATTGAGGATCCTGAAACTCTCAGGTTGAACGCATTGGAAAAAATCAGCGACGCGTACCCTGAGGCTGATAACCTATGTGCGAACGTGATGGATATCCCAAAAACGCTCAAACCCCAGGAGGTGTGTTAGTATGAGATTGTGGATTTTGTCGATACTGTCGTTGGCGGTTCTGCAATACTGCACGTTTGATTGGGTCCGTAGTGACTCCCCTATTCCGGCTGATCCAGAGATACAACAGGATGTGCCATCCCAGACAGTGCATGTAGTTCATCGTCAGACGATCAAGAAGGCGATTCCAGAGAATGTGGCATTTGAGTACAAAGTTGGTTACGTCGAACCCTCACCGGGTGAGTACCTATTCAGCTACAACGCTGCATTGCCCCGTCGTGCGGCGTCTGTTGGGTTGCCTCTCTACGAGATAGACGCAGTAGACACGGATCAGATTTTTGCAGCTGCGGCGGCAATGCATCGCAGTGGCGACGTATACACTTATATCGAGAGTTACACTGATCCCGAAACACGTGGCAAGACGGAGGAGTTGACACATGCGTTGGCTATAGAGTTGTACCGGTTCGGTATACCTATTGAGCGGATCAAGCGGCGTGAGAAATTGGTAGGCGATCGCAATTATGTGTATGTTGCGTTGGCGGCAATCGGAGATATTTGGTGATTGGCGACCTTGAAAAGCGTATGGGGCGTGATAGTATTGAGCGCAATCGAGTGCATGACTACATCAACGACTCGATAGGTCACTATGATGCGTCAATGTGTAAAAAGACGCTCAAATCACGTCACGAGCGTCTGCGTGATTCCGCGATGCTGAAATTTCCTGGCTTTGGGAATTCACGGGAGAAGTATTTGTCGATTGCGTTACCTATTGTCAAAGAGCAGATGCTGATGACTCGTGCATCGATCCGCGCAAATTTCCGATCGACTCAATTTTGGACAGTCACTCCTGAGAGTGTGGAGAGCAAAGTGCAGGCACGCAATGTTGAGATGTTGATCACGCAAAACAGCCGGGCTACGAACTGGAAAAGTGTTTCGTGGCAAAAGCACACCGAGCAGATATCGAAATACGGCGCGACAGTGAATTACTCTGCCCCATTAACAAAAATCAATAGTCAGCGTGTCCCGGTCATGCACCCGGTTTTTGGTATCACGTATGACCGCGTAGACAAAGAGATGCACACCGTGTACAACTCTGTTATTGATGTTCGCAATTATGGTCAAGATCCAGGTATTGCGTGTGCAGAGGATAGTCCGTATCAATTTCATCGTGAGCACATGCATATCAGCGAGATTAAGCGTCGTGTACTTCTGGCGGAAGAAAACGAGAAGTTGGGTGGTACGAATCCGTGGGACAAGAAGTTACTGACGAAGAAGTTGGGTCAACTCAAAGATGGGTACCAAGACGCCAAGTACTACAGTGGTCAGGAGAAGCACAGGACTGACGGTAGTGGGTACAACAAGCACTATTTCGACGTCCTTCACTGGTTTGGGATATTACCAATTGAGGGCAATGAGGATTCTCCCCATGTTTACTACGCGGTATTACTTGAGGGCGACATTGTGCGATTCCAGCAATTGGAGTATTACCAGGAATCACCATATGACATTGTGCGCACCGATGCTCACGATATGTATTGGTGGGGCAGCCCACAGGGCGAGTATCGGATTCCGCACCAGAATTTTTTGAATATCCATATCAATGCAACGAAAGACTCATTAATCAAATCGATGAAGGAATACGTTTTTTTTGACAAGAACGCTGGTATCCCGGAAAATTTACAGCAGATCATGCCGTGGGGCGGCATGGTGCCGGTTGACGTGCAAAACGATCGGCGTGTGAGCGACATTTACAATAGTTTCCGCAGCCAACCAGTGGATATTCGTGGCAGCGACTGGATTGCAAACAAGGTTGAGCAGCAGATGCGTGGCATGTCGTCTCGTCCTGAATTGACGCAGGCCGGTGGTCAGCGAGCGGTTGCTGCAAATACCGCGACTGGTGTTGAGGCATTGCAGGCGCAAGGTGATTTGATGCAGGGGGATTATTTGGAGCAGATAGCACATGGAACAGTAGCGATTGGCCACACGAATTATGAGCTACTGAAGCATACGCTACCGCCATTTTTTGATGTATCAACACCGGCGACGGGCAGCAAGGAAATGACACTTATCGACATCATGGGTGCTATGTCGTTCGAAGTTCATTCGAGTCTGACAAAAAACCGCCGCAGTGAATTGCAGCGTTATCAGAATGCGCTCACGTGGTGGATGAATATGGCCGGCACAGGACATCCAGCATTCCAGTCTACTGATCCAACGCCGATATACCGCGAGGTGTGGCGCATGCTTGATGTAGGCGATGTCGACGAGATCGTCCCGGAGGAACCAATAAACGTTGATGGTATGGGTGTACCCGGACAGCAAATACAACAACCCGCACAAGGGGCAATAAATGTGGCGCAAGGACAAGGACAAGCGGGAGGAATCGTTTAAGCTCGCAGAGTTGCAGAGCAAGGTAAACGATCTTCGCGACGCTCTTTCTCAACATCCTGATACAGTGTATACGAGATTGCGCGTATTTGACGTTGATAGTCGTCCATTTAATGCGGCAATGCGTCCAATTGCGCAAAGTGAGGAATTGCGGTTCATGTTACACGTTAACCGAGAGCAATTTATCACAGATTCGTATAAACTGAGTGGCGACCATCAGCAGCGTGCCATAGGTATGGCGATGGCGATGGATATCTTGCAGGAAATGCTTGACGCTGAATTGAACAAGAGTTGGGATCAAGGCGAGGGTGTCGATGCATAACTTTTTTGACTTGCGGCGTCAGGATGAATACCCTGATGATGTCAACCAACACATTATAGGTTTGGCTCGGGGATTTGATCCTGATAGGCAATTGGAGAATCAAATGTTATACATGCAGAACAACAAGCTGTATGGAGACATACGACGTTATTGGTACATCAATGGCGTACCAATGGTAGTATTTTCTGCCAAATGCCAACGAGGAATTTTCTGCGTGGCGACGGCCACACATGTCGATGACTTGAAGCAGTTTTTTCGCGCTGGTGAGCATGGTCCGGTTATCCGTGATATTACGGCGCGAAGCAGAAATGTTTCCTTCGGGAAGCAGAAGCATACACCTGAAAAAGGAAAAAATGATGGCAGATCAAACAGAAGGCGAATTTTCACTCGGTTCCTATTTAGGCGCTGAGTCTTCAGATACATTGGCTCAAGGCTCTGAGGGCGATGGTGATCACCATAATAGCTCAAACGGGTCTGCTCAGAATGATGGTCAAGGACAGCCGCGACCCGACGATGGGTTGAGTCAACAACCGCAAGGCACACAGCCGCAACAACCAGACGGGGATGCACAACCCCAAAAGCAAGGCGAGAACGCCGAAGATCAACAGGGACAAAATGCCCAACAAGATAAAAATGACCCGATTTCGCAGATGTACAAATCTGCTGATGGTTTGGATGTTGAGCGTATGATGGGCGACATTAAGTTGGGAGAGTCGTTATTTTCGCACGAATTGCCGCAGCAGAAGAAAGGTGAACCGCCGCCTGAACCGGAGTTGCCATGGTATGAGCAGCGACAGCAAGAAGATGCAGAGCACATCAAAGCGCTGCAGCAGAATTTGACGTCGCCACTGGAAATGGCATATCAGGCAATCGAGTCGGGGGCAGATCCAAAACAAGCTCTACAGCAGGCATATCAGAAGGTGTTGCAGGTCGTAGGGGAAGAAGAGAAGCAGCGTCAGCAGAAGCTACTGAGTGAGCATTTTGAGCGTGGTGCGCAGCAAGAAAAGACTGTAGCACAGAAAGAGAAACAAGCCGCTGCGGTGTATGCGAACACGCAGAATTTGGCACAAAAGCTCGGTGGTGAGCAGCAGTATCGTGCGATTATGTTTACGCCAGCATATGGTGGTGACCTACTGAATCATGCATTTGACCGCGAGACAGGTGGCAAGTATCCACCCGGAGAAGACCGCAACAAAGCAATTCAGCAATGGTTTTCCGAAAACGCCGCAGATGGGAAATGGTTGTCGATGATAGCCGAAGCCGCACGTGGGCGCATGCTGGCAAAGCGATACCCTGATATTGTGCAACAGTTGCAACGCAGATGGACTGCCGATTACCGGCAGCGCAGCGAAGCAGCTGGCAACAAAAACACTGGGCGTGCACCGGCTCAAGTAGCTGGTTCGCAGCTTCAGGCATGGATTAACAAAACATAGTAGGATAAAATTATGGCAACTGTATCAAGAAATGCTAATATTTCGCCACGGACGTCGGATACGGCGACCCAGAGCGAAAAGAGAGACGTGTCGAGTGAATTGCGCATGCTGTTTAACAGAAAGACGCATACACTCAATCTTGTTCGAAAAAAAGAAAACGATGGCACTATGGGCGGGGAACCAAGCATAGGTATGCGCAAGGCGACGCGTAACCGTATCGAATGGTTTACCTTTACTCCATTGGGGTCAACGGTAACGGCATCAACCTGGACCGCAGGTACTAACACCTTGGCGGTTACTGATGCAACAGACCTGAAAGCGTATGATACGCTGATTAACACGTCTAACAACGCTGTTGCGCGTGTTGACAGTATATCTACCAATGATGTGGTAGTTACCGCAATTGGTGGTACGTTTTCGGCGTCAGCGAATGACGAAATCATGATCTTGGCGACTGCGTACCCGTCTGGCTCATCCAGCCCGTCGCGGATTCATAAAGACCATGACAACAACTATAATATCGTGCAGGAATTCCGTGAGCCAGTTGAAATCGCTTGGGACGCGATGAAAAATGATCACTACTTCACAAATGATATTTTCGCGCAGTACAAAAAGCAGAAGCTCTATCAGGCGTTGCGTACCATTGAGAAAACATTTGTTTTCGGGAAACGCCCGTCCAGTAATAACGTTACTGCTGGCGGTTCTGCACTGACGAGTTCATTTGGATCTATGCAAGGTATTTATCATTGGGCGCAGAATGAGTATTCTGCTGGAGGCGCGTTGACGTACAAGACGTTTACGACTGATGTAATTGACATGCTTGATGATAGCGCACCCGAAGGTGATGACTGGATAATGCTTTGTTCTAATCTTACCAAGTCGCGTATGAGCCTCTGGGGGACCGACCACTACCGGATTGACGGTAAAGAATCTGAATTCGGCTATGTGTATGACAAATACACGACAAGCCGCGGAACGGTTCGTGTAGTTGCGCATGAAGCCATGGAGAGTGGCGCATATGCGAACCAGGGGCTTATATATCGTCCGTCTGAGCTGAAATATGCCTACATAGAAGGCTACGACATTCAGATCAATGAAAACATTCAAGGAACCGACGAGCACACCAAAGCCGACGAAGTATTTGGATACCTTTCACTTGAGGCGACGGATGCCGGACGCTCCGCACTCATAATCAAGGACATGTTCTAAATGAAGAAAGCAACAATTATCATCGGTTTGATGCTGTTGGTGGTATCTGTTTTTGCTGCAGATCGAGCATCAACAGATGACTACTCAAACGGGTCGGCGTATTATAACCCGTCTGGCCTGAAAAATGCGCCTGGCACACGGCGTATTTACCTGACCGACAATGATGCGCTTGAGGCGACCGATACGATTTCTGCCGACGAAGAAGTGATCTATGGTCCGTACAAGTTCTCAGTTGGTGAGTATGCGAAGATTCCGGATGGTTTCTTCTTGACGGTTCCGACTCTCACTATAGCATCAGGTGATTCTATCAATGTAGCTTGGCAGCCGTTACCGGATACATCAATCGCTGACACGATTACTACGTGGAATGTGGTTGATACTGTGACCAGTACAGGGCTACAAAAATTTATCACACTTGATAGTACTATTGCAACGCATCTCCTGTTTCGTGTCCATAATTTGGACGGAACAGAAGTACAAATAAGCAACCCTATTTCTGTAATTTTGCGGGAGCGCAGGGACTAACGAGGCTCTTGCAATATTGTGTGTGCCTGAGCGCGTGATCGTGTTTTGGGCACACACTCCTAACCTCAATAAGGGAAAAGACAATGGCGAAAATGGCGAAAGTATCGCAAAATGGTTTGAAACCACGAGATATATTCGTAGATCCCGAAACAGGCGTAGAAGCTGATTTTTACGCAAATAAAGAAGGGATTAAAGTCCCATATCATGTGGTCGATGCACTGGGAGATCCAATTCCAGAGCGTGACCCAAAGGGCAATGAACGCATTGATCCGGCATCGGGCAAGCCGACATATATTGTTGATCATGCAAAATTCCAATTACGTCAGGGCTTCGACGCGACACATACGGCAGTGTCGCGATATGCGTGCGAAAACGCTTCGATGTATGAGTTTGACGGCGAAGAAGTGAGTTTACAGGGTGGCAAGCCTGTGCGCAAAGAACAGGGGTGGAAAATATACCACACATTGCTTGACTTGGCAAAAGACAAAAATAACCAAACAATTTTTCTCGGAGAAGGTGAATTTGTCTCACATCTGGAATCTACACCAGATTCGTCGATGAAAGAAAAGCACTTGCAGCGTCTCGTTGACGAAGGCTCGAGAGAGCGCCATGATCTTAATGAACAGCTCGCTGAGGCACAGCGGGTTATCGACGAGATTAAGGCAAAGAGTAAAAAACAGGATTAGTTTATGAATTGGACGCAACAGCTTGGCAATGTACTTCTTAGGTTTCGTGCACAGTTGAACCTTTCCAGTGTCACGGGTATTACTGATTTAGCACTTGACCATGCCAAGCGTGCACAATCAACACTTTGGGGTCTGAAGGAGTGGTCGCCGCTACTTAAGCGTGCGGCCCTTACTGTCTCCGATAGAGTAGCTACACTGCCGTCTGATTTTGGGCGACTTATTCAGGGCGGGGTGTATGAAGACAGTGATGGGACAGGGCATCCCGACTATTACTATACTCTCAATGGAGACTACCAGACGGGGTATCGATGGGCAAACGAATTCGATGCCAATACGAGTGCGTTTGTATGGAAAATTGAGTTTCACACCGCACCAAGCAACCCATATGTTGCATACATACAGGTGTTGCCGGAATTGACTGGCTCGTCAAGTTATCTTTTTTTCCCGCAAGAATTGTTACTTTCGCAGATGAAGCTGCATTATTTAGAGGATCGCAATAAGCCTGATTCTAATGCGTATCAAGTCGCACAGAATAGTTTCTGGCGTGAGTTGCAGAATTTCGTCAATATGACACAGTATCAAAATGTGTCGTTGCGGCAGGAAATACGTGGTCCATATGGCGAACCAGTATCACAACCGGGGTACAATATCGACGACGGAGAGATACCGGGCGGCAACTTGCATCTTGATCCAGACGAACATCCGAAGGTTGGGTATTAATGGGCTATCCGTCTCAGGTAAAACACAAGGAACTCCAATGGGAGTCTTTTGGTGGCGGTCTAAATACCGTTGATGACCCACTTGCGATACAAGATGGTCAGTTACATGCAGGAAGCAAAAATTTTATTTCTCGTTCGCGAAGCGTCAAGTGGCGTCCTGCCGCACGTGGTATAAAGTCAACGGCTGTATCGTCAAGTGCTCTATGTAAAGGCGCATTTGAGTATCTGCAAACAGACGGAACGAGTAGAAAGATGGCGGTATATGGCGGCACGCTCTACGAGGTAAATACGTCTGATGGGACATTGACATCGCGGTATGTACTTGGTGGTAGTGGTGTCGCTTGGGGTGTTGCGGTGCGCGATGTGTTTATTTGCGCCAATGGCACTGAGGTATGCAAAGTTGAAAACGATACCGCTTACCAATTAGGCATTACGCCACCGTCTGGCGCAAGTGCCGCTGCGGTTGCTGGAGGGACATTGTCTGATGGTGACTACCAAGTATATGCCGGTTACGGACGTGATGTCGGCGGTACGATAGTTTTGTACTCCGTGGGGCAAAATTTGGGGACTGTGACACTCGGCAGCGGGAACAATACGGTCAGGGTTAGTAGTTTCGCGCAATCAAGCGACGCACAAGTAACAGATCGAGTTATTTGGATGACAAATGCAGATGGTGGTGTAGCGTACCGATACTACACTGCAGACAATAATGCCACCACAACCCATGACGTTACGAGCGACTCAGCACGGAATACATCAATAACATATGAAGCTTTTGCTGCAAGTAGTATCCGTCCCGGCGCATTTCAGGTGATACACTATCACAAAAATAAGATCCTTGGAGTGATTGACAATCTTGTTTATTACTCAAAAAATGGATCGACGGTGTATGACTTTGAGCGATTCCCGCAGCTCAATGTCAATGCTTACCCGTATCGTATCAATGCGATATTCTCAATTGGCGAGGAGTTGTTTTTCTCATGTGGAGATGCGAATAAAATCATCTGGCAGCCATTTGGTGATATGGCTCAGGAATTCTATGTTTCGGATGACCAGTTCGGTTTTAAATATCCTAAGACTATATCAAATTGGGGTCCGGGGTGATCGGGTTGACGAATGACGGAGTGCGCATATTTGACGTTGCGACGAGGCGTTTCATTGACCAAGAAATATCGTATTTCATAAAGCCAGAGATAAAAGAAGCGTATGATGGTGACGCAACAGATCACCAACCATGCGGCATTGTCAATCGCCGCGATAACCCGGTAAAGCGTACAGAGTACATACTTTCGTTTCGGGATACAACACTTGGTAATGTCGGTAACAATGTTCGTGCTGTGCTTAATTTGTCGGAATTAAAACTCTTTGGTGGAACTGACATGATCGCGCCATGGGACTATTGGGAAGTTGGTTGTGAGTTTCTTTTGCGCGACAAAGACAACAGCCTGTTTTATTTCCAAAATGCGTCATCTGACAGCACTATATACGTAGAGTCAACGGCAACCCTTGCTGATTTAGAGGTATATCCGTCATCAGGGACACTAATTAGTAGTGCTACAGTTCCGACGCACATTATCAAAACAAAGCAAATTATGCCTAATGTAAAAGGCGTTATTAGGGTCAACGAAAATGGGAATAGCTATATTTTGATGCAAAATATTAGATCGGTGATTGCCCGTGTTGTTTTGCGCGACCAGACGAATGAAAGTGAAGAGCGGACGATTGACTCGAATGCCACAGTCCCATTATTTGGTGTCGCAGTATTTGGAGAGGCTATTTTCCCAGGCGAGTCGCCATTCGTTAAGCGGTTGGCTCGATACGACTTTACTGTACTAAGTGGTCGCATTGTACATGTAGAAATTGAGCAGACACAAGATGACCCAGATTTTGAATCATATCTTATTTATTTGGAATCCACCCATACACAGGACCCATACACATGAAAAAATCACTACTTTTTATCCTTGCTGTTTGTTCGGCGCTCTATGCGTTGCCGACGATCACGATACCGCACACGTTTGCGCAATTCGACACAATACGCGCATCCCACTTCAACGACAACTTCGATTCTTTGCGCATCCCACTGAATATTTTTTTTAGTGACACTCTTGATGCTGCATTTATACGATTTGATGATTTGGAGAGCGGTGACACTCTTCTCGACTCCATACGTGTTACTGGCGGTACGATCACTCGTTTATATGTGAGTGATTCAGCGTTTATTGACACAACTAGAATTAATGTGCTGGGTGTATCGACGAGCGCTGATTTTTCCGGTGCGACGATTAGCGATTTAGGGATAGTTACAACGATTGACATCAATGGCGGTACCATAGATGGAGCTACCATTGGTGCAAATAGTTCCAGCACCGGTGCATTTACTACCCTGTCAAGTTCTTCGACAACAACGATAGGAGACGGGACGGACGACAATGTGGCCGTGAATGCACGTGTGACTACAGACGTGGACCCGGACGCAGACAACACGTATGACTTGGGTGGTTCTTCGTTGGAATGGAAAGATGTTTATATTGATGGGGAAGCTCAGACTGACACGTTGACAGTTTCGGAATATGCGACGTTTGCGGGTGTGACGATCGCCGACTTGGGTACTGTTACGACATCCGATATCAACGGCGGTACCATTGATGGAGTCACGATTGGTGGTTCTTCTGCCGGTGCTGGTACATTTACGACGTTGGAAACTAGCGGCAATGTGGGAATTGGAGTCTCTGCTGCAGCTCGCTTACACATAAATAATAGCACCGACGAACTGGTTCGGATGGAATCCTCAAGCTCTACGGGAAGTCCATATCTATCGTGGTTTCAGAACGGCACTCAACGTTCCTATATTCGGCACCAAGACACAGATGATGAATTGCGCGTTGTGAGCGAATACGGGTTAATTGGATTGTGGCCCGGTTCTTCTGGAACGGAAACTCGTCGATTCGCCGCTTATAACGATGGAACGTTCGATTTTATACCTGGGACACAGACGTATCGGTTGGGGAATCAAGGGGACGCATTATACTTCTGGGGTCGCAGCGCTGGGTCCGGTGGAGAGTTGGAGGTTTTTAATAGTGATGGGGATGGCACTGACAGAAGTAGGATTCGTCTGTTTACACAGGGGCTCCCCAGTGATATTACCAACCGGGAATTATTGGTTGTTTCCATTGATGGTACTGACGAGGCCAGTATCTACACTGAGGCAGGTGGGTCTGGCGATGCGCTGTCGATCAATATATACACACATGGTAATTCAGACCAAATTCATTTGGCAACTTCAGGCGATGTTGGTATTGGCAAGTCGCCATCCTTCGACCTCGACGTTGCCGGAGAGATAAACTCCGATAGCCTCACTACTGATGGCTTGACCGTGGGGACAAATGGGACGCGGGTGTATGAAAGTATTCTCATATTCAAGGCTGCTGATGAAACAGTAACTTCTTCGACGACGCTGCAAAATGACAATGATTTCAGCTTCTCCATTGGTGCGAATGAAACATACATTATTGAATGCCATTTGACGGTTTCGTGGGGTCCGGGGGTTGGTGGGTTCAAATATGACTTTACCGGACCAACAAGTCCTACGAATGTAATGATTTTTGAAAATGTTGTTGGGTGGGGGACAGGTAATGCATCGGGATCTCAGATAACCGCCTTTTCGTCATCGCATAGTTTTACCGATACTGACCACGCCTATGGTGCCAATTTTATTATTCGTGGAACAATAGAAAATGGTGCCAACGCGGGGACAGTGCAATTGAGGTGGGCACAAGAAACGAGTGACGCCATAGCAGCCACGATGTGGCGCGGGAGCTACATGAAAGCCACGCAGGTAGAATAATATGGCGGAACAAAAGAAAAGTATCCTCGCCGACGCTGTAGCGTCACGGTCGCCATTAAACACGGCTTATATGCGTCAAGACAATGCATTTCAGGCGCTTAAATTTGACATTAACACCAATGACCTTATTGGCAGTTACCGTCGCAGCGCGTTGATATGTTTGTGTTTGTGTGATGCAAGCGAAGGCGGGTATGACATTACACTGCCACCTGCTCAGCAATGCCGTGGGACGATTTTTTGTTATAAAAAAAACAACACACGACGAAGATTACAACAGAATTACAATTAAAACCGCTGACCCTGAACAACTCGTGAATGCCTTTCTGCCCGAAGAGTACTCACATTATGTCAATCAAAGGGGATCTGCTCGGACGCTTATCTCTGAAGGCTCCGAGTTCCACCTGATAGGACACATACCATAATGGCGACACAGCCTAAAATCAGACCGCTATTTGATCCACTTGCAGGCCTGGGCGCGATGTCAAATCCGCAAACGAACTTGCAACCGGTTAATAACAACCAGCCGTTGTCTCTACAGGTTCAGCCGAATACATTTACTGGTATGGGTACGAGCGCGGATGTGCCAGCCGGGCAACCGTCACAGCAACAACAGGTCCCTGACCTCTCTGCCTCAAATACTACACAACAGCAGCAGAATCAGTTTGTTAATATGGTGCGCGACGCCGCGCTGCAACCGACTATGCCGACTCCGACATTTCAGCAGGTACAGAGCAACGCGCAGGACTTGCTTGCAGATCCGACGCGTGGATTTAATACGCAGCAGCAGACAAAAACAGGCATGGATCAATTTAACCGATCGGCGGCTAACCAGTTGGAGGCGTTGAGCCAGCAGACAGCGAACCGTTTTAACACCGGTGGTCGCCTTGAAGATCTGGTAAATGCGAATCTAGAAATCGCAGCCCAGCGGCCACAGGTGCGCCAACAAATTGAGAACCAAGCCCGGCAGAATGAACTCAATATGTTACTTAGTGCTCTCCAAGCTGGGTCGCAGGTCGCAGGCCAAGAACAGGACTTCAGGCAGCAGGGCTTTAACAATTTGATCAATGCTGCCGGTATTGGTGAGTCACAGGCAGGCCGTCAGGACCAGCGAGCATTACAGGAATCTGCACAAGATTTTGAGCGAGGGCGACAGGAGTCTGCACAAGGTTTTGAGCGGGAATTACAGGAATCTGCACAAGGTTTTACAGGTGAGCAGGCCGCACTTGATCGGGCACAACAGTTTGCGTTGCAGTCAAACAATATAGAAGCACAACAAGCACTTACTGAGCTACAGGGTAAAATTGCTGCAGGGGAGCAACTGCGTGCGCAAGATTTTACGCGATCATTGGAAGAACTTCGATTTGAGCAGACGCAAGCACTTGCCAGCCAAGATTTTGAGCGAGCAATTGAGTTGGAAAACCTTCGCGGTGATATTTTAGCCCAGCAGCAGCAGACACAGCGCGAGTTTGTCCGTACTGAGCGTATTGCGACGCAGGGATACATGACGCAGGAACGCATCGAAGAGCAGGATGCGCAGCGAGCACTCACTATACTACAAGCAGAACAACAGAGATCACTTAACAACGATAACATAGATGCCGCTGCGATTGCGCAAGAAAAGCAAAACCTCTTTCAGTTGAAGATGGCTACGCAGGACATGGGATTTCAAGAGCGTATGAGATACCTGGACAATGAGTTGCAGACGGCAATGGCAAACGGCAACGTACAACGCGAAAAAGAGATTCTACAATTTCAGCACAGCCAAGATCTTGAAACGCTGCGCAATCAGCAGGGATTTGAAGAATCTATGGCAGAATTACAATCGCGTTTGCGTACTGCAGAAGCAAACAACGACTACGAAAACCAGCGAGCACTACAGGACTTAGAATTCCAATTCCGCGCAGACCAGGCGTATGAAGATCGACTTATACAAAATGCACAATTGGCACTCGCACAACGAGGACAAGACTTTGCCGAATTCAGTGCACAATACGCACAAATAAAAGAGCAGAACCCTGATGCTGCGCTCAGCTACCTTAACCAACAACTTGGTCCAGATTTTCAAGTCGCGAAACTCGATGAGAAGCAAGCGATTATGGATTCACTTGCTGTAGAATTTGAGGCCAAAAAAGCTGCCTACGCGCAGACGCATCCCGATAAGGTTGCAAATGGGCAGTTGACGGAAGACGGTCTCGCCGATTTCAACTCGTGGATCAACGAAACGATGTACGGTGAGGGTGGCAGTATGAACAGCGTTATGAACGCGGTTACCAATGTCGCCAACGCACTCGGAAGCCCTGAAAGCGATGAGTATCGTGCGCTAGATGCTAAGGCCACTGATTGGTCCGGACGTATGGAAATCGATGGACGCGGGTTTTGGAATCCGGATGTCGCAAAAATAGTCAACCCACCGGCAATCAATACGCCGTTTAGATCCAATGGACGATTACTGGTAGCAACGTCTGGTGTTGCTGAGGAAAAACGCGGTCAAAATTATCAGTACTTTACTGCACGTGACGTTCTTACCGGGGCGACGGTTACGGTGAAGGCAAACCGCAAAGCTGGTCGGATTACGATTAGTGGACTACCAAAAGAAACAAACCAAGTCCCTGAAGCGGGTGGTGAATTCAGTACTGCGACTTTGCCTGGTGGCAGCAGTGGCAGTGGTGGGGCAGTAATATAGGAGAGGTAATATGGCAACATTCTTAAATTCACAAGATTTCAAGTTGCAATCACCGGCTCTTATGCCTGTCAGTAGCGGTGGAAATGCGTTGTCTGGTGTTGGTGGCCTATCAGGTCTGCTCGGTCTTGGTGCCGCCGCGGTAGGTGCCCCGTGGCTTACTCCTCTTATCACACTCGGTGGGCAAGCAATAAGCGGTATTGGTGCTCATCAGGCGGCAGCAGAAGAAGAAGAGCGACGCCGCAAAGAAATTGAGCGGCAGCAAATGAATCTTGATCGACAGTTTTTTGCAGATCAGGGGAATATCTCGCGCAGTGCGAATATGCAAGGCTTGGATATGCTGAATCAATCGTTTGTGCGTGCACGTGACAATGCATCGCGTCGTGGCTTAATAAATGACATTAGACAGGTGTATGGCTGATGGCTGGTGAATTTCTACAGAATTTAGGGCAGGGATTGGTAAACAGCTCGCTGCTGTTTCAGCAAAACCTTGACGAGCAACAGCGTCGTCGCCGGCAACAGGAAATGGACGCACTTGCAAAATTCAAGTTGTTGCAGGAAGCCCAGGCAGCACAGCAGCAGCAACAAGCAGTTGCGTCACAGGCCCGACAAAATTCGCTACGTGAACAGGAAGCACAAGGACTTCTTGGTCAGTTTACGCGTGGTTTGGCTGGGCAGCGTGCTATGGAAACACTTGGCGCAGATTCGAGTGTCGCACTATCGCCTCGCCCACAACCGACTGGACAGATGCCAAGCAAATTGGGACAGCTGGATTTTTCACAAATGCAGACGCAACGTGCGTCCACTGCTACGATTCCGGAATCAATAGCACGTCCAGCGGCGCAGATGACAGAATTACAAGCTCGCCTTGCTGGATTGCGTGATCTCTCATCTGTTGATCGCACGCTATCACGTGCCGAGTTTGAACAAGATGCACGCCTGGCACGTCAGCAAAAGATTGAAGACCGCGACATTAGCCTTGAGGAGTCGGCAAAAGATCGTGATCTGCGGGAGCGTCAAGTGCGTACCGGTGAATCGCGACTTCAATTAGAGCGTGACAAAATTGCCAATGAGCAGGAAGTTAAAGAAGCACAGGTGAAAATACCAGGGTTTACGCCAATGTCCGGGGTAGAAATAACAAAAGACAGTGTGAAAAAATAAAAGAGGTGGCTCCAAAAATTGAACAACTGGGGTCATTACTTGGAAGGGCTGAAGAGTTTTTTAACAATCTTGCGGGAAGTGTTGAGATTGTTGGAGCAGATGCGCAGAGAGCACAATCACTAGCACGACAGATGCAACTTGCTTTTAAGGAAGACACATTTGCTAATCTTGGCGTTTTGGCTGGTCCGGATTTGAGTATACTTGAGGCTGTTATTCCGAACATGTCTGGCTTGCGTGCTGGTGCCACCGCTGCGATTATTGGAGATGTTATTACGCCCGCATTGGAAGAATTTCGTCGGAGCTATGAAAATATGCGTGAGTTGGAATACTCGGTACATGGGTTTGTACCCAATCGTGGTTTTGTCTCTAATGGATCAACTGCATCAGATAGTGGAAATTTTGAAATCATTGGTGTTCGTGATGTACCAGAAGGTGGACAGTAATGCCAAAGATCTATGATGTAAGAACACCTGATGGTAAAACGATTAGTATCCGAAGTCTTGATGGTCGTCCGCCTACAGCTGAAGAGGCTCGCCGGGTGTGGGAGTCGCAGCAACAAAGTAGTGTTTCCGTTTCTGCGCCTATTACAGGCAGGCTGCAGGGAGGTATATCAATACCAACAAATACACAGGGTATTCGCATTGTCCCAGGAGAAAGACAACAGGAACAAGAGCAACGCCAACGCCCCCCTAACGCATTGTTCCCAATGGCGTCGCAGATGCAAGGCGCAGGTGGTAAGACGCTTGGTGGCGCAATTGACATCGTAACCGCCCCGGATAGATTCCTCGCGGGCTTACGCGGAGTTGCAGAGGCCGCTGCAGGGACAATGACGCCAGAGAAAAAACAGCAACTCTCGCCACGCAATCCCGATGCGATGTTGCTCAGGCCAGAGATAGATGAGGCGAAACGAGTGGCGAGAGAGACCGCACGTAAAATGCCTGATGAAATGGGCCGTGCTTTTCTTATGTCTGCACTAAATCCGAGCGGGACATTTGGAGGTGGTTTGATGTCCGCACAGGCTTTCGGTGATGTGTTGGAAGACAAGCAAAAGTCTGCCGCTATTGGGGAAGATGTTGTCGGTAAAACAGCAGGGATGGGGATAGAAATGGCTGGAGGCCTTGTAAGCGGAGCCTTGCCAGGTAAGGTTGTAAGCACAGTGAGGAACATCGTCGGCAAGTTTGGTAGTCTTGCCCGTGGTGGCAAGACTTCAACTAAAGCTGTTGCTCGTGGTATTGAGAGTGCCGCTGATCCTATCTCAAGAATACCTCAACCAAAAAATATTATTGAAAAAGTACAAGACAAAATTAGTCGTCTCACGCCACGGCAGAAAGAGGTAACGGCGGCAGTTGCTGGTGATATTGGGGAAGATAGATTTGTAGAGATATTGAAGCAAGGCACATTGTCTCGTGTACCGGGGCAGGATACTCCTGTCGATTACGTTGCTAAACGTGCAGAAAGCGTTTTATCGCAATTAAAAAGTGATTTTTCTAAAGCAGGAGACAAAATAACAGAAATTGCTCGCAATTCTGACGAACTAATACCGACTAGTGAAATCAAAGAATTATGGGCAGACTATCTTAGACGCACAATGGATGCAGGGATTAATAAAAATGGGAAAGTTGTCCCATTACGCGGCGAAATTCGAGATCCGTCCGCAAAGTCAGACTTGCAACAAATAACCAATCGTATTATGGCAATGGACGAAACAGAGTCAGCCATAAATGCACTTAATACAGCTCGCACAATTGAGAACGTGATTGATGTTGTCAGTCGTACACGTGAGCGCAATGCGGAGCTTATTGACGTAGTTGCTGGTGGTGTTAGTCGAGACATACGCGACCGTCTCAAAAAACTACTTGGCGATGAATTTGTAAAAGCGAACGCAGACTTTTCGATAACCAAAGAAATACATGATGCATTAGCGAGTGGCCTTGGGAAACAGACTATTAAAGGCGAGATCGGAGACCGGTCAATAAATTTCATACGTTCTATTTCAGCGGCAGCAGGAAATGTACAATCCAAAAATAGACGAATACTTAAAGCGGTCTCAAAAAAAACTGGGGTTAATTTAATCCCAGAGGCCGAGGCTGCAATGATGGCAATGTTCTTACAAAATCCGGAACAGGCAAAAACTATCATTGCTGCAGTTCCGGATGTAATTGGAAAATTCCGGTTCGGCCCATACCAAGGTATGGTCGCGGCTGTTTCAAACGCATCGAATATTCTCAGGCCTTCACAATTGGAAGAAGTGGTGAGTTTGGCACGACGAGCGGCAGCTCCGCCACCCGGAACATTACAACGCACACTCGGGCAAGCTGCACAAATCCCGCGTATGATGACACAACCGGCATCACGTACCGGAGCACGTATGTTGGGGCAGGGTATACTTGGGGTACAACAAAACCAAAATGGACAACAGCAGCAGTCATTCCCAATCCGTGACCGCAGTGGTCGCATTGTCGCGACGGGGGTTCGGTGATGCGTGCCAGTGAGGCCGAAAAAATGTTTATGGAGGCGTTCACAGCCACAAAAAAAGCGGCAGAATACGTCCCAACGGGGATACAAGACGTCGTAATTAAAGAATTTGGGTCCGGTGATTGGGATGTCGTAACTGACGAGAAACCGAACAAAGTCGGGAAAACATGCACCGGCGCAGCAATCGCCAGAGCTATCATATGGCCCGAGTACGCCGATAAATACTTTCCCGATAAGCTCTATCAGGATTGGAAGTATCCGAAAGTTATGTGTATATTGGCGTCCAACGAAAACCTGCAAGAAGGTAAGCCAATACGCCAAGAAATAAAACAGTGGTGGCCTGCAGGACGATATACAGAGCACAAATCGGGCGCAGCGTATGTGAAGCGCTATGAGACCGACACCGGATGGGTAATACACTGTATGAGCTTCCAACAGGAGCCAGAGCAGTTCGAGGGGCCCTTGTATGGGTTCATTTGGATTGACGAAGTTCCCAAGCCGTGGCAAATTGTGGCAATGACGTCAAGACTCGGTGACGGTGGAGTAATACTCAACACTATGACACCGCTTGCGGCTGCTGCAGCAACAAAAGTGTATGACGACCTCGCAGACCAAGGATTAAAGGTGCTTAATCTTACTGCCGACGTCTATGACGACGACAGCGAAAAAGGACCGTACAATCGCCTGAAAACGCGACGCGGGAGGCGTACCCACGAACAGATTGACAAGTGGGTTGCCGGCATTGCCCCGTCGTATCGTGCGGCGCGTGTGCATGGTCAGCGTACTGGTGGCGGTGGCCTTCTGCATCCAGGGTTTAACAACGATGCGCACGTCATAAGAATACACGACTTTTCAGAATATGCCGCCGCAAACCACTATATGGTGATAGATCCAGTCGGTGGAAGCTACTACCCGTTTGTGCAGTGGTGGATGGTAACACGCGATAACCGGGCAATATGCTACAACGAGTGGCCGGACAAAAATGAATTGGGCGACATGTTCTATGACCAGGCCCGCAAAACTATGCGTTGCCCGCATAGCCTTGAAACAATATCTGATATAATGCTCGTGAAAGATTTTACACAATTCGGATATGCGATACGTCAACGAGTAGTTGATCCGTTGTTTGCGCGTGGTAGCAAAGATCCGTACCACAAACGGAGCACCGGGGTGATTGATGAGTTTATGCAGGCGAGTATGAATAAGATAATTCTCACTATGGCACCCGTCGAGCGCATTAGCGTCCAGACCGAAAACATCAATAACCTTATGGAATACAACAGGCTGGCTCCTGTATCGAGCATGAATCGACCACGCGTACAATGGGCTTCACATTGCTTGAATTCGATACGCTCTGCGCAACGGGTGCAGTACAAAGAGGAGTCAGAAGAAGTAAACGAGGAATACAAAGATCCAGACGACTGTACCCGGTATTTTCTTGCTGCTATTGGCGGTGATCCAATATGGAAAGACTTCACGGAAAAACCTAAACAAAAGTACTACTCTGCGCCACCAGAGCAAAACCTCGGAACGAGTGCCATAGCGATCGGATAGGATATGCAGGAGTATATTACACAACTCGGATTATCAATTGGGATACCAATCGCTATCGGCCTTTTTGCTCGTCTCGCACCAAAGAAACGCATTTCGGATGGCATTAGGCGTCTTGATGCATTTTTGGCGGCAAAGGTATCGTGGTTGGTTAAGAATACATTTGAACGCGGGGCATATGCGCTCGGCGTAAGTCTGTCGAAGCTACTGACTTCGAAGGTCGGTGCGAAGTTAGGCGAGAAGGTAGAAGAGGGAATCGTAAGAACCATCGTAACGTGGATCGCGGATATCGTCGCTGTTACAACTAACAGAATTATTGAATTGGTTATGGCACTCCAATCCGTGCCAGACGAATTCATGAAAGGTGTAGAAAGTGACAACGAAGACGACAGCACAAAAAAACAGTGAGACGATACAGACCATTGAGGGAGTATTGTCACGCATTCGCATTTGGTGGATTATACTTGGTATCCCATCAATCACGGCAGTGGTTGGGTGGGTTGGATCTATGGCGTACACGGCATTTGCTGAAGGGCCGGTAGAGCAGACGGTTAGACATCATATAGAGACTCGTGTCGTGCCGGTACTTGACACGCTACGGCAAGCAAATGAAGATCTGAGGCAAGTACAGGAAGCACAGGCTAAGATTAATCAGCGGATACTGGACTTCTTGGAAGTTATGGCAACACCCGAGCAAAAAAAAAGGTAGAAGATAAAGACGAGTGGCGGCGTCGGTGGGATGAAGACGGGAATACAGATTAAAAAAGCCCGGTGGATACGCAGCCCACCGGGGGCTATGCCAATGAATTGACATAGGGGTTATCTCACTCTAAGAATAATATTCCTAATATAATTCATCGGTAGTACACCAAGTATTCTTTCTCTTCACCCGGTATTGCATACTTGAAATACCCCAAAAAGTAATGAGTATTCGTTTGCTTACCGTTCTCAGCTGTCCTACTCGTCAAAATTTGGCATAGATCTGTTACTGTTACATCTAATCCCTGCCGCTGGTATGCCTTCTGTATCGACTCTTCTGATAACCCCCCGTCTATTCTCAGTATATGTTGTTGTCGCGGATTTAATTCACCAGGCTCGAAAGCGAATGTGTTGTATGATTCTTTCATGCCGATACCCCCCTTATTTATTGTTCTGGTTGTATCGGATGAATCGGCGAACACGCTCCTCGTCCAACATCACCGTGATACACGTATCCTTTTTTATTCTGCCCTGCTGGTTGCAACGGTGTATAGAGTAATACCCACGACCGTCATAGCGCACAAAGTACTTTCCATATTGGCCCACGCGCAAACGGTTACTCATCAATTGCCTCGCGGCTTCTTACCCTGATGCGTTGCCCAAATACACAGATTTGCTGATATGCGCCCTTTCTGATTTCATCCATAATAAGCTGCATATCCTCCGGCATGTCGGTGGTAAGTGAGACGATGCGAACTTGGCCGTATTTTGTACTTATCGTTATTTGTGTCATATGTTTTACTTTATGTATATTAGTGTTTGTACCCAATAGGCTGTCTCTACAGCTTACACCCCACCGGTGCCGCGCTACACTCCTTGTGCTGCACCGGTTTTTTTATAGGACGACAAGGGTCCCCTCGCCTGCTTCATGCACAAGCAGTGTAACCATCTTGTAAAACTTAAGGTACGCATTAGTGCTCTGTGACACCATTACTTGTGGGATTCTGCAACCTAGACCAACCATTGGACACATTTTGGTTTCATGACGATAGTTTCCTATGTGTGGATATACCAACGAGTGACCTGGTATCTCGCAGATTTCGCACATGCCGACGTGGTTCGTGCTAGCGTACCGGCATCGGTATTTTGTAGCCATGCCACACGTTGTATTAATGCGCAACGGATACACGCCATATGGCACATTCTTCCCGTCTTCCGGCTCAAGTGTAAAGCACACGAAATCGCCGTCGATTGTTCGCCAATGGCCCATGCATAGATCCGGCGTTTTGTGGAATCGTTGTAACACGTATTTCGGTTTCATTGTCGCTCCCTTTTAAAAACTGCATTATGGATTATGGCAAGGTGGGTTTTGTGTCGACCAGGAATTTCTAGTTGCATATCAATACCTATACAATCAAGATATTGTACCAGATCACCGAATTTGTACTTATCGTCGGGTGTATTTTCAAATTTAGAAACCTTACCCTGACTCCACTTGAGATATTTAGCAACCTCATTTTGGGTTTTTCCTGACCGACACCGCATAGAAAAAAGCATGCGAGATATGCGACGGGAATTGATATGTGATTCAAGATCATTAATGAAATTATCGTCATTAACTACATCACGCATAAGATCGACGATGTTGGAATACCCTTTTTTATTGTCCATAAAGACCCCTCCAAATGTTAGGCCCGCCAATACTAATTCAAATGCATTGATTCGGCAATTTCTTCTTGACTTTTATTTGAATCATTCAGCTCATGCACCCAAATCCCGATTTTTACTCGTAGTGGGCGGATCGGGCAAAGGCATCCAGTGTGTTACGGTGCCATCAATGTGCCAGTGCGTGTCCTCGAATTCATTGTATTCGTACCAACCCTCGGGACAGAAATACGTATCCGTCTCCTCGTCGTAACAATCATCACCCCAGGGCTCCTGATCATCACCAAGCTCTAACGTGTGACGTGCTGCGTATAATGCTCTGAGGCGACGTGTCTTATCACCGACGACAACAAAAACAATCACTGGCACTCCCGATTTTGGCAATCTGTTTTTTACATCTATCCACTCCTTAATTTTGCGGCGTACCACAATTTCATAAGGGTCCATTTGGCAATATGGACCGTTTGCAGGTGTCCAGTAACCACCAATCACATCTTCTGTTTGGTACCACCATTGGTCTCCTTCCATTGGTCTTTCACCCTCTTCTAATAATCTCCACATAACAAAACTCCCATAATATGGTTCAAAAGATTTTTCGCCCCGCAACAGTCATGGCAGGCTCATCAGTTCCCGATCCTCCGGCCACTTCTTCACCCACCGTACGGCATCGGCGGAATCAGTGATGATGGGTCGCATTATGTCTCTGTCCTCCGGCCACCACAGCGCCCACTCCAGGGCATCGTCGGAATCAGTGACAAGGGGCCGCATCATGTCACGATCTTCTGGCCATTTCTTCACCCACCACAGGGCGTGGTGGGAGTAAGTTATGTGCTGTCGCATCATGTCTCTATCCTCCGGCCACTTCTTCACCCACCGCACGGCGTGGTATGAGTAAGTGACGTGCTGTCGCATCATGTCTCTATCCTGTGGCCATTTCTCTGCCCACTCCAGGGCATCGGCGAAATCAGTGACGATGGGTCGCATTACCTCCCTATCATTCGGCCAACACCGCGCCCACTCCAGAGCGATTCGCGACGATGCGAGCGACTGCGCCCGAGATCGGATTGTGTCGCGTACGCCGAGCTTGTCAACAATACGGAATATATCCAAGTAACAGGTATCGCCATCCATAATGGCGGCGGCCAGCTCTGGTATATCGGCGACGGCTTGTGCCGCTTTTTCTCTGAGTCGTTTATTTGTAACCATCGCGTCAACCTTCTCGTGTGTAAAACCACATCAGAAACGCCATCATTGACAGACTACCAAGAACAAATATCGACGTTATTGTGTTTACAACCGTTAGAACATTTTTCAGCATCTTCATCACTTGTTTACCCTAAGGGTTCTCGGTTCATCAAGCCTGCTCCGATGCACTCCATCACGCCGATATGTGTCTGTGTAGTATTGTTGCGTCCGATTTGAGTAAATAAGGACCGTGACGGGGAATGTGCGGTTATTACCGGCAGAAGGCCACGCTGTGATAATATGCTCTTCTTCAGTGCCGTCTGGCATTTTTGGTTCAGTATTAAAAGCCAACTCTCTGCGCCAGTCAACCCTTTCATTTTCTGGAAACTCGTAGCGAGAATGAAATTGTACGTGTGTGCTCATGTGTCACTCCTTTTTGTTTTTATCTATCGTAAACCAGCATCGCAGCATCACGCCCATGCTCGGACGTCATGCCAGTGTAGCCCGTTATCGTTTTAAATTGTGACGAACTTATTTTTGTTATCGTATTCTTGGTCGGCTTAACCGGTGTCACCGGCAATCCATACAATTGACACCATTGTATGATCAACTTTGCGGCAAAGTGATTTTCGCCGATATTAATTGCGATATTATCCCGGACTATACCGGACTGTGTTCTTTTGGCATACAAAAATCGGTTTTCATGTGGAGCTTCTACCCATACATATACGTAGTTGTCTCTTTGCTTTATCCGTAAAAGGATATTCAAAAAATGCATTAAGTCCCAAAACTTCTTCATTGTACGGATTACCGCAAAGTGTTTTTTTGATGAATCCCACACCGCAATCCCGCGCCATGGGTCGATCCCGGCATGTAGTATGTGTCCACCATCCAAATACTTCAAATAGATCACATCCATCATCTGCCACCGTAATAGGGTATTTCCAGTATTTGTAGTACCTGCTTGTATCGGTACTCAGGTAACGAACTTATTGCTGCGGCAATTCGTGCCATTGGTCGCGTATTGGATAACTCAACCACGTCACTGACTTGGCATCCAAACACATTAGCAACGTCTTTTGCCATTGCTTTTGACACCTGGTATCTGCCATTTTCAATATGTGATACGTACTGTTGCGTTATCCCAAGCCGTTGCGCCAACTCATGCTGCGAAAACCCAAAACGCGCACGCCATTCTCTAATTGTCCGTTTCATATTGTTGTATCCTTTCGAGGTTTTTTATTATATCCGCGATAATTCCATCGGTATCCCCTAATTCCTCCGGCTCATCTTTTTTGTGCTCGATTTGAGCTCGTTGTGGTTGCGGTAGACCTGGTATATGTATCGGTGCTGGAAGTGGGATGTACTTTTCCGCACCTGTACGTCCTGAATTCTCCAACTCAAAAATACCCGGCAAATAGTTTGGTCCTTCATCCTTCACTCGTCTCGCCGACGCATAGGCATCTCTAAACTTCCGCTCATTGTACTGCCATTCGTCGTCACTCCAACGAGATACCGCGACCCAGCCACCATTTGACCTTATGACCGCGTGTAGTGCTCTATCTCCGAAATTGACAGACTTATATGCGCCTTCGCTTGAAGATGCCTCTTTGACTTTCCGTACCGCGTTATTGACTATGCTCTCTTCGTCCATACCAACTGCAGCTAAGAAGTCTGCTGGAACAGGAAACTTTTTTGCGGCTGTCGGTGTGAATGAATCAACAAGACGATTCGATGCAGCGATAAACGCATCAAGTGGCATGTTTTTGAGGCGTTCATAATACAAACGCACTTTGGTTGATTTGCCGTTCTCTTGCGGAAATTCATAGTCCCACATCTCAGCCATAGCAAACATACGTTTCTTAAATTCCTGCTTGAATTCATTTTCCGACACTAAAACGACCTTTCTATTGTTGATATATTGCGTTTTGGTGCGATCAGCTTCGACCGTTCGAATGCCTCATACACCCATTTTTGTAGAGCTAGGCAGTCGCTTTTGTACGTTTTACCACTTCGGATTTTGTAATCCGATAAAAATTTCATAGCATTGATAGTTTTGTCTGTGCCATGTTTTTTGCACAATTGTCCGTACTGTGTTTCGGTGAGGTATACCCCTATTGAGTATTCGCGCTTCTCCGCAGTTGACTTTTTTTCCTTTGTCAACTGATTATATACCTGTCGGAATCGATCAGCATCAGGGTGGTGTATACCATCAATCCCTTTTCCGTGAATTTTTTCGAGACAGCGACACCATTCTGATAATGCCGCTGTAATCGCTTCTTTTTTTGTCATGTGGCCCATCCTTAGAATGGGAGATCGTTTTCAATCTCCTGATTATAACCAGTATCCAAATCTGTGTTACTTTGCTGTTGCTGCGAGGACGACTTCACACGATCGGGGTCTTTCGGGATCACGCCCACGTTAAATGTGTGCAGTTCGGTAGTTTTTTGCTCTATCCCATCTCTGTCAATATACCGGTTCTGCCTTAACTCTCCTGCAACAATTACTCGAGCACCCCTTTTAAGGTGCGGTGCACCTGCTTCGACACTCATGCCCCAATAGACGACACTAAACCATGTCGTTACGGTATCGTTGCTACCTTTCTCTTTTTTGCTTACTCCGACAGTAAAGTTCCCGACAGGTTTGCCGTTTTTTGTGTGGCGCAATTCCATGTCGCGCCCAAGATTGCCGATGATTGTTATATTGTTCATACTGCTTTTCTCCTCATGTTTTCTGTTATTTCTTCGACAAATTCTAAAAACTTGTCGATTTTAGCATCTAGCTTGTTTATGTATTTCTCGTCTCGGTAAACCCGCTTTATAAACGGATCTAGACCTTCTGAATAAGCGATAAAGTCGCACCATTCACGGTTCGTTACAAGTAAGTTGCCATGTATCTGAGCGATATACTCACTTGGTACTTCTCCTCTATCGTGTATCGGCATAATTAAGTAAGGACGCTTCGACTTTATTTCGATAATGCCGTCATCCCCGACAAGCCCATCCGGAGATCCGCCGTAATCGCGAAACATATCTGAGACGAACCCAATCTCGACTACATCAATATCGTGAGTGAATTCGTACCATGCGCGGGCAATTGGTTCGTCTTTATTTCCGCGCTCGATATCGCCGTTGCTAAATGAATTGACAGAGTAACCGAATACCCGCTCATATGCCAACTCGTAAGCATATGTGCTTCTGCCTTTTACTGCGTTGCTTGACGCAACGCATTGAATACGAGACGACGTCGCTTTACCATTGCGAATTGTAAGCCATTCGGGTGATTTCTGTACAATATCGTAATGGTATTCGCATACTGTGTGCGCACGCTCGTCGCTCATTTTGTCGCCGCCTGAAGCATTTTTAGTGCTTGGTTGAATTGTGACAGCGGCAAGTCTTCGACTCGTACAACACGATTAAATTTTAGAAATTTTACTTTCCGTGGGTTTGGTAACGTATTGTACAAAGCAGATATTTGCTTAACTTGCTCGTCACTCATTGGCCCACTCTCATCTTGGTTACCAAGATTTTTTTGTGGTGGGGGGTTACGGTTTTGGCTTAGTCCGGATGCTGCAGAGCCGTCGTCGTCGTATTGCTTGAGGCCTAACGAAGGGCAAATAGAGTACCGACATAGGTAGGTAATTGCACTGCCATACGCCTGAGCATTCTGTTTCGCAAGTGGTGTACTTGCGCGCCACTCAATCCACTCGCCACTATCCACATGTCTCACGTGTGTTACGATGCAGCATGACCCATCTATAGTTACTTCTGGAACTTGCATGAACACAATTCCGCGTTTGTTGAGTGCGGGCTTAACTACGTCCAATAGCGAATTGAGACTCGTATATTTACTGTTAAAGTGCGGATTATCCGAATCCTTTATGATGCCACTAATCTCCTTTTGGGCATCTAGCCATAATGAGAATATTGTGCTACACTTTTCGCTCGTTTTCATTACATGTCCCCTCTTGCCAACTGCTTGGCTGCATTGAGTGATTTATCTAATTCTTCTTCGAAATTGTCGAATAATATTATTGTGTTTTCATTAAATTCGCCGACTATTAGAGACTTTGATTTGTAATGATGATAGCCTTTGCAAGGCACATTAATAGCCAATGGTAATTCGTATTGTTTAATTTTTTACTACTGTGGCATATTATACCCGATAGAGGTGTCTATAGTCATCCTCATTGGGTTATCTACATAAAATGATATAGCGCTAAAGTTGTAACCAGCGATATATTTTACCATGTATGAAATTTCGTGTTGATAACAATCGAATAAAATTACGTCGCCGTCATAAATACGTTTCCCATTTTTGTCGGTGTAGCTAGTGGCACGTTCGACGCGAATCAAATCTAAGTCCCCTGCCTTTCCGTTTGTTAATTCGATAGGATCAATAATTTTACCATCGTATCGCACACGGAAAGACAGGTCATTGTAGACATACTCTATTGCTTTAGACAATAACCAGTTCTGATTTAATGGATCATAGTTGTCATCTCCAGGATTAATATCCCTCCCATTAATTGCAGCACATCGACCGTCAGTAGTCACATATTCTTCTTCGTAGCTCTGACAAAGGTAGATTGGAAGATCGGATATTGCCTCTGCTACAAGTTCTGACACTTTACTCAACGGGATATCATCTACCGGGTATTCTAATTTTTTCATAATCACTCCTTCACTCCTTTTTGTGGCACACTAGTAATACACTAGTATTATACTAGATGTTACAACTCCGCGCAATATTTTTTTGTATTTGTTGCATTTATGGTTGTTCGCGTCCAACAACAGTGACGCCGCGAACAACCATGTATATGATCCTACCATATACCCGCCGTTGCGCCGTATTCCCAAGCGACTGCATTAGTATCTTTCGTGTACAATCATCAGGCTCCTCGACGCAACCACACGGGCTATACGTGTCTGTGTATGGTATAGTTTGTGGTAGCGTCGCAATCGGTAACCACATCGATATCCCAGGCGTCATAATTGATTCGGTGCGCTTACACCTTCGAATGTACTGCATGTGTCACTCCTTTTAAGTTATGTTACCCGTATTTTACATAAATTACACTTGTTGCGCTACAAGTTTTTGATATTCAAGTACTCTGCGCAATGTGTTTTTGTGTATTGTGCCGGTTCCGATTCTGTAGTACGAACCAGTTCCAATCACGTAGTATGCTCGTGCGACATATTGGTTATCAGCAACAATCTTCATTGGTACAATTACAGCTTCCATTTATCATCTCCTTTGTCAAGGAGAACCCATTGTGCTATGATGACGGCGGATATCGCAGCGACGCCGGTTATTATTTGTATTATCATTGAACATCTCCAAATGTCTAAGTGCCTAAATGCGAGTGTTAGCAGCGGAATTTTTAGTCAGATTTTTTTGTCTAAACCCGCGGCAAACCAATCACAATCCTCCTATATATCGGGATCTCGTCCGGATCATTGTAAAAAAGGGCGGTCGCTTGAGCTATCGGACACCGCCAAGGCCGGTACTGGGAGGGTACGCGTTTACCTCCCGGTTCAGTCATCTCATAATTTCCTCATTGAATTAAATGCGAATTCAATCGCCGCTTTGCAGCGGTATACCGATATGGTATGATGACCAGTAATTGCCGCGCCAGTGATCGTGATGAGGTCGCCGTGTCCAGACACCTGAGCACAATCAGACACTTGAGCGTCTCCTGACACCTGAGCGCTTCCGGATACCTGAGCGTCTTCTGACACCCGAGCGTCGCCGAACACCCGAGCGTCGTCGTACACTTGTGCGTTGCCAGACACCCGAGCGCTTCCGGATACTTGAGCACGCTCGAACACCCAAGCATAGCCCTCATGGTCGAGGTTACCCTCGTGGGCAATTAAGCCTCCGAGGTCACCTATTTTTACATTGTCCCTAATGTTTATCAGGGACTTGATTCGGTGCCAGCCCCGCATGTCAGACCCAGGCACCGGGACTAATTCATACTTTTTCATTTCCTCCCCAATCGGGCTTCTGAGTTACGCCGGCGGTAGCTGCTTAAGCGCAGCGATAATGCTTTCTGGGCCACCGACCCCACTGTACCTAATCAGGTACTTGTCATGTTCACGCTTGACATGCGACCGTGACGCTCGAAAGTTGTCAAGCCATATTACTTTGTGATGCTCCGCCAGTATTCGGTACAAGGGATACGCATCACTATCACCGAGGGCAAGTACAACTCCCGTCGGTGCGTTGGTGAGCACCGATATGTCCGCGTCCTCGTCAATGCGTGCGCCATTGCTGTGCACCATTGCGTGGAACGGTGCGTCCCACGATTGAGGCAATTTATCGCCAACGATAACCCCGCCTTCTTTTTTTGCGATTTCCGTTGCGGCATCCCACAACTCGGTGCAAAAAGAAGAACAAGATCCCGAGACGTCAACGAGAAGATACGCCGGTTTTTTTTCGATGGTACGCCTTGTACGGTGCAAAGCCCATCTTCGAGATACCATTTCACTAATAAATTTAGATCCGTGATATCTCGAGCATGGATCATCGCCGTACCCTATCGTAGCACCGACACCGAGTACACGCCCTAGTTCGCGCGTAATTGCGCGTGCGTGTTTGCACGGTCGAGGTGGCCGTGCAAGGTGGTCTCCGCCGAAAATTCCAGAACGGGCTGCGGACCCCGGATCATCTGTGATGTGATCCGGGGTATCCACTGATATATCAGGCTCGGCGCGCCTAAGTATATCACCCTCACCAGTATGGTGATTCGAATTCTCCGAACATGATGAGCTATCGCCGTCCGACGAATCCGCCGGGGTGTCCTCATCATGCGGAACTGAATCCGAATCGCGGTTTCCTAGGTGATCCACTACCGTCGGATCCGCAGATTGGGAGGTATCCTCTGCCCTGCTGGGCGCGTCACTGACGTCATCAGCAGCTGCATTCTTCCCCTCCGCCTGTGCTTGGGGCCTTCTGCCCTCCTCTTGGTTTGACGTTTCGGCAACGTGATCGACTTCGCCACTATTGCCGTTCCCTCCGTGTAAACCGGATTCGTCGGACGGTGAATCACTCGTTGGCGCGACCTCGTCCGACCCGGTTTTGTGTTGCTCGCGTTTCTCCGCGAGATTTCTTATATCTTCAAGGCAATCGCGTACTATCGCGCGACTACCGTAACGAGATATCAGTCTGTCAATTGGTATACAGAACTCGCTCACACAATCGGAAAAATGTATAATGATCTCTACTTGATTGTGTGAGTAGGGCCTAACCCCACAACAACACCACCACCACCCCGCGCCATTATCTCTGGGGTAAACATAAAACTCCCATCCCAGAGATTTCTGGTATTTCCGCGTCACATCGCGGAGTGTCCAACTACTGATATCAGACACCAGCGAGCTCCCGCCGGTATCTGATAAACTCTCCCCATAATTGAGATATATTTGCCCCTCGTGCAAACACATCTCCTCGGGCTGTCCGCGCGGCCCACTGCGCTAATGACTCGCGAGCGTCGTCGCATGAATCGCACAGCGGTAGATCCGCGACAAATCGCGCGATCTCCTGCGCAGAGATTATGCCTCCCTCATGCTGCGCGACGGCAGTGCACGCGCGACGGGCGAGGACACATATATTTGGCGGTTGCTGGGTGATAGATCCTACAATCGAGTCTATCACCTCCGCCCTCATCGGACGCATACGTACGCGACGTACGCGGCGCAGTAATGCGTCAGTATGCTCACGAGACTCGTTGCTCGTGAGCACCCAAAAAATGTTTTCCAGCCGCGCTTGTATCTGTTTACCGGGCGCGACTGGCACGCGTCCTGATTGCAGCACGTCAAGCAATAGTGCCTCGACGCGCTCCGGTGCTTTGTCTATTTCGTCAAGCAGGCACACCACCTGCTGACGCTGAGATATCTCCGCGACGCGCCACAGCACTCCCTGCTGCGCGGTGTTTTCGGCGTCGCCCGCTACCGCCGCGACGACGTCGACGCCGCGGAATAGCTCCTGATCGTCCGTCCACGCATGACACAGACAGACGACTAATTCCGCCTCGGCGGCCGCTGCAAGCTGCTCGGCGGCGTACGTCTTGCCGCAACCGGGCGGTCCGGTAAGCAGCGCGGCACGTGCGCCATGCTGCGGGGCTAAAAATTTGAGTAGATTATTCATTGGCGGCTACACTCCTTTCCGCACCCGTACGTCCTGAATTCTCCAACTAAGGGGAGAGTAAATCTTATCATGTAATTCATTAATCGTCGCATCAAGTTCAGCACGACTTTTTTTGACATCTAGATATTTGATAAAAATATCTAGATGTTTTAATTGGTCGGCATCAAGCCGCCTAATCTTTTTTATTAGGTCGCGCTGATGCCGCCTATCAGGGTGTGATGAGTCGTCAACAAGATCCGCAACGCTGACACCCATACACTCCACAATCCGAAATAGGCTGCTGATCCTAAAACTCATCCCGGACTCTATACTGATAATTGTCGGGATGCTGACTCCTGAGACCGCGGCGAGATGTACTTGAGAAAACCCGCGGTCGCGGCGGAGTTCCTTGAGGCGACGTCCTAATTCTTTTAGTTGATCCATAATCACACTCCTTTGGACTCCCGGCACCCGTAGACGCCGGTATCAAGCCTGGCGCTGCTGTGATGCCAAAAATCTGAGTAAATTATCCAGACGCGGGCAATTAGCCCGCGTCGTAAACATCAATCGTATATAATGTCACGCCCCCAGGGCGGCGATATCGCGCCACCACTGGACTGGATCGTCGCTGTCGTACGGGGGGATGGGGACCCCCGCTTTTTTTAGCTTCTCTCTATACACTTCGGGCGTGCTGCCCACGCCCGGTAAGGAGCCGTAGGCCCGCCTTCCGTCGGAGTACTCGATCTCATATTGTGATCCCTGGTATAATGGCCGCCACCGCGGCACCACCTTCATGTCCGCGCTCTCTACATCTGCGAGAGCGCCGAGGAAGGACGCGATATTGGTGGCGTCTATGTGTTCCATCAGCGCCACCCGACACTGATGGTAAACAGATAATCGGCGATCTAGTTCATCGTATTTCGCGATCGCAGCCGCGTCTGCGGCTGCTACTGACCGACGCGCTGCGCCAGTCAGGTGGTCCATGGGCTCGATGGTCGGCCGCACGGCCGATATCGATACTACTGTTCGTCCCATTTTTCCCTCCCAGGGTTGTGCCACCGAGGTGGCAGTGTGTTATTTTGCCAAATTCCGCACAGATAAAATCTGTGCGGGTGTCAGATCATGGTGGCGAGAGTAATGCCCCGCCACCTCGTCCCACGCACGCACTGTTCCGTCTCCGTCGACGGAGCAGCGGCGGTAATATCTACCGCCGCCACCCGTACCCTGTGAGCCCCAATCTGCCTCGTCGCGCGTGCCGACGAGGAGTTCGCAGTATCGTGTTTGAGATTTTACTTTTTTCATACTCCCCTCCCAGGGTATTGGTTTGCGCCTCTCCCCTCGGCGTGCGCCATCAGACAGGCGCGGGCGCTACCACCGTGGCAGCGTGCCGGAGCCGGATATCGGCGGGCTCCGTTCGCCGTGCCGGGAGGGCGCTAATTTGCGATATACCCACCCGCGAATCCGCGGGCAGGATCGCCATAGATATCAACGAGCCCCTCACGCGGGGCCCAGTCTTCCATGAAAGCCGCCACGTGATATGCGGCTCCGGAGCACGTTATTTTTTTTCTCCCATCTGGGCCTACAAGCGGCCCAGCTACGTATGCCATGCCGAGGCGGGTCGCCGCCTCGGGCAACTCGGGGACTATAGCGCCCCGCATGTCACGGGCATGGGTGGCGCATATTCCGCACTCCCCCTCCGCTGGGGAGTCGTACCCACACTCCGGGCAATGCCCGGTAGCGTACCCCGGCACGTCCGGCTCCACGATCGGGCCGTGACGCAGCGTTATCAGGTCGGCGGTTTCCAACGCCGACGTAGCCGCCTCGATGTCGGCGAGTACATCGCCGACCGCGCGCTTCTGAAATTCCGCGCGCGAGGCGGCGCGGAATCGCATGAGAGTGTCTGGGTCAACTCCGATGCACTCGCCGCGGTATGCAGCGCCGAGACAGTGGTCGGCGGCGGCGGTGAGGATCACATGAGCGGGTACTGATTCTCGCTCCCACGGGGAGTGCGGTCCCCGCCGATAGAGGTGCGCCCAGCCGAAGTCGGGGTAATACTCGTACCCCGACCCTCCCTCGCCGACCAGGCTGTACACCTGCCCGACGGACGAGGCCTCGAGGAATTCCTCCGGACCCACCCCATAGCCCGGATCCCCCGGACGGTGGTGGTCGATAACTGTCGCCCCGGCGGGATGCCCGCCGGCGGGAGAGCATTCCACCCAGTGGGTGGCTGACTCCACCTCGTCGGCCCGGTACGCATTCCCGGGGTGTACCCGGGAACCGCCAGAGGTGGCGTATATGTACTGCTCGCCAACATCGGCGAGCAGTTTTTCAATTGATGCCATCTCGGGGTCACTGGCCCCGAGTACCCATAGCCTGCTCATGATTCCTCCTCCTCAGCGCCGGCGTAAATGCCGGCAAATTGCTCTTTTAGTGCGGCCAACGCGGCCGCCTTGCGTGACTTTCCATACCGCCGATCTAAGAGTACGGCAGCATCTACGCTGCCGTACGCCTTCGCGACCCCGGCTGGGGTCACCTTGTTAGCCGGGACGCGTGCGCCCCGGTATACGACTACCCGGCCGTCGGGTGCGGCGATAATAAGCGCGGCTTCGGTAGCCGCGGGATAACGGTAGGCGTTGGCCACGGCTCCGCCGTCGGCGCCGAGAACGACCCATTGGCCGTTTTCGATCGCTTCCGAGGCGCAGGAGTGCGCCTCATACTCTTCATATACGCGGCGCACCCGCAAGCGCCGCGATGACCAGTCACCGATATATCTGATTTTTTTCATTTTTCCCCTCCCAGGGTGTGTGTTGTCTTGGCCTACCTCATCAGCGCACCGTGGCCAATCGGTACGGACGCCCCGCAGGGCGTTTCGGTTACTCCTCGTCGCGGTCGTCGCGGTCGACGATCGAGTAACAATTTGATCCCGTCTGTACGAGGAGCCGTTCCTCGTCCCAGCTCAGAATCTCGTGTGTGTCCTCCGGCTCCGTGCCACCAAACGTCGGGAGTGACGCCCAATCTATCGATTTTTGAGCTGAATAAATTTCGTCGGAGTCGTAGTCGCTATTCAGCGGGGCCTGGTCGAGATTTAATATTGCGGTGTACAGTTGGTCTAAATTGCTCGCGGTCTCGACCGCGTCGACAAGTTTTTGTACGTCGATTTCCATTTTTCTCCTCCCAGGGTTGTGCCACCGAGGTGGCAGTGTGTGTTTCCCGGCGATTTTCTCACCCTCTGAATATAATATACAATAGTATTGTACGCTTGTCAATAGCAAAATGCGTTTTTTTTTGATTTTTTTTTGCGCGGCGAAAACGGCAAATACTATATTTTCCCTGCACCGACAAAACGATCGGTGTGGGGGTGTAGTAGCAGCGCTCCGGAGAGACAACCGGAGCCGGTGATAGCCTAGACGTACAGCCGGATAGGCTCGGGGGCCAACAGGCCCGACAAAATACCCTACTACGCGGGATTGCTGGACCGGCGCTGAGCGTCGTACCAGACAGGCAGAGCGACCGAAACCGGAGGGAGACAGGACCGGGAGTAGGGACGAGTCGCGAGAGACCGGCTGCCTGACCGCCGAGACGCACCAAATTCCCTGATTTTTTGACGGAAAAATCCAACAGAAATCACGGGGGGTTTGGGGGTCTGCGCAAAAAATCAGCAGCAAAATCGTGCCGAGACGAACCACACTACTGACTACCGTATCTGAGACGTAGTTCGCAACGCAGCTGCCACGACCACAGACGCACGACGCACGAGACAACGATCACGCACAGATCGACGATCTGGACGCTACAGATCAATTATAACACCACCGTTACAGAAAACCTGCAACGACGCAAAAAACTACAACGACGTCACGATCTGGGCAATTACAACGCTGCGAGTGCGTCTCAGGGGAGATTTGGCAGCGAGTCGATCACGCAAAAAAATTAACACGCTGAGAACGCAGCGAGTATATTAGTGCGTGACAGATCTACTGCAACAACAACCCTAGGAGCAAAAAACGTGCCAGCTGGGAAACCGAGGAAATACAAAACTGCCGCAGAGTTAGACGCAGCTGTGGCAAAATATCTCGAAACCGGGGAAACTGTCGTGTTTGGCTACGATCGCGACGGGAATCCGTTTGAGCGTGACAAAATCTACACGATTACAGGATTGACGTTGTTTTTGGGATTTGCGTCGAGACAGTCGTTGTTGGATGTGTCAAAATTGTCACCTGAATATTCTGACGTTGTTAGGCGCGCGAAACTAGCTGTTAGTCTCAGTTATGAAAAATTACTCGCAGGAGGCAGCAAAACAGCACAGTTCGCTCTGCAGAATATCGATCGGTGGACGTTCAAAACGACCACCGAGACAATTACGCCGAACGCGATCAAACGCGTGGCCGAGCTAGCAGCACAGTACGTGCCAGATGAGCAGCGCGACGAATTTGGCGCGCAGGTGCGCGAGATCCTGCGAGACGAGGGTATTTGATGTATTTGATCGTGCGAGTTTGTTTATTAGAGAATTAGAATATTCTAAAAGGAGAATTTTGCGTGACGAAAAAATCTGGAAAATCAGCAGGGCAGTCTGAGAGATTAGCGTTAAATCCGGAAGGGGATCTTTATGGGAGCCTGCGCCATGCTATCGCTGTGGCGACTACTGCACTGGTAGGCCGGGTGTCTGTCTGTGGTAGGTATCGCGTCGTGCGAGTCAAACAGGTCGCGGCTGATATCGGTCCTAGTGTCAACGGTGCGAGACTGATCCCAGCAGTGGCTCTATCTATCACGAGCACGGCCCGTACTGGTGGCCAGGAGGACGAGTTGATGGCAGTTTGTGAGGGCTCTGAGCTAGTCGGTTGGGGTGTCAGCGGCAGAGTGGTATTTTTGCCTGGCGCTCTATTTTCCGATCCTGCTGCGCATACCGGCACTGGCGAGGCGTTTGGTGCGTATCCTGGTGCGTATACCGGCACCGGCGAGGCGTTTGATGCGTAGTCTAGCGATTTTTCTGGGTTTCTGCGTTTCTGCCGTCCTGGCCCAGCCAGGTAACTACACGGGGTGGGTCGACACAACGATTATCGGCGATTTCTCGGCGGACTCGACCAAATACACACCGTGGCGACCGCTGTCGCAGTACGAGGACGTGCGGGTATTGCTGGTAGTCGACGATAGCGGCGAGGCAGGTTTTGCCGACGATTCCGTTTATTTTGCGTGGCACTATCAACTGGGCGTGATTGCTGTGGACTCTAGCGGTGATACTGCTATCGTGCCGGGTGACCAGGTGCTGATCGATAGCGTCAACTCGGCGCATTTTGGCGTCGTCAATTCTGGTGTCACGGACTCGCTGGGTATGCCGGTGATCACTCCGAGCCTGGGGGTAGACACTCTCGGGCTGAGTGGTTACGCGACGATGCAACGTCCCGTCAAACCGTTTTATGCCCCATTTTGGCGTCAAAAATTTGTCGGTGTCTCTGGCAACAACGTATCGGGTCACCTGTTTCTGCGCTATCAGGAGAGTCGCCGGGTGTACGTACCGACAAACGACAGGCGATAGAGAGATAGGAGGTGGTGGTGGTCAAACGTAGGGATCAGACGTATCGCAACTACGTAGACGACGGTCGTCGGTCTGTTACGATGTCGGAGTTGATCGAGCTATCCAATACTCCCCGGCAGCCTGGCCAAATGCGTTCGTTTGCCGAGGCGTTGGCTTTGGTTGAGCGTTCGAGTGGTCAAGCGACTGAGTTTCGTC